>Ga0172379_10007289_pt1 | contig 14396 bp, 18 predicted proteins | sample GrowelOW334metaG_FD_119756 | JGI IMG/M metagenome (GOLD analysis project Ga0172379, IMG submission 119756) | Groundwater microbial communities from an aquifer near a municipal landfill in Southern Ontario, Canada - Groundwater well OW334 metaG | ecosystem: Environmental > Aquatic > Deep... | reverse complement strand
TTCTCGGGAGTCTTGGCGTATAGGCTCGGCGACGCTATCCCCATGCTCATCAACCCCAAGTACTACGCCGTCAAAGATCTACTGCAGATGCTGCTCAACAAGTAGCGCACGCACAAGGATCTATGCCGCCGGTTCATTCCGGCGGTTTTTTATTTATAGAACCATAGATATCCTGCTTCCCCAAGGTTGACTTTTATACAAAATATTGCTAAATTTCGCACTAGAATTATTGTGATACTTTATGTTTTTGGCATAACGCCGCCTTGAAAACAAACTGACTTAGGAGGTTTATAATGAACGCTTTTGCGTGGACCGGTAGCATTCTGGCACTTCTCACCTACTTTCCACTCTGGGTGCAAATAGGTAGAAAGTCCATAAAACAAAACTTGCTCACATGGGCACTATGGGCAATACTCGATATCATTGTTATGACATCGATTATTGCGGAGAAGGGTAACTACCTCCTCCCTGTCGCGTACACAATCGGCAGCGCGGTGACCGTATTCGTGATATTCAAATCCGGGAACAAATCATCTTGGTCGTGGTTTGAAACGCTCATTATCACCTTGGTGGTTACCTGCGTTGTCATCTGGTATACATCAGGGAGTAAGGCTGCTACGGTGGCAAGTGCAATGGCAATGGTCATAGCAAGTGTCCCTCAAACTGTTGATGCGTGGAAAAAACCACACGATATGCCAGTTCTTGTGTACTTCAGTTGTTTCATCGCCAACTGTCTATCGGTGGCAGGTGGCAAAAACTGGTCAATCGAGGAGCGGTTCTATCCAGTCGTAGTCACCATAATTTGTTTTGTAATTTTCGTGATTTCCGCTCGAAAGTTCTGGTTGAAACCCGAGCCTACAACGACATAATACGGCTAAAGAATTCGACGTACATTAAGGAGCCCCAGCGGGCTCCTTTTTTATGTTAAACATTTGCAATGAAACCTTGTCTATGGTAAGGTATCGGCTATGTCTACGGTAAACGCAGAAGTCAAAAAGAATAACAACGAGAACGCGATTAGCCTCATCCGCCGCTTTACCAAGCGCGTTCAAGGCTCGGGAGTTATCCCTCGTGTTCGCTCTCTCCGCTGGAGCCAGCGCAAGCCTTCAACTTTTAAGGTAAAGAAAAGCGCGCTCGTTGTTTTGGAGCGTCGTGCAGAGTACCAGAAATTGGATAAACTCGGCAAGCTCGTGAAGAAAGACGACAAGAGGAAATAAAGATACGAATGTCGTTAACAATTACCAACACCACAAAAGGCAAGCTACCCCGCTTGCCTTTTGCTAAAATGGCCACCGCAGTACTTGGAGAAAAGTACGAATGCGCCCTTGTGGTAGTTAGCCCGCAGAAATCTCGCGAGCTCAACCGTCTCTACCGTTCAAAAGATACTTCGACCAATATTCTTTCATTTCCTATCGACAAGAATGAAGGTGATATTTTTATCGACCTTAAAAAGGCTCGCTCAGAATGCGCGCTTTTCGACCGCACATTTGCCAATTTTGTCGGCTTTCTCTTTATTCACGCCCTATTTCATTTGAAAGGTTTCGATCATAGTAGTAAGATGGAGTCACAGGAGCAAAAAATTCGTAAGCTCTTTGGTATCTAGATCCATTACTCAATGCGCGCACCAACCAAACGTATCTCGACCGGAATCGATGTCGGCACACACACTACACGTGTTTTGGTTGTTGAGCATATTCCCGGAGAATCTCCACGCATTATTGCCATGGGTGTCTCAGAGACACGAGGCCTACGCCACGGCTACATTGTGAACAAAGCGGACGCGATGCAAAGCATTCAAAAGGCAATAACTAATACTGAAAAAATTCTTGGTTTTAAAATAAAGAATGCTCTCTTGTCTGTCGGAGGCATAAGTCTCGAGTCCATGGTAGGACACGGCACAGCTGTTATTTCTCGCGCAACCGGCGAAGTCGGTGACATTGATGTCGCAAAGGCAGAATCTGAAGCCGAAGAAAGTCTCCCCCGTCTCGCCAACAAGCGCATTGTGTATCGCACAACACTTCGCTACAAGCTCGACGGCAAAGAAACATTGGGTGACCCACGCGGAATGATTGGTTCCAAGCTAGAAGTAAAGATTCTTTTTATTGCATGCCTTGAGCAGCACCTTGATGACATTATTCGTACCATTGAGGAGCTCGGTGTTGAAGTCGACGAGATCATGCCGTCACCAATCGCCGCTGGCCAAGTAGCACTGAGCAAAAAACAGCGTTCAGTGGGGTGCGCGCTCGTTAATATCGGTGCCGAGACGGTAACCATCGCCGTATTTGAAAATGATATCCCTATCTCCCTCCAAGTCTTCCCTATCGGCTCGACAGATATTACCAACGACATTGCGCTCGGACTCAAGATTCCGCTCGAGGAAGCAGAAAAAATTAAGTTGGCCGGACCAGACGGTGCATACCCCAAAAAGAAACTTGATGAGATTATTGAGGCTCGACTGTACGACATTTTTGAACTCGTTGAAGCACACTTGAAGAAAATTGGACGTAATGGACTTCTTCCTGCCGGAATTATTTTGACCGGTGGTGGAGCAGGTATCGCTACAATTGAAGACCTCGCAAAAGCGGTCCTCAAGCTCCCATCCTCCCTCGCACAACCGGCAATCGCAAACGCCGGGAAACATATTGTAAAAGATTCATCGTGGTTAGTTGCATACGGTCTTGCACTCTATGCCCTGCAAAAGCCTAGCGACAATAAAAGAACCGGTATCACCGAGATTTGGAATACGGTTAAAAGTTGGGTAAAGCCTTTTCTCCCCTAGCGGTAACTCGAGAGACGCTTTGAGTAAAACGGAACGTCTGCGGCGTACGAAATTTGTTTGTTTACTTTTAATAATTCAGGTGCTAGCATCAATTTAGAAGCACTGGGTGTAAATCACATATTGTGGAGCACCTTAATACTACAAAACGGAGGGTACGGTTAACATAAAAAAGTTCCGTGCTGCACTGAGCAATAGACCTGAACGTGTTCCCGGCGGCCGCGAAGCGGAAGTCAAAACCTGGGATACCCTACGACGGTCTGCCGGACCCGAGCATCGCGGTAAATACGAGAATGACGGATCTTCTGACTGGGTAACCTGCGCATGTGGTTGGAAGAGTGAACTTTTCTGGAGTAGGATTGGCAGTGGGTGGGACACCTGGCTGGACCACGTTGCGGACGCAATGGGTGTTGCCTCCAAACAATGCCCCTGCGGTAAGCAATATTTCCCCGTGGACGGTGGCAAACCCTGCCACAAACTCGTAGCTCTAAAAAAATGAAACGCTCATCGGCCCCCAAATGGGGGCCCTTTCTTTTTATTGGTTCATTTGTTATTCTACTATTTACTATTGATTATTAATTGTTAACCAAGACCATATCGTATGCCAAAAGTAGAACCCGAAGTAGAGACATTTGCACGCATTAAAGTTATCGGCGTTGGAGGGTCCGGCAAAAATGCCGTGAACCACATGATAAATTCGAAAGTGAAAGGTATCGAATTTATTGTGATGAACACTGATGCGCAAGATTTGCATCATTCACTCGCAAAGAAAAAAATACACATCGGGAAAAACATTACTCGCGGGCTTGGCACCGGGATGAACCCCGAGCTTGGGCGCAAAGCAGCAGAAGAAACGAAAGAGGAAATCCAGGGAACACTCAAGGGTGCTGACATGGTCTTCATCACCTGTGGTATGGGAGGAGGTACCGGCACCGGTGCATCAGCAATAGTTGCAGCTGTTGCAAAGGAGCAGGGTGCTCTCACTATTGGCGTCGTTACACGTCCATTCTCGTTCGAGGGTTCTCACCGCGGTCGCATCGCAGACCAAGGGCTAGAGGAACTACGCAAGCAGGTCGACGCACTTATCGTTATCCCTAACGACCGCGTTATGCTTATCGCCGACAAAGATACCACATTTAAATCTGCTTTCCGTGCGTGCGACGAAGTGCTTCGCCAGGCGGTAGAGAGCATTTCCGACCTCATCACGACTCCCGGAATCATCAATGTGGACTTTGCAGATATTCGCGCGATTCTTTCAAACTCGGGTTCAGCACTCTTGGGCCTTGGGTCTTCGAGTGGTGACAACCGCGCAACAGAAGCAGCACTCGCAGCCATCAACTCTCCCCTTCTCGATCTTTCAATCTCCGGCGCAAAGGGAGTCCTCTTTGCCATCGCCGGTGGTGATGACCTCAAGATGCACGAAATCAACGAAGCGGCAAAAATTATTACCGAGTCAGTGGACCCGGATGCACGTATTATCTTTGGCGCAATCCATGACGAGAAGCTCAAGAAAAATGAGATCAAAGTAACTGTTATCGCATCTGGCTTCCCGGAAGGAGTCGAGAAGCGAAATCTTTTTTCCGGTGCCGCAAAACCACAGCCGGCAAGACGTGAGGAAACCCACGAGAAACGCGCCGAGGTCGTGGGAGAAATCAACAATAGTTTCGTAGAACAAGAAACAAAGAAAGTCGAAGTTGCGCACAGCAACCCTACAGCTCCAAAGAAAACAAACAAGGAACCCGTAGCAATTATTGATCTTGATGCTGACGTAGCCGAGGACTGGAGCGCAATTCCAGCATTCCTACGACGACCTAAAAAATAAAGGAAATTAACGAGCAACGCGACCCTGCCTACCGGCAGGCAGGTATAATTTCCTTATCCAGCTCCACTTTTGAAATTTAGGATACCCTAGAAATCAAAAGTGGGGCTGGGTGAAGATTTTCAACTTCGCTTCGCTCAAAGAAAATCAATCATATGTACGACCTCATTATCATAGGTGGGGGTCCTGCGGGAACCGGTGCCGGTGTCTACGCCGCACGGAAACGCCTAAAGACCCTTCTACTCGCTGACGCTTTTGGCGGGCAATCATCCGTTTCTGCCGAGATACAAAATTGGATTGGCACTGTGGCTATCTCCGGTGAAGACCTTGCAAAGTCACTCAAGAAACATGTCGAGGCATACGCCGGCGATGTGCTAGCACTGCATGAAGAGCGCGTGCAGAAAGTTGAACAACACGAGAATACTTTTACCGTTACTACAGAGAAAGCCTCCTACGAGACACGTTCAATTCTGGTAGCAACAGGAAGTCACCGTCGCAAACTTGAAGCTACCGGCTCAGATACCTATGAGCACAAGGGCCTCACCTATTGCGCTTCATGCGATGGACCTCTATATGCCGGACAAGACCTCGTGGTAATCGGTGGCGGTAATGCAGCATTCGAAACGGCAGCCGAACTTCTTGCATATGCAAAAAGCGTAACACTCATTCACCGCGGTACAGATTTTCTGCGCGCTGATCCGATAACAGTAGACAAAGTCCTTGCTCTCCCGAATATTCGGGCCATAAAAAATGCTGTGGTTACCGAAGTAAAAGGCGATGCATTTGTTAACGCACTCGTATACAAAGACATCTCGACAGGACAGACCACCGAGCTCCCCATCGGTGGTATCTTTGTTGAAATAGGACAACTTCCAAATACAGAATTTGTGAAAGATGTAGCAGCGCTCAACGAATTTAATCAAATTATTATTGACCCGCGTACGCAGCAAACACATACAAAGGGTATATGGGCGGCTGGCGACTGCACTGATGTGCTCTATCATCAAAATAATATTGCGGCAGGCGACGCAGTTCGTGCCATTGAAGACATTTACAAAAATCTTCATACGAAGTAAAAGAAAAACCGGAGCATGCTCCGGTTTTTTGTTGTATATCTTATCTACGAGAGGCGAGCTCGAGCAGTTCTTCATTCGAGTACCGACGGACTGCGGGAATCTCGCGCCATTCCGATACTTGCGCGGGACTTTCGGTCGGCCGAATTGTTCTGGACCACAATAGATGGTCGCTGATGTTGCCGCTTTTAGGCGGTAGACGTGAGTACTCGAAAACCTGACAGTTGTAGATTTGATCCTCTCTCCTGTCGGGGGCGATCATCGACTCAAAAACGTCGAGCGGAATATTTTCCAAAAGAAAACGTGCCACTTGGATGACATCTGCGTGACACACAACAATTACCCGTTCATTGGCATGATACTTTTCAAGCATGTCGAGAAAGAGCCGCACCCAGAGACATTTCTGAGCAAGCGACTCACCGCCCGGGGGCTTCGTGTTGAACGGCTCCCTCTTCCACTGCTCGTAAAAGCCGGGGAACTTCTCACACCGTTCATTCTCTGGGTAGTTTTCGAATCCTCCCCAATCACGTTCTCCAAGCTCAATACGTTGTTCCCATGTAGCGCCGGGAATTTTCATAAGTGCTGCAGTTTCCATCGCCCTAAAATAGGGTGATGTGAAGTACCGATGAAAGCAGGAAAAATCCCCGGGGAGATTTTTCCGAATCCAAGCGCCCACTTGGGCAGCTTGCATTTGACCGAGTTCGGTCAAATGGAACCGCGAAGTATGCGTGTTCCGAAGTTTGGGCGTAAAAGCACTATGATCACCTTGTCTTGAAAGGTGAATAGCTTTGTTTATCTCAGATTGTCCGTGGCGTACAAATACGAGCTCTACCGGCAACATGTCAATATCCTCCTCTGTGTTCAAGGCTACCACGCAATTAACACATCTCAAAATGTCGCGCTTTTGCGCACAACTATCCTGCATGGTATTCTGTCGGTATGTCAGGACAAGTACCAACAATAATTTTGGGCAATGATCTCGCGTGGTGGGTCGGCATTCTCGGAGGCATATGCTTCCTCGTACTCATCTTTACCGCCTTTGTAAAGCAATACAATTGGAAAATTTTTATGAAATGGCAGGTTCCTCTCACCCCCGTACATCACTGGTCAGGATGGCTTACTCTTGGATTTCTTTTTGTCCATTTCCTTCTTACTATTCTGCAATTTAATTTCCATGTCTTTTTTTAAAGCCATAAAAAATTTGTTCGACGAAGAAATTCATTTCGAAGGCACCATCACCGCGACTGAACGTATTGGGGCTCGTATTCAAAAAGTCACCATCAGCCTCCCTGCCCCCATCGCGGTGCCGTTCCCCGTCGGATGTTACGTTCAAACCATTACTTGGGGTTGCATTCCTCGTGCCTACTCAGTCGCTACCGCAACAACTACCTCATTTACACTGCTTGTCAGCTTTAGTGGGATGGGTGCCGGTTCGCGCTTTTTTGCTGAATCGCCCATTGGCACCAAGGTTACCTGCTATGGGCCCTTTGACGATTTCAAATATCATGCTGGCACCGGTCGAACAAAGATATTTTTTGCAACATCCACCGGCGTTGCACCCTTTCGAAGAATGGTTGGGATTCCAATACTTGAGGGCCTCGATACTGCGCTCTTTCTCGGCACACCAAAGGAATCCGATATTGCATTCAAAGATGAGTTTGAGTTACTGGCTCGCACGAACCCTCATTTTCATTTTATCCCCGTCCTTTCTGCTGGTGACCCCACATGGAAAGGCGCACGCGGTTATGTGACCGACCAGTTCGTTGGAAAGGGCGAAGTCCTCAAAGAGAGCGACATCTACATCTGCGGCGTGCCGATGATGACACTGGGAGTTCTTAATTTACTTAAAAAAGAAGGCGTGCCGGAAAAACAAATCTTTGTGCAAAAATTCGGATAAGGAGATATACTTCAAATATATGGAACACACCAAAAAAACTACGTACCATGGCCTAAAAAGTATCCAAAAATATGGCATCTTTTTGGTCTGTTCTCTTGCAATTCTGCACAGTCTGGCGTTTTTTGCGATGCGTTGGATTGAGACAAATGAATTGCGCAGTGAGCTCGCAGGATGGTCACGGACAATCCCCCCACGCGACCAAGTTCAGCCCGGAAAAGCGCTCCAACTTCCTGATGACATCATCGCCCTTCATGTTGATAAGCTCGAACGAGTAGGATTCTACACCACGCGGACTCAAAGAGGGTACCTCTTCTACGCAAACCCAAATAATAATTACATTCTTGCGAAATCTGAAGATGTAATAGAGCAAGAAATGGTGCACATTGGAACTATGCTCGGAGTCCTTTTTGCCGGCGAGCTTATTCTTCTTCTCGGGTGGTGGGCCTTTATAAAAAGAACCGTGCGCGAATTGTTTGAGATAGAATAATCATATGTCACCACTCGAAAAAAATCTGCAGCGGTTCTTCATATACTTTTTCTCGGCAATATCGTTTGTCATAATTACTATCGGTACTTACCGTGTGAAGAATCCTCCTTCGCTTGGCGAGGCACCAACTCCAACACCCCCTGATGCAACGGGAGGTTCGGAGACTTTGGTTAATGGAGTAGTTGCTTCGTTTACCGGCAAAACATATCAAACGCCATTCGGTAATGTTGTGGCGGCAATAAAAGTTAAGGACGGAAAAATCGTCGCCGTCACAATGCCAATAGTCCCAAACTCTAGCCCCTCTGTGTATGCAGAGCCATACTTAATTGACCAAGCCCTCAAAGCAGGCTCTGCAAATATCCAAGGCGTGTCGGGCGCAACATACACAAGCCTCGCATTCAAGTCGTCTCTCGAGAGTGCAATATCACAAGCGCAAGCACAGGGACAACAAGTCGCATCGCGGGTAACAACCCCAAACTCACCGGCAAACACTCCCGCCTCTGTTCCAAAAACCGCCAATTCTAACACTACTATCAGCCATCCAACGACAGCATCGACAGATGCAACCGTATTATCTTTTACCGGCAAAACGTACAGCACGCCGTTTGGTGATGCTTCTGCCGCAATCAAAATTAAGGGTGGCACGATTATTGAAGTTACGATGCCCAAAGTTCCCAATTCGCCTCCCTCGCTTTATGCGCAACCATATCTTATAGATCAGGCGCTCAAAGCCGGCTCCGCAAATATTCAGGGCGTGTCGGGCGCAACATACACAAGCCTCGCATTCAAGTCGTCTCTCGAGAGTGCAATATCACAAGCGCAAGCAAAGGGCCAAACGGTCACTGCGGCAGCGCCAAGCACCGGCACGCCAACTCCTGCGCCATCTGTCCCCCGCCAGTATAGTGACGATGATTAATCTAAGGTGACCCATATGACAAAGGGTACGATACATCGTGTTTTCCACTCAATGGGTATTGCAGTACACTGCACACTCGTAGGAGTCTCGGTAGAGGAGGCTGACAAACGAGTGAGCAAGGCCGAAGAAATTTTTAGTGAATTCGATTTGCGTTTTAGCAGATTTAAAAAAACGAGCGAACTCTATCGCTTAAACGCAAGCAGTGGGAAGCCACACAACGTTAGTATAGACATGTTCCAGGTGATAAAAAAATGTGTAGCGCTTGCAGAGGAAACAGGCGGAGCATTTGACCCATCGGTTGGCGGCGTCCTGGCTTCATATGGATACGGACTTCCCGAAAATTTTACGCAACCTGTTCCTCAACCTACCTATCGGGATATTTTTTTCGATGATAGCGCACTGCAGATTACACTCGCCCCGGGCCAAATATTAGAGCCTGCAAGTGCGGTCAAAAGTATGGCCATCGATGAAGCATCAAGGGTTTTTCAGGGTGCCCCGGGATTTATGATTAATGCGGGCGGTGACATCGTAACTCACGGGGAATTTGAAGATGGCAACCGGTGGAATATTGCCATCCAAGATCCGCGTGATCCCCGCGCGATTGTGGCGGCAGTTGGCGTAAAAAATGTCGGCATTGCGACCTCAGGTGTCTATCAAACTCATGGAGAACATGCGGGCAAACCATGGCATCACCTTGTGGACATGCGTACAGGAGAAAATGCACATGGAATTATGAGCGCAACCGTAATCGCCACCACATGCGAGAAAGCTGACTCAGAGGCAACTATTTCTATTTTGCTGGGAAGAGTCGAGGGCATCGCACGTCTGGACAAATCGGGGCTCCCTTATTTCCTCATTCTCGACCACGGTGCAATTCATAAAAATGCGGCATTCGCTGCGCTTGAAATCCCCTTCGAAAACCTCATAGAGAAACAAGCTATATAAATTGACAGATTCTCAAATCAGTGTAGAATTCGCACCAGAACAACAGCAGGTCGTCCCGACCTAACACACTGTTCATTGAGAGGAGCGCCTCATGGCATTCGCAAAGTTCAACAAAGATAGGCTAGGTAAGCTCATTCGAGCAGCCGACTCAATCTCTGCTTCTCACGTAACAACACCCGGGTCAGTTGCGCCAGTCGCAACACTTTTGTTGGGACGTGCACTAGCTCGTTTCGATACAAGCGATATCGAAGAAACAATGATTGAGTACATCGATGAGGTCGACAAACGAGCAGCTGCAGCAATCGCGCGGAAAAAGAAAGGGAGGAAGGCGAAGGAATAAAAACTTTTTTCAATCACTTTTTTGAGGAGAATGTTCGTGGATATGAGTGAAGGGAAAATCAATTCCCATATCAAGACAGCGCTCGAAACCGCACGCGAAGCAACGGGTGACTCTGAAGAGCGGCTCTCCATTGCTGCGGCGATACTGACAAAAAAGCTGCGGAACGAAACCAAGTTCTCGGTGATACGCGCATTGCTGAAATTCGCCGTCCCCAGGGACACCTTCGGAGAAAAAAGTAGGTCGTTCCAAGGCGAGGGCGAGAACACCCAAGGTATTGAACCAACAAGTAAGCCCGAACCATCTGCTGAGAACCCGATGCTCAAGGCAGCACTTGATCGCAGAGACCAATTTGCGAGGCCACTGCCCGCACCAGGCCCGACCGAAATTCCTGCTGGCTGGCATATGCCACAGCGGAAACGTCACTCAGATTCCGAAGAGTAACTCTTCAAAAACGGAGGAAACAGTGGGACTACATTCTGACAGACTCGTTGCAGTAACCGAGGCAGCCCACAAAGTTGCATACAAGGTTGCAACAGGAGAAGTCGAACGAGGAATGCTTGCCGCGACTCTCCTAGCGAGAGCGCTTGAGTGCGAAGAGCCGGACGAAGTTCAGTCGTCACTGCTTGAGTTCGTTCGGGAGCAAGAAGAAAAAGTCGAGGCAAGCGTCGGGCACAGTGAAGGGTGGCCGGAGCCAGGAGAACATTGATCGCCGCCAAACCAAAGCCGCCTTTACAGGCGGCTTTTTTATTCCTCTAGCTGCAGTTTTTAAAATTGACACATACCCAATTTATATGCTATAATTGCGAAAGATCCATTGAACCTTCACATCAGCTCACTCTGATACTCTTCCCCACCCCATCCGGGCAATGCCCACTTTCATCAGGAGTTTACATTGAGGCTATTTCTGAAACGAGCATACGAGATTTATAAACCTCTCCTGCTCCCCATGCTTGGCGTGTTTGGATTTATTGTCCTTTCACAAGCCCTAAATGCATGCATGCCATATCTTCAGAGCAAGATTATTGACGGGTTGGTCCAAAAGGTTCCGATACGCCAAGTTGGAATTCTCGCAATCTTATCACTCATCCTTTGGATCTTGAGATCCGGGGTACTACAGTGGACACAAGATCGCTACGAACTTGCACACGTTGACTACGAAATTCCACGGCGCATGCAAGAAGTCATGCTCGAGAAATTGCTCGGCTTTTCGATCGGACAACTCATCAGCGAGAACTCCGGCGTCAAGCAGAGCATTATCGTTCGTGGAGAAAAAGCTCTGGACAATCTTGTCCACTCTGTTCTCTACCAAATCCTGCCCCTTGCGATGGAGATCGTCTTGGCAACGGTGCTCCTGCTTTACTGGAGCGTCCCCATTGGCCTTGTTGTCGCAGCGGCTGTTGTTGTATACCTCGGCTTTATTGCCCGTCTAAACGGAAAATTCAAGGACGAGATGGTACAAATCGAAAAGCTTTTTGTCGCGGATCAAAGACTCCACGGTGAAACTCTTCGGAATATTGGCCTCATCATTGCAAGCGCACAAGAAGAACGTGCGAAGCGTGAATGCAAGGAAAGTTTGGGCGGCGCATTTGATTTTGCACGAAGTGTATGGAACCGATACATAGTCTGGGCGGCAATACGAAATACGCTACCGGTGATTGCACGATTCATCGTGCTAGCCATCGTAATTGTCGGAGTGCTACACGGGAAATACTCAATTGGCGAATTTGTCCTGTTTATGACATGGACGATGAACGCCACAGGCAACCTTGGAAGCTTGAGCCAGATTCATCGTAGGTCTATCCAAGACTACACTTCCGCAAAGCAATACTTCGATATGTTGGCTATCAAGCCGGACATTACTGAGATTGAAAACCCGATTCGACCGGAGAAATTTGCCGGACGGATAGAGTTCAAAAACGTGACCTTCCGTTACGGAGGCAGGGACTCGCAAAGTGACGAGGCAGACGACGAAGCCGAGACGGCGACAACAAAAGAAGTTGGCCCTGCGCTCGACGACGTCAGCTTTGTCATTGAAGCGGGAGAAACGGTCGCCTTTATCGGCGAATCCGGCGCAGGTAAATCTACCCTGGTAAACGCGCTCATCCGCGCGCAAGATCCAGAATCTGGGCAAATCACCGTGGACGACAATGACCTTCGAGACCTTGACCTCAAGCACTATCGTGGGGCCATAGGCATCGTCGCCCAAGACGTTGGTCTCTTTGACCAGACGTTGCGGTACAACATCACCTACAATCTAAACGGTCATGCCGCAGATTTTGGGGACCATGAGCTCAATGCAGTAGCCGAAATGTCGTGTCTTGATCGCTTCTTCCATCGTTTGGAAAAAGGTTTTGACACGGTGATTGGTGAGCGCGGAGTGAAGCTCTCCGGTGGTGAGCGACAACGTGTAGGTATTGCACGAGCGATAGTCAAAGAACCGCAAATCATGATCTTTGACGAAGCAACGTGCAGCCTAGACTCCGGGAACGAACGATTGATTCAGGAATCAATTAACAAGGTATCAAAAGGCCGAACAACAATCATTATCGCCCATCGTTTCAGTACGATTAGAAACGTGGACAAGGTGATTGTATTCGACAAAGGCAAGCTCGTGGACTGCGGTACCCACGAAGAACTCGCGAAGCGCTGTGAGGTCTATCAGTATCTGTGCGAGCAGCAAGACTTCGTCTTGTAGCGCGCAAAGTAGCAACAAGCGGCTCCAGCAATGGAGCCGCTTTTTATTGTAGAAATTGACAAAATAATTGCGCAGGCGTAGGCTTTGAGCCAGAGGTAATTCTTTTACCACCACCCCCATCTCAGTTTTCCAAGGAGGACATCGTGGACCAAGACAAAATAAATGGCATCATCCGTGGTGCCTGCACGGTTACATTCACCGAGCACCCAAGGAGCGAGGCAGAGCTCAATGACGAGACTGCCAAATACCTTGGTTATCGCACCATCAATGGGCTACGCTACTTCACCGAGTGCCCGTATCCCGGATAACACCCTCTCAAAAACCGCCCCACAAAGGCGGTTTTTTATTCCCAAGGTGGCACCTTGGGGGGTTATCCACAGGTACCTCTTGTGTAATATATTTCTTACGTATAATATATATTACATTAGCAGTTAATTATAAATATATGATTGGAAAACCAGAATGGTTCAAGAGGCGCAAGTATACAGGGTGGGGCTTCACGCCGGCAACGTGGCAAGGTTGGGCATATATCACCGCTTTTGTGCTTTTATTCTTTTTGATTACGGCACTTCCTGTTATCGGAGGGCTGCGTACACTCCTCCTCGTTATTTTGGCGATTATAGGCTGTGTGGATTTTATTCATATCATTATCAAAATGCCGCGCGATGAGCGTGATCGTATGCATGAAGCGATATCTGAACGCAATGCACTCTGGGCTATTCTCGCAGTTTTAACAATCGGTATCGGTTACCAAGCTGCAGTTAGCGCTGCCCATGGCACAAAATATGTTGACCCTGTCATCCTTATTGCACTCCTTGTTGGAGTTGTGGTAAAAATGGTTTCGAATATTTATCTCGACAAAAAGAATTAATCAGCATGGAAACGAAAATTGCTTTCTATCGAAATAAGCTGGGCATAACACAGGAGCAACTTGCAGAGCTTGTTGGTGTGTCCAGGCAAACAATTATTTCTTTAGAACAAAATCGCTACAACCCTTCCCTGCTCCTGGCGCATAAGATTACAAAGGCACTGAAGCAAGGAAAAATTGAGGAGGTGTTTGGGGTGAAGTAAATAATAATTTTTTCGGCAATATTTGAAATTATCCACAAAGAAAAAACCCGCCATACAGCTGACGGGTTTTTCCGTCGCCATTGGCGAGTTAGGCTGCTGCCTGTAAAACCTTCTTTACCTCAAATCGGTAGCGCGACCAGCTATTGCAACGCTGCTCGCGAAACAAAGTGCGGGCAACAGTAAGAGCGGTAGTTAGTTTCTTGTCGAAGTCCTCAATCTGCTCGGAACCAAGAAGTTCCTTAAGTAGAGGACCTCTCCCTAAATAAAAGCGCATGCATGATCCGCGCCATTTAGGATACAATTCGCAAAACAAGAAGTCGACCATCGAATGGTAAACATTCATGTTCTTTCGTGCAGCTACATATTCGAGGGCACTC
>Ga0172379_10007287_pt1 | contig 14398 bp, 7 predicted proteins | sample GrowelOW334metaG_FD_119756 | JGI IMG/M metagenome (GOLD analysis project Ga0172379, IMG submission 119756) | Groundwater microbial communities from an aquifer near a municipal landfill in Southern Ontario, Canada - Groundwater well OW334 metaG | ecosystem: Environmental > Aquatic > Deep... | reverse complement strand
CCACATAAACCATTGGTTTTGGTTTAAATTCAGTTTCTTCTTTTAATCTAGTACCTTGACCACCACACAAGATTATTACTTTCATAAAACCATATTAACACATTTCTATTATATAATTAATCACTAAAATGCAAAAAATACTTCTGATTTCCGCCATCAGTCCTACTCCTCAAAACAGTGGAGGAGCAACCAGAATTCACCATACAATAAAAGAACTATCTAAATATTATCAAGTTGATTTTATAACTTTTAATAGTTCTTCTTTTAAGACTCAGCCAAAAAAATTAACTGACAAAATACCTTATTGGTTTTCTCCTTGGTATTCTCCTAAATTAATTTCACATATCCAAAAACTTATTAAAAAAAATCACTACGATATTATTCAAATTGAATTTAGTCAAATTTTATATTTAATTAAATATTTACCAAAAGATACTAAAAAAATATTTGTTGCTCATGATATTTCCTCCGTTTCTTTTTATCGACGCATTTTTGAAAATAAACCATCACTATTTAAAATAATTATTCGTTTGTTTTTATTTTTTCAAATATATTTTTACGAAAAAAAATATATTCCAAAATTTGACACCATAATCTCTGTTAGTACAAAAGACCAAAATACTTTAAAAAAACATTTTCCGAACAAAAAAATATTATGCTTAGAAAATGGTATCGATAAAATAAATTTTTTAAAAAAAATATCTTCTAAAATTATTAATCTTGGATATATCGGCTCATTTTCACATACGCCCAATCTTCATGCTGTTAAATATTTCTTTAACAAAATTGCCCCTTTATTAGATAAACAAAAAATATCTTATAAATTTTATTTGGCCGGGGATAATGATCCAAATTTCATTAAAAATAATTTTGACAATCACAATTTAATAAATCTAGGTCAAATAAAAAAAACAAAATATTTTTATCAAAAAATTAACTATCTGATAACCCCCATTTTTTCTGGTTCTGGTAGTCGTATAAAAATCCTTGAATCCCTTAGCTTCGGTGTTCCCATTATTTCCAGCCCTATTGGAGCCGAAGGTATAAATATCAAAACTCCTTATCTACAAATTGCAAACACCCCGGAAGAATATTTAAATTGCCTTAAAGATCTTCCCAAAAATCAATATAAAAATCTTAAAGATCAATTAAAACCACTTTTATGGAAAACTATATTTCACATGTATCCAAAAATAATTTAAATAATATTTAATTTATTTTACCTATTTAAAATATCTCCGTGCTATAATATATCCTATAAAAGTAAAAGCACTTTTAAAAAATAAAGAAAGGATAATCTTAATTTAGAAAAAATCGGTTGTCGTCAGTCCAAAAATATAAAAATGGAGGTTTTTAAAAATGAGCGGCAAAAGCGACAGAATAGCTGATTTATTCAAAAAAAACGGTGGGTGTTACCTTACAGTAGACGATATCTCTATCAAAATAAATTTACAACAAAGCGATGTTTCAGATTTTATCAAAAAACATCCGGATAGGTTTAAAAAAAAGAAAAATAGTGAAGGAAAAGAGACATTCTTATATATACAAAAAAAAACCAACTAAAATTATCTTTTAATCAATCAGCCGCCAGGTTTATGTAAACTCTTTTGTTTACTCCTGTCGGCCTTTTTTTTGTAAAAAAATTAAAACGTTCAACCTTAAAAATTAAATTTGTATTATAATAGCCCATATTTTAAATATGTCTATTTTAATTAACCTATTCACAATTTTAGTTTTTTTATTCTTATCATTAGATTCTTTCTTTTACTTTGGTTTTACTCAAAAACATTTTTTAATTAATACTCAATATTTTTTAACATTCTATTTAATTTTCGGTCTAATACTTTCCTTTTTTAAAAAATTTTCAATTTATCAAAAACTATTTAAATTAAATAACATTCTTTTTCCAATATTCTTAGTTATTTCGATAATATTTTTTAATTTAGAAAAAAATACTTATCCTAATTTTATTTATGGCCATATTCATATTAATCCAATCAATTTTCTTTATTTACCCTTTATTAGCGGTTGTATCTTCTATTTTAGCCACCAGCAACTTTTCAAAAAAACTATTTTTTTTATAATTACTCCTTTAATTGCCACTTATTTAAGTCAATGTTTATCGTTCAACAAAATTATCCAATTTAATGATTTTTTTAATTTAAAAACAACCATAATCAATTATATTTTATGGTTAAATATTCTTTTATTATTCACTTCTATTTTTAGAAAAAAACATTACTCATTAATAAGCTTTCTTTCTTTTTTTTCAATTGTAAGTATTATTAATCACTATAAAATCAAATTATTAAATAATTTTTTTATTATTAGTGATCTCAAATTAATCAGAGAATTAAAAGAATTCATCATACCCTTAATTAAAGGAACCGATTTAAAAAAAGAATTAATTATTATTGTCGCAATATTTTTATTATTGTTTTTATTTCTTAAAAAGAAATTTCAAACCAAAAATCCATCTTTTAAAATTCGCTTTAGATTATTCATAATCTCCGGTTTTGTTATGATTTTTCCCATTATGTTCCCTTCCCAATTTAAACAAATTCTTCAAAAATACAAAATCGAAACTTTTATTCCCAATCCATTAGAAAATTGCCGAGTAAACGGTATTTTATTTTGTTTTTATGACGACTTCAAAAATATTAACAATCCTCCACCAAAAAATTACAATCGGGTACAAATTAATCAAATTTACTCCAATTTAAAACTTAATAAATATGATAAATTCGACAAACTCTCAACTAATAAACCCAATATTATTATTATTTTGTCTGAATCTTTTTGGGATGTTACTAACTTGCCTAATGTCAAATATTCAGAGGATCCAATTAAAAATATTCGTCAGGATATAAAATCAAATTTTAAATCTCCCTCTTATGGTGGAGGCACCGCTAATGTTGAATTTGAACTCCTAACTGGATTAAGTAACTATTTTTTGAATGGAGCATCACCATACAGTCAAGTAATCAGAAAACCATTACCAACTTTATTTACTTTATTTAAAGATGAAAATTACTTAACAACTACCATCCATCCATTTTTTTCTTCAATGTATAACCGAAAAAATGTTTATAAAAAATTCGGACTCGATAATTTCACCAGCATCGAAAATATGTCTAATTATGAAAACGCCGGTCCTTATGTTTCCGATAAATATTTTAATAAAGAAATTTTAAAACAATTAAATTCAACCAATCAACCCCAATTAATTTTTGCTATTTCTATGCAAAATCATGTTATTTTTAACGCCAACCGTTATTCCCAACATCCAATTACTTTTCAAAGTTCCTTAAATTCTGATGAACAAGCCATTCTTCAAAGTTATGTTGATGGTCTTAATTTAACCGACAAATCATATGTCTTTTTAAAACAAGAATTGTCTAAAAATAGTAAACCCACCATTGTTTTCTTTTTTGGCGATCATTTAACATTCTTAGGCACCGGTTTAGATATTTATCAAAAAACCGGACTCAATATTACCAGTGAAAATAAAATGCACACCACTCCTTTGGCTGTTTGGTCAAATTATCAAACCGATACTAATCTACCTCAAAATATCAGTCCTTCATTTTTATCATTAGAAATTTTAAAAGCTGCCAATGTCACTCCTAAATATCAATTTGCTTTTTTAAAATCTATTAATTCTTCAGATACTGTTCTTAATCAGAAAATTCCAACCAAACTTACATCAGATCAATTAAAAAATTATGAACTTATTGAATACGATCTTTTATTTGGCAAACAATACGGAGTTAAATTTGAATTATAATCATTTATGAAATATTTGAAATTTTTAATTCCTTTAGTGTTAATTTCACTTTTTATTTTTCTACGTTTTTACAACATCAAAGACTCTTTATTTTTTTTCAATGACCTAGGAAGAGACTTATTAGTTCTACAAAATTGGCAATTATCAGGCAAACCTCCACTTTTAGGACCACAAACCAGTGTTATTCCTTTTAATCAATCGAGTATTTATTTTTACTATCTTTATATTTTTTATATAATCACCAACGGTAGCGTTTTTTCCGCCCTATTTGCCAATGCCTTTTTATATATTGCCATGTATATTTTTGGATTGATTGTTTTTAAAAAAGACAAAAAAATTATCACTATTTTAAATATTTCTTTTTTTCTTATTAGTATTCACCCACAATATATCGCTCAAAGCCGTTTCGTTTGGAATCCATCATTAGTAACTCCATTCATAACGTCTTCTTTCTTGTCTTTTTATTTATTAACACAAAAATATTCCAAAATTAAACTTTGGATTTTTTCTCTTTCTATTGCCACCGCCATCTCCCTCTCTTATTCAGTTATTCCCTTATTTATAGCATTTTTTGTTTATTGGTTAATCTTCTATCGAAAGTATTTCTTTAAAATATTTTTTTCTATATTTGCCTCTTTTTTATTTCTAAATACAACTACTGTTTTTTTTGAGCTAAGACACAATTTTTTATTAACCAAAAGCCTTTTGTTTAAATCTGCTTCACCTCAATCAAGTATCGGTATCAATGAAAAATTTAATGATATTGCCAAATTTGTAATTGATTTACCAAATCAAAATACTAACCAATACATTCTTTTATTATTTGTACTTTTATCAATTGTCCTAATAATTAAACAATTTAAAAACAAAAACATTACATTGTTTACCAGTATTATATTTCTTCTCACTTTTTTGACCTATTTCATTCTCCCAGTGTCTGTCCAAGCTCATTATATATTTCCTATTATTTGTTTATTGTTTATAGCTATTGCCAGTCAACCCATAATTAGGTCAACAATAATCGTTTTTCTTTTATCTTTACTTTACTTAACCCCAATAAATTTAAATTCATATTTTCAAAAAGCCCCACGTACATATTCTCAAATGGAACAATGTTTCAAAAAATACTGTCAAAAAAACCCAGAACCAATAAACGTTTCTGTAAATTCTTCTTATCATCCTTACCACAATGGTCCAGAACATCGCTATTTATTAAAAAAATCAGGTTGCAATGTCCAAGTTTTAGAAGACGGACAAAAAGCAAAAACCATGGCATTAGTGTTAGACAATAATACTTTTGATCCAGAAAAATCAAATTTTTATGAGTTAGATCTCTTTGGCCCTTATCAAACAGATAGTACTCTTAATTGTCTACCTAATCTCCAAATTTTAAATTTAATTAACAAATAATCATATCAATTTACTTAAATAATCATATCAAAATGATGTGATTATTAATTTAATATGATATTATCTATTAATGAATAACTTGAATGACCGACAGTTAAGAATTCTAGAAATTTTAAAGCCAGAACAGCCTATTAGCCCTAAGGAAATATTAGAAAAATTGAATCAAAAAGTTTCTATTGTCACTATTTCCCGAGACCTTTCTGAATTAGTTGATTTAAAATATCTTTATAGAAATGGCAATGGACCTGCAACTAAATATTTTCTTTTAGAAAAAGCTTTATTTTTCCGACCGGTTGATTATCAAAAATATTTTAAAATCGAAACAGACAAAAGAGATATTATTAGTAATTTTAATATGAAAATTTTTACTCAACTTTCTAAACTCTTAATTTTTACCCCAAAAGAACAAACTCAACTGGAAACACTTGATTTAAAATTTAGAAAAAATTATTCTCAATTATCACCAACTATAATTAAAAAAGAAATTGAAAGAGTAACTATTGAACTCAGTTGGAAATCTAGTACTATTGAAGGAAACACCTATTCTCTTTTAGAAACTGAACGCCTAATTAAAGAAGGTACTGAAACAAAAGGTAAAAAGAAAGAAGAAGCTATTATGCTTTTAAATCACAAAAAAGCTTTGGATTTTGTCTTTGAAAACAAAAATCTGTTTAAAGAAATTAATCGTTCTAAAATTGAACAATTACATAAAATAATTACCCAGGATTTAAATATAACTAATAATCTTAGAAAAACTCTAGTGGGTATTACTGGCACTAAATTTAAACCATTGGATAATCAATTTCAAATTATAGAAGCTATCGATAAATTTTGTATATTAGTTAATAATACTCAAAATATTTTTGCCAAATCTTTACTGTCAATTATTATTTTGAGTTATATTCAACCATTTGAAGATGGCAACAAGCGTACCAGTCGAATTTTAGGCAATGCTATTCTTATTGCCGACAATAGTTTTCCTTTACCTTTAAGAAATGTTGATGAAAATCTTTATAAAGAAGCCACTTTGCTTTTTTATGAACAAAATAATTTAAATTTATTTAAACAAATGTTTTTAGATCAATGTAATTTTTCAGTTGAAAATTATTTTAGAATTTAATATATAACTATATGAAAAAAATAGCAGTTGTCGGAGTTGGTTATGTCGGATTGGTTACTAGTACTTGTTTTGCTGAGCTTGGCAATCAAGTAATTGGAGTTGATATTGATCACAAAAAAATAGACAATTTAAACAAAGGAATTATTCCCATTTATGAAGAAGGTTTAACTGATCTAGTAAAAAAGAACCGTAAGTCAGGTAATTTATCCTTTACCACTGATATTACAAAAGCTGTTAAATCCTCCGAAATTATTTTTATTGCTGTTGGTACCCCACCAATGGCCGATGGTAGCGTCAATTTAGACTATGTCAAATCTGCCACTGAATCAATCGGTAAAGCCATGAATGGATATAAGGTTATTATTAATAAATCAACTGTTCCAATTGGCACCGGTAATATTGTAAAAATAATAATTTCTCAACAATACAAAGGTGATTTCGATGTTGTTTCTAATCCAGAATTTTTAAAAGAGGGAACAGCTGTTTCGGATTTTATGAATCCCGATAGAATTGTGGTTGGCACTGATTCTTCCAAAGCCAAAAAAATTATTAATGATCTGTATGCTTCCCAAAATTCAACTATTATTAATACCGACATTAAAACAGCTGAATTAATTAAATACGCTTCCAACGCTTTCTTAGCTACCGAAATTTCTTTTATAAATTCTATCGCGAACATATGTGAAAAAATTGGAGCTGATGTCACCAAAGTGTCTGAAGGAATGAAACTCGATCAACGTATTGGCAAAAAGGCTTTTTTAAACGCCGGCGTTGGTTATGGCGGCAGTTGTTTTCCAAAAGATGTTAAGGGTTTAATTCAAATCGCTCACGAAAATAATGTCCGTTTTAGTATTCTTGACGCCGTTGAAGACACTAATTCTGCCCAAAAGCAATCTCTTCTTCCAAAAGTTCAATCTCTTCTTGGCAACGATTTGCACGACAAAAACATCACTGTTTGGGGGCTAGCTTTCAAGCCAAATACCGATGATGTTCGTGAAGCTCCATCTCTTGTAATTATTAAACAACTTCTCGATCGTAACGCCAAAATTACCGTTGTCGATCCTATCGCCACCGAGCAAGCTAAATTGGTTTTAGGCGATACTGTAATTTATGAAGAAAATTTAATCAAATCAGTTTCGAATACTGATTGTTTAATTATTGCCACAGAATGGGCTGAATTCAAAAATACTGATTTAAAACAAATTAAAAAAGCAATGAAAAAAACCAATATTGTTGACGGTCGTAATATTTTCAATAAAAAAGAAATGAAAGATTTTGGGTTTAAATATATTTCAATCGGCAGATAAAATATAAAATTACTTCTATTTTTAAAAAACAAGAAAGAAGGTGATTCAATATCTACAAAATACTTCAAAAGAAAAATTTAGAAAATATTTTTTTAATATAATCAAACAATTTATTTGAATTATCACTTTGTTTTTGTATCTCAGTGGGAGTCACTCCCTTAGGAGTACTCTCAGGAATAATCAAATTTGAATTGAGCGGCTTTTTAATTCTTTTATTAACTGTCGAAGCCCCAAGAACATTTGGATAAAAACCAACAGCTTGATTAACATAACTACCACCTTTAGTCACAACAACAGACACTTCATTAGAAAAATCACCAGGGGTACAACCATTACCTGCTCTTACTTTAAAGTAATATCTATTCTTAATAGATAAACCTTTTACCGTATAAGATAATGTGTCTCTACCACCAACATTAGGATTTCCATAAATCATTTGACCTGGCTTATTACCATATGCCACCAAATAATAAGTTACCGATCCTTTAGCAGGCTTCCAAGTTAATGTTACCTCATTAAATCCAGTAACACGAGCTGAAATTAACACTGGAGCACTTTCCGGTTTAGAATCATTACAAACAGAAGAAGAACATGACGACGATGAATTATTTGAAGAATATGAACTAGATGAATTATTTGAAGAAGATGAACTAGATGAATTATTTGAAGAAGAACTTGCACTATTTTTAGTTAATCCAGCAAAAGTAGTAAAATGATATGTAAAAATTTTAGTATTAATACCATTACTTATATAACATTCTCCAGGAAATATCGGATTATTTGGATTATCATATGAACCTCCACACTTTTGTGAAATTCTAGTCCAATTATTAGATCCAGCAGGTCTATAAGCCACATCACCAGTAACATTATTAAGAATAATAGAAATTGGCTTATCAAAAAGAAGGATTACACTAGGTGAACCTACCTCAATAGCTGTATTATTAACAGAAAATCCAGATGGAGCATTACCACTATTAGAAATTGACTTTGGTGGTTCAATTTTTCCATTCCAATTTAATGGGCCCAAAATTGTAGTTGAATTTGGAATTTCAACTTTAATATTATTCAGACTATTATTAGTCAAAGTAATAATACTTTCATTATTAGATGACTGTAATGTCACTGCTTTTTCAACCTTAATACTTTTATCACCAACATTTTTAACTTCAGTTAAATTAACACCAGCACTTAAGTCACCCAAATTATAGTTATTTAAATTTACTTCAAATCCATCAACAGTAACTTTATTACCAGAAACAGTATTAATTCCTGAGGTTAAATCTAAAGAACTTTTGTTATCTAACTTAATTTCATTAGACATTGTTAATTGACCTTGGTCACTAACCAATGGTTTAGTGTTTTCAATTGATTGGGTAATATTATAACTAAAGATATTTGAACTCATATTTCCAAGTAAATCACATGCGATAACAGAAATTATTTGAGAATGATCAATTAAAAAAGGAGCCGTATAAATAGTACCAGAATTACAATTATCAAGCTTTACACTATTACTATACTTAATAATCGAACTACCATTACTACTTAATGTAATTGTTTGAGAAGTTGCATATGTTCCAGAAATAATACTAGCAGATGGTATTGATGGGGGACTCTTATCAATATTACTAATAGTCACCGTTTCAGTAGTCACATTGCCAACACTATCAGTAGCAATAAAATCAAAAGTTCCATTTTGTGTAAATATGTGTGAATTAGTATTTAAGCTACCTTCATTTGTTGTAGCCGTAACAGTAATATCTTGATTAGTTGGATTATGATTGTAATCATTAATAGTAATAATTGGAGCAATATTATCAATGATATTAATATTGGCAGTAATAATATTAGAACTTACATACCAATTATTAGGATTATCAAAATTACCATCTTCAGCTCCAATTAGTTGAGCAGAGATATTCATTGATTTACCAGCTAAATTAGTTTTAGGAGTAAAAATAAAACGAACTTTATAAGTTCCATTTGAATAATTTACCAAAGACCTTCTATCAATATTCGTAAAATCACTTAACCAAAAACTAGTTTGATTATCACCCAAAGTTAAAGTACCTAATACAGTTTGAGTATCATCATTGTTAATTTTTATAGCAGTAATAATATAGTCTTTTAAATTAATTCCAACAGGAGGAGAAAAATCTACTTTTGTATCAACTAAATATTTTGAATCTAATCCAGAAAAATCACTAAAACCAATAATACTATCAATAGTTTGTAAAGAATTAGGAGTAATCGAATAATTAGTCTGATTATTAACAAAACTAATTGTTGACCCTATGATTTTAAGATTAACATTTGCAATATTAGAAGAGTTATACCAATTATTTGGATTATTAAAATCTTCATCTTTAGCTACAACCGCTACTGATGATACTTGAATTGATTTACCGGCTAAATTTGCAGGAGCAGAAATATAAAAATAAGCCGTATAATTTTTATTTGATCTCGAAACCAAACTTGGTCTATCTTGTAAAATAAAATCTTTTAACCACAAGGTAATTTGATTATCGTTTAAAACAATTGGAATAAAAGTAGTCGTTGCTCCATTGCCCATATTTACAAAACCATTAATAACTAAACCTTTTAGATTCACATCTGATTGAAAAGATATTTTTACATCTACTTTATATTCAGAACTAAAACCAGTCGAATCACCAAAATTAATAGAGCTACTAATAATAATTGGTTGATTTACTGCCGTAACATAATTCGCTTCACCAAAAGAAATCTGAGGTTTAGTATCAACAACATTTATTGTTCTTATAACTTGAATCGCCGTATTATTAGAAGAATCTACAGCGTCGTAATAAATAACATAAGAACCTACATTTTTAGTATCAACAGTACCAGTAATTATAACTTTTAAGTCATTATCATAATTATCAAATGCGATAGCACCAGCATCAATATAAGTAGAACCAATGTTAATATTAATTACAGAATCACCAATTAGAGTGATAATTGGACTAGTAGTGTCAACTGTAATAGTCTTACTTGTGTCTGTGACAGTATGTCCTGCTAAATCGGTTCCTATAACCTGAATTGTATAAATTCCATCGGCTACAATTTGGTTTGAATTGTTTTTACCATCCCAAGAGATGTTTAGAGAATTTGTAATACTAGTAGAACCAAGATCTCTTACCTTAACTCCATGATCATCTAATATATTAATATCAGTATTCACTTCTTCAGAATAAGTGATATTAATATTTGTACCGGATACAGTATAAAAAGAAAGGGTGGGTGTAATGGTATCAATAATAGTTAAATTATTCTCTATAAAATTTATTACGTAATTTGTTCCTGCATTAAGAGAACCTTGGGTAATTAAATAAGCACCTACTTCTTCACCTATTACGCGAGTGAGCGAACCAGATAATGTATCACCAATAACCAAAGGTGAATTTGTGTAAGTTAGCGTAGAATCAGAGGTGCCTCTTTCTTTAGTCTGAACGTCAGCAGTGACAGTGATTGGCTTGGCATTTATGGTGAAGGTGCCAGGTTCAAAAAAAATAAAATAGTTAGTACTAGCGGCATTTGAGGCGGTGATAATGTAATTATTAACATTTTCACCTGTTGTACGGGTTAAATTAACTAAGGTATCGAGAGATGTAGCGTCATCATCATTTATAAAACCGCTGTAAGAAGCGGTGAGAATTGGGTCAGTGTCACCATAAGTTTTATTACTATTTTGAGCACTTATAATTAAATTTTTCTTATTTATGATAAACGATTGAGAAATATCTGGTGCGGCATTGTAGTTATCATCACCTGTTTGATGTGCAGTGATTGTACAGCTGCCAGCTTTATTAATATGAATCATGTTATTTGATACATTACAGCCACCAAAAGCAGTGAAAGACACTAATAATCTGGAAGAGGCTGTGGCAATAGTACTCACATTAAAATCAAAATCACCATAAGTTTTATTTTCTAAAGTGTTGAAAAATATATTTTGATCAAGTTTGTTTGTTGTGATATTTACACCAACGCTTGCTACTGATTCATTAGTTGTTTCAGTTGCTTTGATTCTAGTGAAAAATGTATATTGGTGGTTTAGATTTAATTCTGTAAAAATTTCACTATCTTGCCAATTTACGCCATCTTCACTGAATTGATTTAAAACATTTGCAGTCAAAGTAACACTTGTAGTTGTTTTACTTACTAATATTGGTGCTGGTGGTGCCACTGGCCCATCCGCTTTAGTAATAACTTCGGTTGCAGTACTGGTAATAGAACCTGTCCCTACACCAACCTCTGCTGTTGCGGTTACTGTAATTATTGTTCCAATATCAGCTAATCCTACTGTATAAGTGGATGCTGTTGCTCCATCTATATTTATGTCGTTACGTTTCCATTGATATGTTGGTGTCCCTGAGTTGGTTAAGGTTGGATTTACCATTAATGTGGTACCGAATTTAGTATCTCCTGTGATAACTATTGACCCGCTCATATTTTCAATCATATTAATACTGGTGGTTGTAGCATTAGAGCTTAGATACCAGTTATTTTGATTATCAAAATTACCACTTTCGGCTCCGACCAGTTTTGCGGAAACATTTATTGACTTACCAGCTAGCTCTGTTTTTGGAGTTAACGTGAAACGACATTTATAGGTTCCATTGGAATAACTTACTAATGATTGTCTATTGCCATTGATATTACTAAAATTGCTTAACCAAAAAGTAGTTTGATTATCGGCTAAGGTTAGAGTACCTAAATTAGTTTCACTGTTATCATTATTAATTTTTGTACCAGTAATTACGTAATCTTTTAAATTAATGTCATCAGGAAAATCAAGAGTTACTTGAGTGTCGACTAAATATTTACTGTCAAGACCAGTTAAATTACCAAAAGTTCCTGTAGTAGTAATGGATCCAGGTGAACCGGCGGCAAATGAATAATTGGCTTTATCATTAGTGAAGCCAATATTGGTGTCGATACCATTAATATTTAACTCAGTACCTGGGCTGAGTAGATACCAATCATTTGGATTAGTGGTAAATTTATCACTTTCTGCCCCGACTAATTGAGAAGAAATATTCAGACTCTTAGCTGACATACCATCAGGTAATTTAAATTTAATAGTGTAAGTTAAAGTTCCATAATTTCGGCCAACAAACATACTGTAATTCATTGATTGTCGACCAAAACCAAACAAATCACTAAATTGACTAATCCAAAAACTACTTTGATCGGCAGGTAAAGTATAAGAGCCCATACTTTGGTAATTAGTTGTGCCTTTAACTTCACCAGTCATAGGAATACTGCCAGTGACACCTGTAGGTCGATTAAAAGTAATTAAAGTATCAAGTTTATATTTAGGATCAATATTAGAAAAATTTCCCAAATTTAAACTGATATAAAGAGTAACATCGGAACCGCTGGTGGTAGTTATACTAGAAATGCTAGTTGATCTGCCGGGATTTGTATTGCTTTGAGCAAAAATCACTGAAGAATTGGGCATTATTTGATCACTAGTAGGGATAAAGATAGTAAAATGATTTAAATTTTTAATAGAAATCGAGGTATCTGTTTTTACAATGGCATTTTCTACTTTTTGAGCAGAATCAATTTTTGAAATTTCTTCGGCAAATTTTACACTAATATTTTCACCTCTTGATGATACTGGAATTGGCAAAGAAAGATTGTAAGTAAAAGAACCATCTGCCATATCCGAGGTAATACTATAAACTTTTTCTGACAAGGACTCTGTTTGCTCTATTTGTTCTTTAGTAAGAGTTATTTCTTCAATTTTTATATTACCTGCAGGACTAGGAAGCTTGGTAAAAGTTAATTTTATTTCATTATTTTGAGGAGCAATATATTCTTTATTTAATTCTACTTTTTCAAATGTCCATGGTGAAGGAATATTGGTTGGGGTTGGGGTTGATTGAATCGTTGGTGTTACCTCGATAGTTGAGGTTATAGTTGGAATTGCAGTCGGTTCAATAGTTGGTATAACTGTTGGTTCTAATAGTTCTGATGTTGATGTTGATGTTGGAATTGCAGTTGGTTCAGTAATTTGAACAATTTCAGTGGGAGTGGGGATAGTTTCTTCGGCATAAACTGGTTGAGCAATAAATAAAAATGGGGTGAAAGAATTCAATAAAAGAGAGATATTTGCGAGAATGGCAATAAATTTTTTTGCGGATTTTGTTTTAATCATAAAGGTCAACTTTGAGCAGATTAACTTAAATAATCTAGTAATGAGCGTATTGTATATTTTTTTTATAGGTTTACAAGAAGCTAAAATTGTTTATTTTTAAAAAAAATCTAATATTTTTTTACAAAAAAATATATTCAAACATATCAATATGACCTATAAAAACGACAAATATTTCAATAAAAACTATATATTATACGATCTTTTTTCTTTTTAAACCAAAAATCATAACCGCTAACATTACCAACTCACTAATTATTAAACTCCATCCAGCTTGAACAAATCCAAACTTTGGAATCAGAAGATAATTAATAGTCAGATCAACTAGCATCCCAATTAAAACCGACCAAAAAACTATTTTTTGTTTCTTTTGAATCACTAATAAATTTCCCGCAAAAACCCTAAAATAATTAATTACTCCCGACCAAACCAACAAACTCATCACCCAAGCCGACACAATAAATGATGATCCATAAATCAATTTTACAATCAATTCTCTTTGCCAAGTTATCAACATCGCCAATGGAATCAACCCTAAAAGTGACAATCCAATTATCAATTTAATTAATTTATTAACCGTTTCCTTT
>Ga0172379_10007285_pt1 | contig 14400 bp, 18 predicted proteins | sample GrowelOW334metaG_FD_119756 | JGI IMG/M metagenome (GOLD analysis project Ga0172379, IMG submission 119756) | Groundwater microbial communities from an aquifer near a municipal landfill in Southern Ontario, Canada - Groundwater well OW334 metaG | ecosystem: Environmental > Aquatic > Deep... | reverse complement strand
CTGTTGGCACCCCGAGTATGACATCAAATAGAAGCGCCAAAAAGGTGCCGTAAAACTCGTGGCCGTAGAGGACGGCAATCGCAATACCGAGGAGTGTAAGTGGCCAGAACGAAAAGATAAGCCCGCCTACCGCGAGCGCACCTGCACCAACATACACAAAAGTGTCAGCAGATTTCATACAAAATTATTGCACCGTTTTATGTATATGCACAAAACGCAGCATCGACGGGTTCACCGGGAGTTGCAAATATACCGTTTGAAATGACTCACCTTCGTGCTTCACAACAGCACTTACACGCGCCACATACTCGGGCAGTATGCTGGGGAGCAGTATAGGCTCGCCCGCTTTTACTTCGATGCCCACCGGGAGCTCGCCTACAAACGAGCCACCGCCTTGCCCTGCAATTGAGATTGGTTGCGTGCCGCGCAGCATCCCCTGATAACTTTGCCCGGGAGATGAAAAGAGTACGACCCGCGATGCAGTAGCATACACCTCGCTGATTTTGCCCACATACACACTCCCTTCAGCCGAAACTAAATTGCCCACCTGTATATTGGCATCCTTACCAATATCAAGCGTGAGCGTGTCGTAAGGCACTGCGGGCGGGCGCATCACCACGCTTGCAAGCGTTGAACTTTCGGCCGTGGTGCGGCCAAGCCTCTTTTTTAAATCAGTATTTTCTGCAGATAAAATAGTGCGGTCCATCACCAAGATTGATGACGAGGCAAGCGCTGCCCTCAGGCGTGCATTTTCGGCAGCCAACTCGCCCGCATTTTTAAACTGATTAAAAAAACCTCCTGCCGCATTGGCACTTTGGTCGCGCACCGAAAATACCGGCACCAGCACGCGCCACAACACGCTGGCTAGGATATCCCGAAAGAAAAACGCGCTCGAAAGGGTACACGCGAGCACCACAATAAAAAAGATCCCGCCGGGAGAAATGCGTTTGCGTCGTCTGTTACTCGAGATCGTCGTCATGTTCGAGGAATACGTCTTTATAGGCATCCAGATTCTCTAGTATAACGCCTGTGCCGCGCGCCACCGCAGTGAGCGGGTCATCTGCCACTATCACCGGCACTTTGAGCCACTGCGAAAGAAGCTCGTCGAGGCCGCGCAAGAGCGCCCCACCACCCACGAGGATGATGCCGTTGCGTATGATGTCGGACAATATTTCAGGGGGCGTAGTCTCAAGCACTTCGCGCACCGACTCGATGAGCGTGTCTATCGATGGCGAAATTGCTTCGCGTATATCTTGGTCGGTAATGGTAATTTCGCGCGGGAGGCCGGTGATCAGATCGCGGCCGCGGATAACCGCCTCGACATGGCCGCCGCCCTCGACCACCGAGCCAATAGCAATTTTTACATTCTCTGCAGTTTTTTCGCCGATAAGCACTTTAAACTCCGAGCGAATGTGCGCAATGATGTCGCGGTCGAGCTTGTCGCCCGCAACACGCAAATTTTTAGAGCGCACAATGCCGCCGAGCGAAATGACGGCGATGTCTACGGTGCCGCCGCCAATGTCGACTATCATGCTGCCCACCGCCTCGCGGATCGGGAGGCGGATGCCGAGTGCTGCAGCCATCGGCTCTTCTACTATATATACCTCGCGGGCACCGGCGTTGCGGGCCGCATCCTTCACTGCGCGAATCTCTACGTTGGTGATGCCGGATGGCACACCGATAACGGCGCGCGGCCCGAGCAACTTTTTAGATACGCCTTGGGCGCGCGTAATGAGATAGGCAAGCATCTCTTCGGTTGCCTCGAAGTCTGAAACCACTCCCTCAACAAGCGGGCGAACGGCAATAAGGTGCCCCGGCGTGCGGCCGAGCATCGCTTTTGCAACCGAGCCCACCGCCACCACCTGACCGGTTTTTTGATTAACAGCCACCACCGACGGCTCGGTCACTACTATCCCCTTACCTTTTAGATACACCAGTGTGTTTGCAGTGCCGAGGTCTATACCAACATCGTTTGAGATTAATGGAAGAAATTTATTTTTGAATGCTTTTATCATGAAGAAGCGTCTTTCAATAACTCATCTAAGGTAAGGTGCACCACTTTGCCCGACACGCGCTCGGTGCACTCATACTTGCCTGAAGCAATCGTTTTTTCAGACACCACGACGCGCCATGGGATGCCAAGCAAATCGCTGTCGGCAAATTTTTCTCCTGCACGCGCCTCGCGATCGTCCCACAGCACTTCAATACCCGCCGAGGTGAGCTCTTTATAGATTTCGCCTGCCTCGCTCGCCACATCCTTATTACCGTTTGAAAGCTCGATAAGATGCACACGAAATGGGGCTATTGCTTCTGGCCATACTAAACCTTTGTCATCTGAAAGCAGCTCGGCCACTGTGCCCATCACGCGCGCAGGGCCGATGCCATAGCAGCCCATGATAACCGGCTGGTCGTTGCCTGCTTCGTCTTTAAATTTGAGATTAAGCGCATCCGAAAACCTGGTTGCGAGCGGGAAGATGTTGCCCACCTCAATCGCCTTCTTTTCTACGAGCTCATCTTTTGAAAGCCCGAGCTCAGCCAAAATCTCGTCGGTGTAGACCTCTTTATTGACGGCGATCTTCTTACCTTCGTGCACATATATAGTATCCTCGCCTGCGTCTGAAACAGTTTGAAACTCGTCGCTAAATTTGCTAAACGAGCCACCTGAGGCAAAGGTGCGGTAGGTTTTGTCGCCAAGGCCCACGCGCGCAAACACTTGTACGTATGCAGCTGCCGCAAGTTCATAAAACTTTCTAAACTCCTCTTCGGTGCGGCTAAAGGAGTACATGTCTTTCATCACAAACTCGCGCGTGCGCATGATGCCGCTTTTTGCGCGCAGCTCGTTGCGGAACTTTGTTTGAAATTGATACACCGCGCTCGGCAAATCGCGATATGACGAAATATATTCGGTCATGAGGCTGGTGATAGGCTCTTCGTGCGTCGTGCCAAGGCCGATTTCTCCCCCGCTTTTAAGTGCAGTCTTAAACCACACATCGATAGCCTTATCATCCCAGCGGCCGGTTGCCTTCCATACATTTGGGTCCTGGAGCGCGGTCATCGAAAGCTCTTGTCCGCCAATCTTGTTCATCTCCTCGCGAATGACCGAAACTATATTATTGAAAACTCGGAGGCCAAGCGGCAAGAGCGCATAGACGCCCGCCATCTCTTTGTGGATGTAGCCTGCGCGGATAAGGAGCTGCGCGTTTTTTGAAACCTCGTCTTTAGGGGCATCCTTGCGGGTTTTTGTAAAAAGTTGTGATTGGCGCATATACGCGCCATTGTACGACTAAAACCCTAGCCGATCAAACGGAGGACATCGTGATACGACACCACAAGCATAAGGAGGATAAGGAGCCCAAAGCCCGTGAGAGAAAGCGTAGTCATGAGTTTATCCGAGACACGGCGCTTAGTAATGCATTCAACTGCAATAATAAAGAGCCTGCCACCGTCGAGGCCCGGAATAGGCAGCACGTTGATTATTGCGAGGTTGATAGAAATGAGCGCGGTGAGGGTTATGACCTGAGAAAATCCGGTGCTCACTGCTTTAGCGCCGATGTTTGCGATGCCGATAGGCCCCGCCACCGAGCTAAAGTCGGCAACCCCGCGAAAGATTTGGCTAAAGAACGTAAAGAGGCCCACTGCGGTAGAGCCGGTCATGTGGTAGGTGAGGATAGCGCCCTGCACTACTGCCTGCGGTGGCGAGAGGCGAAGCATCCCCACATCATCGAGCTGTATACCGACTGCTTTTTTGCCCGGCACCAAACCATCTTCGGCTTTTACTATAAAAGTTTTAGTTTCCCCTGCATCAGTAGTTGCTGCTATAACGAGCGACTCACCTTGATGATCTTTAATAAAATTTTGCGTCTCGGATGATGAGTTAGGCACCAGCACTTCGCCCGCAGCGTTGCTTACGGTGTTTATGATGTCGCCTGCCTCAAGCCCCACCTTCTCGGCAGGAGAGCCCGGGATCACGCCTACCACGGTAGTTTTTGGGTTGCTCACAACGCCGATGCCCTGATGCTCGGCAGAGGTTGGCATCCCTACCATGTATCCAGCCGAAAGCACGACCCATGCAAAAAGTATGTTGCACAAAATGCCAGCCACAATCACTGCGGCCTGGATCCATCTGGATTTGTTTGCAAAACTCCTTTTGTTATCACCTGCCTCCTCTTTATTTTCGCCGAAAATACGCACAAAGCCACCGAAGAACAGGAGGTTTACGGTGTAAAGTGTCTCTCCTATTTTTTTACCAAACAAGCGCGGCGGGAAGCCGATGCCAAACTCATCAACCCGGATGCCAAAAAACTTTGCCACCGAAAAATGGCCGAGCTCGTGCACCACAATGAGCGCAACCAAAATTAATATAAATACAATAAGATCCATGGATTAGTTTAGCCCGCGATTTCCTTCTCTTTTCTTTCGTATGCAGCTTCAAACGCGGCGTTTGCCGCGTCGACACGCTTTTGCATATCTTCTTTACCGCGAAACTTTTCGTCTTCGGTGAGGATACTCTCCTTTTCTTGTGCTTGAAGATCAGACCACACTAAGTCGCGCTCATGACGTAGCTGGGTGCGGATCTCCTCTACCTTTTCTTTCGCAAGCTTCAAGAGTGCTATGCGACCCTCAGATGTTGGTTCAGGAAAGAAGACACGAACACCTTTGTCGTCGGAGCCGGTTGAAACACCGAGGTTAGCCACTGTAATCGCCTTCTCGATGTCTTTAACCTGCGACATATCCCAGGGCGCGACGCGCAGCGTGCGTGCGTCTTCGGTAGAGATATTTGCTATCTGGTTAATAGGCATCTGCGCGCCATAACTCTCGATAGTGATATCGTCTAAAATGCTTATGCTCGCGCGGCCGGTGCGGATACCAGAAAGCTCCTTACCTAAACGTTCAGTAATTTCTGCGATCCTTTTCTCAAAAGGTTTAAAATCGTATGCCATCTCCCGATTATACACGAAACCGCTTTGCGGCGGGAGGGTAAATTTTTATTAAGGGATCCTTTTTGGTGTCGTATTTTCTTGCAGGTGCCAGGTAGCGGCCGTAAAAAATGACGCGGTGCGTAAAGAGCCTCCACTCCTTTTGGGGCAAGAGCAGCATCAAATCGCGCTCGATACGCACTGCATCACGAAAGTCGGAGAGGTCGAAACGCGAAGCAAACCGGATCACGTGCGTATCCACGGTGACCCCTTCATATATATTGAAGATATCACCCAAGATTACATTTGCGGTTTTGCGCCCAACGCCGGGGATTTTAAGCAGTGCCTCCATAGTATTAGGAACCTCGCCGCCGCAGTCTATTTTAATTATTTTGGCTGCCGCCAAAATGTTTTTAGTTTTGTTATGAAAATACGTTATCGAGCCTATCGCCTTTTCAAACTCTGCCGGCTTGGCCGCAATGTAATCATTGAGTGTCTTATATTTCTTAAAAAGTTCTTTAGTGACGATATTGACCCGCTTGTCGGTGCACTGGGCACTAAGCTGCACTGCCACCATAAACTGCCATGGGGTTTTGTAGACGAGCTCGGTCGTAGCTTCGGGAAAAAGCTTCGCGAGCGCGCGGCTCAGCTTCAGTACCCTTACCTTTCTTTCTTTAAGCTTCTTTGGGGTCATACGGTAGGCAAAGTGCTAGCTAAATGCTCGAGCAACATCTTAAGCGCTGCGGAGCGGTCGCCTGCATAGTTGCGGACGAGTGCAATGTCACTTAGGCCGCTGCGATACTCGGCATCTGAAACTTTTTTATAGAGCAGGCTTTCGAGTGACTGCAAAAAATCCCGCACACGCTCTTTATTTAGTTCTTCATCTTTAAGCAGTGCCGTGATTTGTGTGCTGCGCTCTTTGTAGGCGCTTGCGAGAAACTTTTTAGCAACTGTATGCTGTGCCTGCTCTTCGGTGAGTGTGAGCGGGTAGTTAAGAAATCGCGAGCGGAGCGTGGGGATGATAGAGCCATGTGGCGCAAGGAGTACAAACGTGACTCCTGCTTGAGGCTCTTCAAAAAGTTTTAAGAGCGCTTGCTGCGCATCACTCGTGATAGACGAAACGCCGATTATAAAAAGAGCGCGGCTCGACATAGATTTAAACGAGGCCTGCGCGGTTAACTCGCGCGACTCGTCGATGCCAAACTTTTCCCACGAAAGCATATGCACATCTGGGTCGCCCTCATGCTTCATATCAAAAAGATCCCGCGCAGAATGCGCAAGCGCCGGGAGGAGCGAAAATGGGCCCTCATAGAGGTAGGCGTGGTGCATGCTTCTAGTATAGATTGTTTTATGCTAGCGTGAAGTAAGAAGTCGCTCTGTCGCAACACATAGGAGGAAGACATGCGATATCTAAGTTTATTTGTTGTGATTGGCCTTTTGTTTTGGGCAGGTATTATTTTCTTGCCTCCGTGGAATCCGCAGGCTGTCGTCTACGTGGTTTCGATAACGGTACTCCTCGTCGCACTGATGATCCTCGATGAGATCCTATTGCACAGAAAAGGGCGCGACTGAAAAGTCGCGCCTTCATATTTTTTAACGCTTGGCGATTATGGCTTTTTTGTATGAGTCGAGGTGCTCGAGCGCGATGCCGGTGCCGAGCGCCACGCAAAAAAGCGCTTCGTCGGCCACGACGGCCTTTACGCCCGTGCGGCGAAGCACGAGCTCGGGGAAATTGCGCAGTTGCGAGGTGCCGCCCGTCATGGTGATGCCACGGTCGATGATGTCGGCCGCAAGCTCGGGCGGCGTCTCCTGAAGCACATCGCGGATCGCTTTAATTATTTCGCGCAGCTCTTTGCCCATCGCCTTCACCACATCGTTAGTGCGCACCTCGGCGGTGCGCGGCAAGCCGGTGATAAAATCGCGGCCGCGGACGGTCATCACCAATTCTTCTTCAACGGGCACGGCAGAGCCGATGCCGATTTTAATATCCTCTGCAGTTTTTTCTCCAATACCTAAGTTAAACGTTTTCTTCATGTAGTCGATTATCGCGTGATCGAGTCTATCGCCTGCACACTTAACCGAAATTGAGGCAACGATGCCGCCGAGTGAGATCACGGCTACGTCGCTCGTGCCGCCGCCAATATCTACCACCATGTTGCCGCGCGGCTCCTGAATCGGGATACCTGCCCCGATTGCCGCGAGCACAGACTCCTTCACCACATAGGCGTTTTTTGCCCCAGCTTTAATTGCGGCCTCAACCACTGCACGCCTCTCGGTTGAAGTTACACCCGTGGGCACAGAGATCATCACCTCAGGGCGAAACATTTGATATTTGCCCATCGCTTTAGTTATAAAATATTTGAGCATCGCCTGCGTCACGCGATAGTCGGCGATGACGCCGTCTTTAAGTGGCCGGTAGGCTATGATTTCGCCCGGAGTGCGGCCGATCATCTCTTTTGCTTCACTACCTACAGCCAAGACACGGCGGCCCACATCCGAAATTGCCACCACCGACGGCTCATTGAGCACCACGCCGCGGCCCGGCACAAACACGAGCGTGTTTGCAGTGCCGAGGTCGATGCCAATTTTTGGAGAAATAAAAGACATACCTCGTATACTACGCTACCTCGTGCGCTTTGTAGAGTTTTTAAATAGCACCCGCTTTGCTATTGCCTCTTTGGTGTGCTTTTTAGGGTCAATCTCCCACCAAAAGCGCTTCGAAAAATCGCCACCACGCTCGGCGTGTTGGTCGCAAACACTTTTAAGAAAATAAAGGTCTTTGGTGGGAATAGCTTCAAAGATTTTGCCCATGCGCGGCATGGTTAAGGGCAAAAGGCCATCGCGCACGCGGCCGCGATTGAGCTCGGCACGAAAATATTTCATAAGCTCGCCGCGCTCGGTAGCGCGCGACTTTTTGGTGGGGATCATCCCCTTTATATGAGAACCTATATGATCCATACCACCAGTATACTGCTACTTGACACCATACGCTTGTTTGTTACACTGCAATCAGATACGCACTTTTCGAAACGTGCAGACGGGTTGGATAGCTCGCCCCGGCTCACCCTCGTTTGCACGGAGGGCCAAAAACGGTTCTTGCCTGAATTGCCCATGAGGCATGGTAAGAGACAGGTACCGCACCTGTTGCAGCGACGAGTTTTCTCTTCGCCCCCCCGGATGGTTGCTCACGCTCCCGTTTTTGGTTCCTCACCCAATCCCCTTTCCGGTTCCTTCCGGAAATCTCCTCCTTGAAGGGAGAGCACTTAAGCGTCATCCCCGGATGACGCTCTTTTTTTATTTTCTGCAGTACCATATAGTAAACACACTAATGAAAGACCCTATCTCTCAAGAAGGCGAGGCAGTGCTGAGGCAAAAAGCCAAAGCAGTCGCAAAAAAAGATATTTCATCCCGCAAAATTAAAGCGGTTATTTCGCGTATGAAAGTGGCACTTGCGGCCGAAGAGTTTGGCGTGGCGATTGCAGCGCCTCAAATTGGCGAGTCGCTCCGTATTTTTGTCGTGGCCGGTAAAGCCCTTATCCCCGAGCACGATGAACTTGATGAAGAGGAGCCTGCTGCCCCGCGCCCCGATGACATGGTGTTTATCAACCCCGAGCTCGTGCGCCTCTCTCGCGCTAAAAAAGAAATGTCTGAGGGCTGCCTCTCGGTGCGTGGCAAATACGGCACGGTTGTCCGCCACGAAAAAGCCTCAGTGAAAGCACTTAATGAAAAAGGTGAGGTATTTACCTACAATGGCACCGGCCTCGTGGCACACATCTTTCAGCACGAATACGATCACCTTGAGGGCATACTATATATAGACAAGGCAAAGAAGCTCACCGAAGGCAATTTCACCCATGAGTAACAAAAATCCCCTCTTCGCATTTTTTGGGACACCGCACTTTAGCGTGGTGGTTTTAGATAGCCTTGAGGCACACGGCCTCTTGCCTGCACTCGTGGTGACTGCGCCCGACAAGCCACAGGGCCGCGGGCTCGAGGTGACCCCAAGCCCGGCAAAGGCATGGGCGCTTGAGCGCGGTATCGACGTACTTACCCCAACCACTTTAAAAGACGAGCAATTTATTGCCGAGCTCGCCAACTCAGATTGGGAGCTGTTTGTGGTTGCGGCTTACAGCAAACTTATTCCGAAGACAATTTTAGAAATGCCCAAGCGTGGATGCCTCAATGTACACCCTTCGCTGTTGCCAAAGTTTCGCGGCCCCTCGCCAGCACTTTCGGCAATCTTGGCCGATGAGCGCATCACCGGAGTTTCGGTGATGCAGATGAGCGAAAAAATGGATGAAGGCCCGGTTGTTGCGCAGGCGCGCATCGCGCTTGAGGAGGAGGCGTGGCCGCCTAAAGGAAGTGAGTTTGAAGAACTCTTGGCGCAGGAGGGCGGCAACTTGCTTGCCGAAACTATCCCCTTTTACCTCAAGGGCCAAATTACTCCCGAGCCGCAAAATCATAGTGAAGCAACATTTAGTAAAAAATTTTCAAGCACCGATGCAGAGATTGATTTGCATGGCGATGCACAGGCACAACTCTTAAAGATTAGAGCGTTTGATAAAAATCCACGCGCCTATTATTTTGCAGAAAAAGGCGAAAAGAAGATACGAGTCATCATCACCGATGCCGAAATAGTTGATGGCTCACTCAAACTCCTTACAGTAATCCCCGAAGGCAAAAAAGAAATGCCGTACGAAGATTTCCTCAGAGGTTAAAACTTATCCGTAAAGCCCCTTATAAAATCTTTAAAGCGGAGCGCCCCTTTGCGCTTGTCGCTTATGATACGTTTTTTTGCACGCGCAAGCTCGAGGTTGAGCATATTGGACATAATGTCTATCGCTTCGTGCAAAGAGTCACCGATAGCCTCGACACGAAAATCCCCTTCGAAACCATGGTCATGGAGCGTGCCCTCGGCGCGATACTTATTTTCTTCATCCTTCATGTGCGCGAGCTCGATGTCGACACGCACGCCAGTTTTTTTGCCAAAAAACTTGTCGAGCGTCTTTAACCTCTTTTCAACATACGAGCGGTTTGCACTGGTAATCTGCAAATCTGTTCCTTTGATGTTGTACAACATATGTACCTTTATTATAACCCAAATTGAAAAATCCCCTTTCGGGGATTTTTCAATTAAATTACGATACCGAGCAAGGTTATTGCCTGGTAGTAAAAGAGGCTGGATCGCCGGATACCGTACCCAACGGATTGCGGACCACAAGGCGGAAATAATATTTAGTGCCTTTTGAAAGCCCTTTTACAGCTCCTGTTACATCAGTAGTAACTTCTCCTGGGAGCGTTTGCGTTGCAGCGACAGTACCGAGAATATCGCTCATCTGCGGGCTCGTACTATATTCAAACCAATACGAGCTGGCGATGTTATGCGGATTTACCCGGCCCGAGAGTGTTGCCGTCGAGGTAGAAACATTTGTTGCTGCAGTGGTGCTCACTGTTGGCAAGCCGCTCACCGCAGGACCAGACGTGGTAAAGCTTTGAGTCGTCCCGCTTATCGTCCCGTAATTGTTTTGGGCGTTCAGACGATAGTAATATTTAGTTTGCGGTGAAAGCGACGTTACAGGAGTAGTGACCGTAAGAGCGTTTGTACCATTACCTGCGGCGCCGAAAGCACTTACGTTGCCGAAGTTTTGTGTCGACCCGTACTCAAACCAATATGTAGTTTGTGCATTATTCGGGTCTACGCTGCCGTTAAGCGTTGCAGCGGTGCGCGCAATCGCTGTCGCGGCATCGGTGCTCGCAGTTGGAGCGGCTCCTGCTGGAGGAGGGTTTGTAGTGGTGGTAAAGGTATACGTTGCACCTTGCACTGTGCCGAAAGAGTTTTGTGCACTTATGCGATAGGAGTAGGTAGTGTTAGCTGCAAGCCCGTCGATAAAGGCGGGTGTTGCGAGCACTGCAAAGCCGCCACCGGCCGATTTTGCCCCGCTGCGGCTACTCAGCGAACCATTCGAACCGTAATCAAACCAATAGGTTGTTGCAGCGCCATTAGGGGCCACATAGCCGGTCACCACCGCGCTCACATTCGATGGGACAGTGAGCAAACCTGTTTGGACACCCGGCACGCTTGCAGATTCGGCAGGAGTTGGTGGCACTGCTGTAACACCGCCTGTAGGGGTCGATGTTGCTACCGGCTCGCCTGTTACTGGGGCTACTTGGGTGTTATTCCAATATATATAACCTGCAAACAACAGAACAAGCACGATGACTGCGGCTATGATGCCATTTCTTGAATTCATTTGAGTATAAAAATTAGTGAGTATGTAAGTGAATAAAACCTATCTTAGGTATAGGCGTCGACCCATACTGACGTAGCCGTTTGAGGGCCGAAAGTGTTACAGACGCAAAAGTATAGGATTTATGGCTGAAACAACTCTGCAGGCATAAAGCGCACAGTGCTAACAGTCGAAAACTGTTTTGCCGTGGCTTCGATCTGCGCCCACAGCACCGCAACGCGGCACGAGCCGCCACCGGTTTTGTTCTGCGGATCATTGAACGTGAGCGTCGCTGCCCCGTTTGTAACGACAGCACTTGTTAAGGTGACGCCTGAAAGAGGAAATTCGGTGGTGAGACCCTGCGAGCGCTCGGCTGAAGAAAGTTCTCCGCGCAACAAGAGACGGACCGCGTCGGTAAGAGGAGTAGTTGTTTTTGGTATGACTCGATCCACTGCAACCAGCCCATTTTTGCTGCATTGCGCGCCGCCGGGCCCTTGGTCGAGCGCGGGGTTGTAGTAGTAGAGCTTGATGCGCGTGCCTGCGGCAACCGATGACGATGCAAAGACGACGGGCACCTCTAACTGATTGGCATTTTGCGGCAGGCCCGAAGGATTGTCTCTCTCGAGCACGAGGGTGCCCGTGGCAGTTGAAGGAAGGTTAAAGGTAAGGGTGGCGACAAACGGCACATACTCGTTGGTCATCCAGTCGCCTTGTGCCTGTGCAGCCACCTGAGCAAGAAGTTTGTGGTTTGCGTCGTAGAGTGTAACGGGGAAACTGGCCTCAAAATACCAACTGCCGCGTGCTTTGCCGCTCAGTGTGAGCGGGCTCTGCACAGAGCCTTGTGGGAGCGGAGTGTCGAGCGTGATGAGATCATCCTTTGATGCCGGTTGAGCGAGCCCCGTACAGCGCCAGTTTATCTCTGCGGTACTTGATGCTTCAGAAACGACGCACGCAGGGTTGCACCCGCTCTGGGCGTATTGTGTATCCGGCGTAAAATCAATCCACCATGTCTTTGAGCTTGGGTTGTAGCTACCACTATTGCCAAGAGTTCCTTTTTGCGTGCATTCGCTGTTTTGTGCGAGCGCTTGAGCTTGCACGAGGGTCATGCTCGACCCGATACCCATAGTACTGATATACCAAACTCCTATGCCGATAAGAATGACGAGTAAAAATAGCCCTACCATGTTGAGACGGTTCATATGTCTATTGTCCCAAAAAAATTGATAAAGAACCAGCGAACATTTTGCTCCCCTTCGAGTCCCCCACTACAAAAGCATACGTTCAGAACTATTGAGTGGAGCCGGGCTGCTCGGGAGTTAGCCGCTTTCGGGTTCGTTTCAGTAACCAACTGACGAAAAAGAGGGTGCCCACAATCGCTGCAGGTGCGACGATTCCAGCGTACCAGCTCCACGGTCGAGTAAATCCTACATCCCAGACATATAGGGTAGCAAAGCCGATGAACATAACCGCACCAACCAAGTCGTATTTCCAGGCGAGCAAGACGCCGCCTAAAAGCACGAAAGAGGGTGTCAGATGTATAAGAAGAGGTAGAATCACCTGCATACCCGAATATTCTGAAAATACGTCGAGTGCGAACACAGAAAGAAAGAGCACGAAACCAATACTCAAAAGACGCGGTAGCCAGTAGGATATCTTTTCTATCAATGTCATATACTTAGTATATATGAAGTTAACAAATGATAGTTACCTAATATCCATAGGTACAAAGAATTTTAGCGAAACATATTTCAAAGATAAAAAGGGTTGGGTCAAGATTTCTGCCCAAGGTAAGAAATTTCAGATGACGGCGGAACAACTTCTTAATCATCTGTTGCCGGCCGTAGCCGGAGTAAAACCGGGCCTCATCTGGAAGGTTGAGTACAAAGACCAGAAAAAATCAGGTGTTGCAAAGAAGTAAATTTGTGTAAAAGAAAAGGCCCGAGTACTCACTCGGGCCTTATTTTGAGCGCTAGGCGCTCTTCAGTGGCGGCGCTGCATCGTGAGAGATCTTCTTGAGCTCCTCGAGTGCCGACGTGAGGTTGTCGTGCCAGAAGCCGATGTCGTTCTGTGGCGAAGCCCAGAGCGCGCCGGTGTTGCCGGATGTCCAGCCACCTGCCCGCGGTAATGCCGCGGGGCAGGTGGCTGCTAGATTATCGCGCCGAAAGACTTGTGGGCCCTTTGGCGAATGAGTTCAACAGGGTCGGTCTTCTCGCCCTTCTTCATCTGGTTGTAGATTTCGATGTAGAGCGACATTCGCCACTCCTCGATGAATTCTCCAACCAGAGTCAGACCATGTGCAATGGAGTCTTTCTTCCTGTAGTCGGGGCAGACCTGCTCGTACCGCACGAGCATGGCCTGCAGTGTGAGCCCACGCGCGAGCATGTAGTCACCGACCAGTCCGTACATGTCGCGATGAGACAACTCGCTTCGCCTCTCCAGCGTGTCTATGAGCGCCATGAACTCCGAGACCTCGCCCGCGTTCAGAGTAAGCTTCTCGGCTTTTTGGGCCGGCGTCTCGCTCTTTTGCAGCGGGTCTTCCTTTCGGAGGAAGCGTTTGACCTCGGTGGCGGTGATGGATCCGCTGCGAAGTTTTGAGATGAAATCGTAGACGAGGCCGAAGAGATCAGTTTCTCTTGGGCGACCGAGCATGTTCTCTAACATGGTCAGCTCCTTTTCTAGAATGCGGCTACAAAAGAACCGTACTCTTTCATATCATCACATTTATTAAAATCTGTCTAGCTCGCGCTGGAGAAAAAGGTGCAGGGGGACTTTATAAAAAGAAAAGCCGCCTTTGTTGAAAGGGCGACGTAAGGTTTATTGAGGCCTATTTACAAAAAAGTATTTTGTGGTAAATATTGTGTTATTCACTAGGCTCATCTGGTGAATAGATGCTCTTTAGGAGAAGAGAAATGCTCATACGGTTTGTTGCAGCACTTACGGTGCTGCTGTCTATCGTCTGCGCGTCGCCGGCATTCGCCGATTGCGGCCCCGATCAGTCGTGTTGGGGTGCGTTGGCCGCAGGCACCTGGCATGACGACTCGGGCAATGCGCACGTTGCCATCGGCAGCAGTGTGAATTACTCGAGCGAGATCCGGGCCAAAAATGCCGCCATGTCGCAGTGCAATGAACTCGGCTACAACTGCGGGGTGGTCGACACCTTCAGCAATGGCGGGTGCGGCTTCATCACCACCGGCTCCACCGATGACACCGTACGTTGGAATAGCGGCTCGGACATCAACGACGTCTATAACACCTGT
>Ga0172379_10007284_pt1 | contig 14401 bp, 12 predicted proteins | sample GrowelOW334metaG_FD_119756 | JGI IMG/M metagenome (GOLD analysis project Ga0172379, IMG submission 119756) | Groundwater microbial communities from an aquifer near a municipal landfill in Southern Ontario, Canada - Groundwater well OW334 metaG | ecosystem: Environmental > Aquatic > Deep... | reverse complement strand
TTATTCAATTCTTTTTCAATCGGGTCATAGGGATCTTTTTGGCTGGCCAAAACGCCGCACTCCAAAAGAGTTTTAAATTTTTCTGGTAAATCAGTGGAGGCGAAATTACTTAGTTCATAAAACGACCCGTCAGTATATAAACTACTTAATTCCATTTTATTCAACGTTAGAGTACCAGTCTTATCAGTACATAAGACAGTGGCGGCGCCCAGGGTTTCGATTGCCGCGGCCCGGCGGGTCAGGACCTTTCGTTTCGAAATCCGCCAAGCGCCTAAAGTCAAAAAAACCAATAGTACGACGGGGAATTCTTCTGGCAGTATCGCCATGCTCAAAGTTATCCCGGCCAAAAATCCTCCCATCAGATCACCTTTGATAAAAATATAAATCAGAACTACCAAACCGCAGAGGATAAGACCGATGATTGCTACTGTGCGGACTATCCTAGCCGTTTCCTGATGTAAAAGCGTATCTTCGTCTTTAATGTTTTCTAAGCTTTTGCCGATTTTCCCGATTTCCGTATTTAAACCGGTAGAATTGACCCGCGCGATACCGCGCCCGCTGGTCACTAATGATCCGGAATAAACAAAAGGTAAATCGTCGCCGCCCGGCCTTTGATTAACTAATTTATTATCCCATTCTATTTTTCTAACCGGGACTGATTCGCCGGTTAAAAGTGATTCATCAACCGTCAAATTCTCACCGGATAAAACAACGGCGTCAGCCGGTATCCGATCACCTTCACGGATAACCACGATATCGCCCGTAACAACCTCCCGACCGGCAATCCTTTTTTGTCTACCGTCTCTGATAACTAAGGCCCGCGGACTGGATAAATCCCGAAGAGCGGCGAGAGTCTTTTCGGTTTTTCTCTCCTGATAAAAAGTAATCCCGATTACCACGAAAACGAAAGAAAGGAGCATTAGAGCGTCCTTAATATCGCCTAAAAATAAATAAATCACTCCGCTGCCTACCAATAAAAGAAGCATCGGTTCGGATAAAACCTTGAACAAGATAAAAAAACCGCTTTGTTTTTTTTGCGAAGGCAGCTCGTTGAAACCATCTCGCTTTAAAATTCGCTCGGCTTCTTTTTGGGTCAAACCAATAAAATTATCGGGCTTAGCCATGTTATTTTGATTTCATTATATCCTTAAACTATCCAACCGATCTCGCCATAAAACAAATTATTCTTAATATTTTCCAAAGCTAGTTTTACTTCGGGAACTACGTTGACGGGAAGATCGCTAAGCTCGCACCACTTAAGCTCGTCGCATTTATCCGGCTCCATATTAGTAATCTCTCCCGTCCACTTTTTAGCCTTAAGAAAAATATCAAAATATTCACGATTTGGAGATAGAGGTGATAACCGATGCATAACATGGACAACTTCCAGATCTTCGGGGCTTACAATAATATTAGCTTCTTCCCTGGCTTCACGGATAATCCCCTGTTTAGTGGTTTCGCGACCTTCGAGATGACCAGAGACCAAACTATAATTACCATCCTGATAACCGGTGTTATAGCGCCGAGAAAGTAAAATTTGCCCATCTTTAATCGGGATAAGATAAACCGCCACGTAAGATTTAAATCTTTCTTCTTTTTGAGACATATTAAAATAGTTATAATAGCTTTAAATTACCATAAAATCTCCAAAAAATCAAAAAAATGATTGACTTAATTTTTTAATTTTCTGCCGATATAAATCTAAGTGAAGGTTACCAGCCGCGCCTAGCGACACTTTCTTCTTAATTTCCGCCACATAGTCCGCTTGCCCATTAATTGGCTCTCTGGCTATCTGCTGATACGCTTCCCGAAAAGGCCTCCCCTGTTTTTTAGATAATTCCAAGGCCGCATCAGCCATCAAAATATCACCCTTGATTTTATTAAGGATTTGCCCGGTATCCGGCGCAATATTTTCTAAAAAAATTTTCATTACGACTAGGGTCTCCTTAACGATTTTCACGCTTTCCAATAAAGGTTTTTTCATTAATTGGGTATCGCGGTTATAGCCGGAAAAAGTATTTTTATTCAAATCCTTAATTAAAATCTGATTAGCAAAAATCACACTAACGTTGCCTCTAATAACTTCTAGAATATCCATATTTTTCTTTTGGGGCATGATACTGGATCCCGTAGTCATTGAATCCTTAACTCTAAAAAAAGAAAACTCCTGGGTAGTAAAAATAATAAGATCAGAGGCTAGTTTGCCCACGGTCATCATGATCTGCGCCAAAGCTTCTAAAAACAGGCTCTCAAATTTTCCTTTGCTATTCTGGCAATACAAAGAGTTGAGCTGAATTTTTTTAAACTTTAACCGTCGAGAAACATAATCCCTGGCCAGCGGTAAGTTGACGCCAAAACCGGCGGCACTACCTAAGGGATTTTGATCGATCTGGTCTTTTATTTTTATGAGTAGTTCAAAATCATCGCATAAACTCTCCAAAAAACTCGCGTAATAATGCCCCACGCTACTTATCATCGCTTGCTGAGTGTGAGAATAGCCGGGAAACGGAATTTTTTTATATTGTTCAGCTTTCGCCAATAATGTTTGGGCTAGATCCAATATAAGACCGCCGATTTTATCAGAATTATCTTTCATGAATAATCTCATCGCCACTAAAATCTGATCATTCCGGCTGCGGCCGGTGTGGACTTTTCCCCCAAGATCACCAAGTTTTTTAATTAATAGATTCTCAATAACGGTATGGCAATCTTCATCAGTAACTTTAATTTTAATTTTTCCTTTTTGCCAATCTTTCTGAATCTGGCTAAGGGCTTTTGCCAGCCGTCTGGATTCTCGACCCGATAAAATTTTTACTTTTACCAATCCTTGAACATGCGCGATACTAGCTTTAAGGTCATAGGGAAACAACTGATTATCTAACTGATAATCGTCACCGACGGTATAAGCTTCAATTTTGGGATTTAATTTAGCCCCATCTTTTTGCCAAAGTTTTTTCATATGATTAGTTTTTATTTAATTCCGCTTCAAAATTATAGGTATTATAGGCGGTTCTTTGCGCCAACGACCATAATTCGATAAAACCAGGCGAAGCGTTTTGGTTGAATTTGGTATTTTTATTAAAGGTCGCTAAATCAAGATCAAATAAAGAATAGGGTGAATCAATGGCGACGACGACGATATTTCCTTTGAATAATTTTACTTTTACTTGCCCAGTAACCTTTTTATTCTGGCTATTGAGATAGGCGCTGAGATGATACATCGTCGGGTCATACCACTTGGCTCCATAAGTAAGATAGGCCCATTTATTATCCAAAAAACTTTTCAATTCATTTTCTTCTCTGGTGGAAACAAGCAGCTCTAATTTTTTATGGGCGGCAATCAAGATGCTAGCGCCGGGATTTTCATATACCCCTCTGACCTTTAGTCCCACAATCCTATCTTCTATCAGATGAAAAACGCCCACGCCGTGTTTAGCACCGACGGAATTAGCTATCTTAATAATCTCACTCAACTTATAAGATTCACCATTAACAGAAATTGGGATTCCTTGTTTAAATCCTATTTCCATTATTTCCGACTGATCCGGTGTTTTTTCTATCGGCTGACACCATTTAAGGATCTTGGCTAAGGGGGGAATTAATTTAGGATTTTCAATTTCTCCGCCCTCACCGGTGTTAGACCACATATTTTCATCATAAGAATAGGGGCTGGATTTCGTCTGGATAACCGGAATACCGTGTTTATGAGCGTAGGCTATTTCTTCATCACGCCCCATACCCCATTCTCTGACCGGCGCGATTATTTTTATTTTCGGGTTAAGCGTGGTCAGATAACTTTCAAACCTGACCTGATCGTTGCCTTTCCCGGTACAGCCATGGGCGATTACTTGGCAATCATAGTGCTGGCCAATCTTAACCGGGATCTTAGATATCATAGCGCGGCCGAGCGGACAGCCCAAGGCATAACCGCCTTGATAATCGGCGTTAGCTTTTATGGCTTCCGACAATAAGAGGTCGGCGAATTCATCTTTAGCATCATAGATAATCGCTTCCTGCGCTCCCAATTTAAGGGCCTTTTGTCTTATCAGCTCTAAATTATCTATAGTCTGACCGATATCCACGGTTAAGGTGACGACGTCGCTATGATACTTTTCCTGTATCCATTTGAGCATGACCGAGGTATCCAGACCGCCGGAATAAAGCAATAAACATTTATTAAATTCTCCTTTTTTCGCCTCATAAGAAGCGATTTTTTTATAGTTATTCATACTTATTAAATTAAAATTGCTAAAAATAAAAAATCCTCTCTTGTGAGAGAGGGTCGGATTACTATTTAACAACTAATTAAATAAGCAATATTAAACCAACCTTCTCCCGCAAGAGAGGTTGTTGCGACGAACCTGATTAGTCAACTTCTTAATGTATAACATAGACGATATTTATATTTTACCCTATTGGCTAAAAAAGTCAATTTCACCGGCTTTGATCTTTAAAAAAGGGTTGGATATGACATAATCCAACCCCCAATTTCTAATCCCTAAATAATTATTTCTCAATTCCCTATTTTTTCCGCTAAAAAAGAAATTTTGATCATATTTTTTTTATTAAGATCAACTTCGGATTTTTCATGCGGACGTATGACTCTTTTAATATTATCAAAGCCCGCTTTTCGGAGCATAGCGATGAATTCGTCCGACTCAGGAATGAATCGCCAATTATCGCTAGTTCTAAGAGTGGTAAATTGCTCTGATTGGGAGATTCCAGCAAAAGCCGTTATTCTTCCCAAGAATTTTCCTCCCGTTTTACAGACTCGGGACAATTCTCCTAAATAATGCTGAGCAGACTCTTTTTTACTCCGGTATGTTCCATGGCCATATCCCAGAGCATGAAGAACGGCTTCCATATAGACTAGATCAAATTCTTCATCGCCGATATTCTTGGGGCGGGAAAAACTTTTCTTGATTTCATCCCAGGTTAATATTTTATGCAAATTATGTAGATTCCCGAGGCCAAACATTTTAATGGCTTCAACGGAATCCTCTCTGTCTTCTTGCCGATAAAATTTTAATCCTCGGGAAATCTCGGCTCGGCTCAGGTTAATCCCTAAAAAATTACCTCTACCACCCAACGTTTTTTTTAGTTCCCGTAAGTCGTTACCATGGCCGCACCCCGCTTCCAGGTAAGAAAAATTATCAGGCTGATCCGAATATGTCTGTTTGATCCATTCTAGGACCTCAGCGGTATAATAATGTTGCTTAATCCTGGGTTGTCCTAAACGATTTTCTAACCGGGGCCATTCTTTATGCTCCTTTAAATACCCCTCGGTCTTCCCGTTCGGAAGATGATCCGCTGTCCAGACTTTATTTCCTGATTTTTTTTTACTATCTTTCATGGCTCTTTCTCCCTTGTGATTATTTGTTAAAGTAATATAAAAATATAGCATATTGCTATATTTTTGTAAATATATCTATAGTCGGTCCGGAAAATTAGAAAAAATTCCTTCCACCCCTAATTGTTTCATTTTTTTAATATCGTCCGGGTCATCAACCGTAAAGACAAAAACCTTTAACCCCCTCCGATGAGCATCAGCAATAAACTCTTGATTTATAAATTCTACGTTTAAATTAACGGCGGTGGCCTTAATTTTTTCCGCGAATCCCGCCAGACCGATCGGTATTCCGGTTATTAAGGCGCCAATCTCGACAGCCGGAGTTAACTCGCTAAATTCTTTTAATTCATAGTGATTAAAAGAAGACACAAAAAAATCAGTATATTGCCAATTTTTATCTTTAACATAATCCTTGATCAGTTTAGAAACTAATTTCGCCGTTCCGACGCTTTTAAGTTCAATATTAATCCTGACTTTTTTATCAATAAAATCAAGAACTTCTACTAATGAAGGAATCTTTTCTCCTTGACCGGCGTCCAGAGTCTTTAATTCAGCCAAGGTTTTATCAATGACATATCCCTGACCATTCGTGGTTCTATCTACTTTTTCATCATGGATAACGACCAATTCCCCGGTCTTACAAATATGAACATCTAAATCAAACATGTCAACGTTCAGTTCCAGCGCTTTTTTAAATGATAATAAAGTATCCTCCGGGCCGTAACCGGCGGCACCGCGATGACCAATCTTGAGAAACATAATTTAAGATTAATTATATAAATATAGCATTTTCTCGGTAAATTTAGAAACTATCTATCTGACCTTCTCCGTCACATCTATAAATTCGTAAAGACTTTTCTTATTGGAGAATATATAATTTTTATCTGGTAAAAGAGGTAATTTAAGAGAAAAATATTGATTTAATATGACACGGAAAGAGTTGACGCTGGAGATTGACGAATAAAGAGTGGAAGTTGAAACTCCGGGAAGATAATAGGCGGAAAAAATAGGAAACTTCTCTTTCAACTGTTCATCGCTGGCTTTTCTCCAATCATTTTTAGGACGTAAGCGATATCTGATAAACGGCGTGCCCTCATCGCTCTGGATCAAGATAACCGGAGGTTTGGCCGAATTACTGATAATCCTATCAATCACCTCCTCTAATTTAATGCTAAGACAGTTAGCCTGATCCGTATAATTTTCTTCGTCTGTCTTTTTAGCGGTCTCCGCCTTAATCACCGTTTCACAATTTTTTCCATAAATATACGGCAGATGCGGAGAAAGAATATGGGCGAAAATAAATTTAGGACCGGGCAATCTCGCTATCTCCGGCAGAGTCTCGAATTGATAATCATTTCGATTTTTCACATCAACATAGGAATTCCCCACGATCTGGCCGGGAGGCAGGATCGTCAAAAAAGGATTGAGCATGGTAGCTTGCAAAATCAAATAGCTAAAAGGGCTAAAACTCGCGATCGTGCCTCGTGGCATAAAATTACGGTCGGCTAAAGGATTGCTATTCGTTACCCACCAACCCCCCATTTGATAATATTTATAACCGAAACCGGCAAGGAATCTTTTAACATTATTATCATTGATCAACGGCCGGATAATAGTCTGGTCGGCAGAATCTTTATACTCTGAGAGGTAATCCAGATATTCCATATTTAGCGTGGAGGCGAGGGAAAGAGGAGTCTTGGGATAATTAGAAGTACTTTGCGGAGGGACATAAAAACCTTTTTTCTCCAGACTTCGGATAAACGCGGTCTGATTATAATTCATATATTTTTCAAAAACCGCTTCAGAAGTATAACTATCGGGAATTATATAATAAATATCTGGTAAGCCGTATTTAAGATCCGCTTGATCGGTGCCGGGCAGTGTCAGCGGACTTTTTACTTTAACCTGCGACAATCTTTGGGATTCATACTCCACAATCCCTAACAGCGGGATTAGGACCGCAAAAATTGCCGTCACTAATAAAAATTTATTCAGTGACAACAGATTTTTTTTAGTTTTCTTAATTAAGAAAAATAAAAATATTAGTATGGCTAGCCAAGCCGGAAAAACTAGATAGTTCCAATCGATAGGCAAAGGATATTTTTTGCCTAAAAGATAAACCACTTCTTCGTAACAAAAAAATAACCACACTAAAAAACAGTTAAAAATAGCTCCCCGGATTCGATCTTTCATTAAAAAGATAAAAAGAGCTAAAAAAAAGAGAGAGAGAATGATAGCTGCTAAGAGCGGCCCGACTAATTCCATTAAAAAAAGTTCGTCGATATTATGTAAATATTGGGATAGGATAAATGAGATCGTTAATAATATCGGGGCCGGTGATAAATATTTAAATAAAATTTTCAATAATTTCATAAACTATTTCTTCACCATTAAATAGAGAAAGCGTTCTGAATCAGGGAGGCTAGATTTTTCTTGGATTTCAAAAAACTTACTAAACTCCGCTTCGAATTTCTCTATTTTATAATCATTAAAGATATCCGCTCGATTTTGCAGGAGTAATTTAACCTGCTTATCTTCTTTGGGGATAAATTCTATTATCAATGAATGGCTAAGATTAGCAAAAAATTTAGCTATTTCAACCAAAGGAAGGTTCTGGCTGATCGCTAAATGATGGATAAGCGCTAAAGCTAAAACCGTATCCGGCCGCGGACGTGAAAAAAGGGCCTCACGTTCCTGATTGCGCCAACCGCTGGCCGGCGTCGGATTAATGATGTCGATTAGAAGCGGAAGGATATTTTTTTCTCCGGCTTTTTTTACTTGGAGATAATTCTGCTCTACCACGGTCGGATCATTATCTAGAGAAATAACGGCAATACCCTGGCTCGCGGCGGCTCGAGAAAATAAACCGGAATTAGCGCCGAGATCCCAAAGTTTTTTAGTGTCCGTCTGATCTAAATATTTAATCACCAAGTTTTTCTTAGCCTCTAGAGACTGATTGGCATAACTGACGCAACTCTCCTGGCCATAATAATCTGTCCAAACTGTCCTATCTACCCGCCAATTCAAACTTCTGATACCGCTCTCTAGACTTTCCAGGAGCCCGAGAAAAGAATTCTTATTAAAATTAAATTTTTTAGCAGTTGATAACGAGGAACCGGAAAAATGCTTTTGACTGCGAGCATGGAGGAAAATATGTAAAAAAAGAGTTGGTTTAAACTTGGCTTTAAACGGTAACAGTTTAACCGCCAGATCAAGAGGAACGCCGCCGACATCAATCTGCGATAATTTACCGAGACGATAATCAGTATAAGCGAAAAGAGCTAACGGCGCCAAAAAATGTTCACAAAATTGTTTATAAGCCACCCAGGGTTTTCCCTCCTCATATTTTTCAAACGAGAGGGTATCGATAAAAATTGGTCGGCCCGCAAGAAACTGAACATTAAAACTACTAGCATCTTTTAAGCTTAGACCGAGAGCCAGCGCTTCCCTTTGGATACGCAGCGTCAAAAGAGCGGCGTCTTTTAACTGACTAAAACACCATTCATAAGGATAGGAGATAAAAGGAATAGGGGCCGGTTCTATAATTTTATAAGCGCCGGCCGGAGCATCCGTTAGAACGACCTCCTGATGCGGGACTAAAGCCTTGATATCGACCAAACGCTGGTAGAGACCAGATCGCTTAAGGAGCTCATAATTTTCTTGATAGCTGAAATTTATCTGCCTAAAAATCCGGCCCTCATGACTGAAGACAAAACCGCTCGGATCTTTAAAGGATGAGGATATTTTATTTATTTCTATCATTTTCTATAATATTATTTTCTTCTTCTTTAGAGAAAAATATATTTTTAAAAACTTTTTTCACCGACCGGATTATGGTTTTCATAAAAAATAAGCTGCTTAGTAACCCCGCGGCGAGTAATTGGAATAGATAACTGCCGGTTCCGGGGTCAATATAGGCCGCGGCGGATCGAGCCGATAAAAAAAATAAAAAGACCCCAGATAAAACTACTTTAAACCGCCATTTTTGGTCCAACATAATTTTGTCTTGATAATATTAAACTCTTGGCTAGATAAGACTATTTTTTAACTATTAGTAGAATTACTAGCTAAACTAATTTTATCTTAATTCCTAGTAATTTGGAAGATAAGGTGCTATACTACCTACCCAATCAATAAACCTTAAAAAATATGAATAACCGCCTGGTTTGGTATATACTGATCGCCGCAATCGTGTTGGCGCCCTCTTTAGCTAGCGCCCAATCTTACTCCGATTATGGACAGTTCTATCCTAGCCATGGTTGGTATGAAACTCCGACCATCACGCCATCCGGACCGCCCGATATCGTCTTCCCTGTTCAGGGCGGCGCTAGTTTTACCGATGATTTCGGTGATGCCCGTAGCGGTGGTCGGATTCATGAAGGTAATGACCTTATCGCTCCTAAGATGACGCCAATTGTCGCCGCGCGTGGCGGCCGGATCATTTCGGCGTCAATAACCGAACCAAGCTATGGCTATATGATTTCTATCGCTGGCGACGATGGTTATAAATATAATTATCTCCATATCAATAATGATACGCCGGGAACGGATGACGGCAGCGGCGGACTCCAGTATGCTTACGCTCCGGGCATCAGCCAGGGCGTGACCGTGGTCCAGGGCCAAACGATCGCCTGGGTCGGCGATTCTGGGAATGCGGAGACTACGGTTTCCCATCTTCATTTTGAAATCCGTTTACCCGATGACAGCGCTACTAACCCCTATCCATATTTAAATGCCGCTTTAAAAATTTATTCTTATAATGTGACGACGGCCAAAGACGCTAGTCCGACTATCAATCATGATAAGAACTTAGTGGTCACTTCTGGATTAACCGTCTATTGTACGGCTGGTTCGCTTATCCGTATCCCTTCAATTTCCTCGGTCTATTATTGCGGCGCGGATGGCCAGCGCTACGTCTTCCCTAACGCCCAAACCTACGCTACCTGGTATTCGGATTTTTCCACGGTTAAGACAATCTCTCCCGAAGATATGGGAAAAATCAGGTTGGGCGGTAATGTCACCTATCGCCCGGGCGTTAAATTAGTAAAGATCCAAACCGACCCCAAGGTCTACGCCGTCGATCATAACGGTACCCTCCGCTTAATGATAAATCCCACTATCGCCACTAAATATTACGGAGCGGCCTGGAATAAAAATGTTGAGGATATTCCGGATACCTTTTTTACCAATTATAAAATCGGCGACCCGATAAATAATTAAAGAGATAAAAATTAAGGAAGTAAATGAAAAAGACCGACGAAAGATCGGTCTTTTATTTCTAATTCTAAATAGCAAACTGTCGTTTGGCCCGGCAACTTATAGCTTAGCGATAAGTTCCGGATGAGAAAGGAACTCGGGAAGCTTTAAAATAACCTTCTGATGGTTTTTGTCGCCGCCCTTTGAAACTCCGTTTTTTCTGACAATATCGATGAATGAGCTCTCATCAGTAACAATTTCTCCGAAAATTTTGGCTTTTGAATTGACCGGAGCAATCGCGATAACAAAAGCTCCCCAAACATTGGATCCGCCAATCATCTTTGTCAGAGCTTCGGGTCTGGAAAAATCCAGCCTGGGATAGCCGTCAGTAGTCCAATAGACTAAAGACAAAAGCACGGTGACCACGCAAAGTTCGTTAGGATTAAACCCCTGCAAAAGCAGGACGACTCGCGTATCTTTAGCTAAAGATTTCAGGTAGGGGTTTATCAACTCCGACCAGAAACCGTCATACATCGCGCGAAACTGAATTTTCATTCTTTCTGATTCACTCCCCTCACGCTCAATCTTCTGTAAATCTTCACGGCAGTTTGGTCTAAGATTGCAATAGACCTCGTACGATTTAGCCAGCTCCACCAAACTCAGCGGAACATCAAAAAAATCTAATGGAAATTTTGAGGTTGCCATAATTCTCCTTATAATTGTTAAAATACGATTTTTATTGATTTTACATAATTTTAGGTAACAAAAAAATATAGCATTAGACTATATTTTTGTCAATTTCTAAAAATAATAGATGTATAGCAATCTGCCCTACTTCAGATCTGTAAATACTACCAAACGCTGGGCATAATTTTTTTTAGATTTACTCCAGTTACCGGCGCAGGTGATTAAATTCAAGTGAACGCCCTGATTCGAACTAAATACTTCCGGCACCGCTGCTTCACTATTATAAAGGCGCAGCTCTTTAACTACAAAAGTAATAATCTTGCCCTGATTATCTTTAATAAATAATAGATCCCCTTTCTTTAATTTCTTTAAATCATAAAAAATTGCCTTCTGACCATTTTTACCATCCAGATGACCGGCAATTACGGCACTGCCGATTTCTCCGGGTATCGTACCAAGATTAAACCAGGCGACATCGGTAATCTTTTTCGGTACTCCCATGGCTCCAGTAGACGTTAGGCCAACATATTCAATGGTGGCATCAACCTTAACTTTCGGGATTATTAAACGTATCGGAGAGTTAATTTCTACCTGAGCGGTGCTCGGGCTAGCGAGGGTTGAAGATTTCGGCGCTATAGTCAGAGGTAAAGCAATCAACTTTTGAGAAAAGGCGACTTCCTGATAAATAAAAGATGTTAAACAGAAAACTAATACTATAGTGATTACTGGCCATTGTTTTTTAAAAAAATATGTCATGAAAATAAATTATATTAATAAGAGCCAGGCGACTTGTTCACCCGGCTCTAATCGTTAATTTTAACCGGCCTTAATTAGTTAGAGCGCTTTCGGTTAATAACGTAAAGTAATGATAAGGAGCCAAGGGCGCCAATTATGATAAGAGCATACCAATTATTAGAAGTGCTTGCTTCGCCTAAACCGGTCTTTGGCAATTTGGGAATGATTGGCGGAGTAGTCGTCGCCTTAGAATCACTTATTAAAACCGTGGCTATCGCGTAATCAAGAGCTGTCAAACCGTTAGCACTACCTCGAACATTAACCGTATTAACGGTATTCCCTGTTATATTCATCTGACAACTATAGAGCCAGGTTTCGTTAACATCTAATAGATTGTTTTGGTTTAGATCGCCGGATTTAAAATTAATCGGTTGGCATTTATCATCAGTGATGCCTACATTATTTAAGGCAATCGTACCCGGATTCGTCACGGTATAGGCATATTTAACCAATCCGCCGCCATACGGTAAGGCTAACGGAGTAGGAACTTTTAAGACCCGTATTAGTGGCGGTACCAAAGATTGGCCGACAACTACGGTAGCATTAGTAACATCAGTCGCCGAGAGGCCACCATAATCATAACCGATAACAGTGGCGATATTCTTGGTAGTTTGCGTAATCTGAGAGGCGCAACGGAAAATCCAAGTTTCACTAGTTTCCAGGATAGAATTATTATTAATATCACCAGAGACAAAAGTTACGTTGGAGCATTTATCATCGGTAACTTTAATATCTCTCATTGGCACGGTACCAATATTTAAAACTGTGTAAGTATAAGTCACTAGTCCTGGTCCATTGGGCAGATTAAGAGGGCTAGGTATTTTAGTAATTGAAATAATTGGTGGTACGCGGTTAACAAAAGGAGTGGATCCGCCGCCGCCTCCGCCTGGGATTGGATTATCATCATTACTAATAGTACAAACTTTAATATCACCATTTATAAGAGTAATATTACCAGCCGGGTTACAGTCTCCACCCCAGGCACTCGCCGTATATCCAGCCATCTGGGTTTCACTGGTCGAATAAGCTCCAGGGGCAAGAGTAGCCGCGACTCCACTTGATACCGGTGTCGCTCCGATAAATAGAGGAAAATCTGAAACCAATTTTGTTCCACCACTATTATTAATCACCGTTTTGACAATAGTTAGAGTGGCACTGGGACTTGAACAACTCGGCACAGTGATAGTATCATTTAAAACCGTAGTGACCGTGCCGCCGAAAGCTAGAGCGCGACCAGTCCAATTAACATTATTACCAAGGGTAATGCCCGCCGCATCAATATCATTACCAATAAAAGTAGAATCAGCTCCGAGCGTAGTGGCGGCTCCAGGCGTCCACCAAATATCGCAAGCCGACGCTCCACTTAATGAAACTACGGAATTAGCGACCGTATTTAAAGCTCCCGTTATTCTAAAAATATAAGTTCCACTGCCACTAAGAGTAATCCCAGCGGTTCCGACAGAAGCGGCTCCATCAATGCAATAAACTCCGGGAGTATAGACACCAATCGGGCCGTGAGTAGTATCGGCGGCTAGATCAATCGCGCCAGAGGCAAAAGTGAAAGTACAAACCTCACTATTTAAGGAGGCTAGAGCGGTGGCCTGATTACTACCAGCCGTGGCATAAGGCGCTCCTGACCCATAATTAGAATGGAGACCAGCTGGTACTACGGCCGGACCAGTAGTAAAACCGATATCGCCGTTAATCGTCGTGCCGGCTGCTGTATTAGTGTAAGTGCTAGATAGAACGCCATAACTCATGGCATTCCCTAAGAACGGAGAACTGGCGGCTAATGCCGATATTGGGCTTCTACTAAATAAAACAGCGAGCACCAGAGCTGTTATTAGTAGTAAATTAATTCTTTTCATAAATTTATTTTTAATTATTAAAGTTTCTTTTTAATTTCTTGGATTTCTTTTTCCAATCTTTCAATGCAGATTTCCAATTTCTCTGTTCGTTCCAGAAGTCTAGTCTCTAACTCATTAGTATAATCAGCCAGCTTTTCGGCGGCAGTCATCATCTTCGTCACATCTTCTATGGCTAGGAGTATGATAGGCGAAAATGGTTCGGAATTAATATCGGCATTAAAATAAAGCTGACGGGCATTTAAGATCATTATTCTCTGTCCGATAGAAGGAAACTTGTGGGTAACACCAAACCCTTTAAAAAATAAATTTTTAGGCAAGATGTCTTGAAGAAGTTTCCGCAGTTTAGGGATATTCCACTGCCCGTTTCCCAGTTCAAACACGATCTTGCCTTCAGTGTCTTTTGATCTAACCCGAAACGTTCGGTAAAAAGGTTCATTGGCCGCCATAACCCGAAAATTTTTATCAAGTATTAAAACCGGTTCCTCTACAACATTTACTACCGTTT
>Ga0172379_10007283_pt1 | contig 14402 bp, 9 predicted proteins | sample GrowelOW334metaG_FD_119756 | JGI IMG/M metagenome (GOLD analysis project Ga0172379, IMG submission 119756) | Groundwater microbial communities from an aquifer near a municipal landfill in Southern Ontario, Canada - Groundwater well OW334 metaG | ecosystem: Environmental > Aquatic > Deep... | reverse complement strand
TCCTGCCGGTTTTCTACATTTTGTTCTCATCGGGTCAGCTGAGATCTTCAGTTCGGCGGAAGGGTGTTAAAACTATCTCCATACTGTTGTTTTTGCTCGCCGGTTCCTCCACGATCAGCACCACTTATGGGCAGCAGTCAAGGCACCTCAATTTGCACGAAGCCATTCAGATGGCGCTCGACAGCAACCTGGCCGTGCGTTCTTCGTTCTATTCAGTTCAGGTACAGAAGGCCTTGAAAGGCGCCTCCCTGGATCTGCCCAAAACAGCCATCGACGGTCAGTACGGACAGATCAATAGCTACGGCAAGGACAACAGCTTCACCGTGTCACAATCCTTCGCTTTCCCGACAGTCTACATCAACCAGAGCCGGTTGTCCAGTGCCGGTGTCAGGAGCAGCGAATGGCAATTAAAGGCATCACAACTTGAGATTGCAACTGAGGTCAAGCAGGTTTACTGGCAACTGGCCTATTTCAATGCAAAGCAGAAGTTGTTTGCTTACCAGGATAGTCTCTTTTCGGGATTTCTAAGGGCGGCGGAACATAGGGCCCGTTTGGGGGAGACCAATCGTCTCGAGATGATTACGGCACGATCTCAAAGTATGGAGATCAAAAATCAATTGCAGCAGGTCACTGCAGACTTGACCATCGCGAAACAGAAATTGCGGACACTATTGAACAGTTCATTGGTAGTGACGCCAAGAGATACCCTATTGATCAGGGCTGAATTTTTTCCGGTGCCAGATAGTCTGGCTTTGTCGGGGAATCCCAATGTTGGGTATGTGAAGCAGCAGGTTCAAATCTCACAATTCGAGAGAAATCTGGAGAGAAGCCGGATGCTGCCTGACTTTACCATTGGCTATTTTAGTCAGACGATGCAGGGAATTCAGGAAGTGAACGGAGTTCCTCGTCCATTTGGCTCAGGTGAGCGGTTCAACGGAATTCAGGCCGGTATTGCTATCCCGTTGTGGTTTCTGCCCTTTACCTCCAAAACCAAAGCGGCCAGGCTTCAGGCAGAGGTTGTACAGACGAATGCAGAATACTATTCGAAATCGCTAGGAGGCAGTTATCATTCCCTGCTGGGAGAATATGCCAAATTCAACAACAGCGTGAACTATTACGAAAAGCAGGCCATTCCGGAAGCCAACCTCATCATTGATCAGGCCACCCTCAGCTACAAAGCCGGGGCAATGGATTACCTCGAATACATCCTGAACCTGAGCCGTGCTTTGACCATCAAACAAAATTACCTGGATGCGCTTAATAATTACAATCAAACCATCGTATCCATTGATTTTATAACCGGTAAAACCTTTTAAAAATGTACACGAAACCTTTAGTGATACCTTAGTGTCTTGGTGTCTTTGTGGCAAGAAAAAAATAGCCACTAAGTCTCAAAGACACTAAGGTATCACTAAGAAAAAACAGATAGCTTTCGGATAAATTGATAATAATTTAAAAATCAACATATTAGATAATAAATTCTAAAATAGCATGATTATGAAGAAATATAGAATCCTGATAACTATCATTGTATCAGTATTTATCATCGCTTTGATTTCGTGTTCGGGGGGAAAGAAACCGTCCGCGGAAGTCAACGCCACAGAAGTTCTTCCAGAGGATATTGTTGAGCTCAGAGGTGACCAGATCCAGCTTGCCGGCATTCAAACCGGATCGATCGAAACCCGTGCATTAAGTGGTACGCTTAAGGTGAGCGGTACTGTGGCCGCGGCGCCCCAGAACCTGGCAACAGTGAGTATGCCGATGGGTGGTTTTGTCAAAAGCACCACGCTGATGCCTGGTAATTCAGTGCAAAAAGGTCAGACTTTGGCCATTCTGGAGAACCAGGAGTTTGTCGATATTCAACAAAATTTTTTAGAGGCGAGAAACAAACTTGAATATGCTGAGGCAGAGTTCAATCGTCACACTGAACTGTACAAAGACGACGTTTATTCACAGAAAAATTTGCAGCAGGTTACCACGGAATACAAAAACCTGAAGGCCCAGGTGAAGGCACTCGAACAGAAATTGGCGCTGATCGGAATTAACCCGGCGAACTTTCGCGAGGAAGATATAACCAGGGCAGTAGCAGTGACTTCACCAATTTCAGGATATGTGAAAACTGTCAACATCAATTTGGGCAAATACGTAGCCCCTTCAGATGTGCTTTTCGAAATTGTCAACAGCGACAAGCTTTTTCTTGAGCTTACCCTTTTCGAAAAGGATGCCGACAAAGTAACAACAGGGCAAAAAATCCGGTTTTTCATCAACAATGAGACGGAAGAACACGAAGCTGTAATTTACCAGACCGGCAAATCCATCAATACTGACCGAACTTACAAGGTATATGCAAGTGTTACAGGTGTTTGTAAAAATGTCATTCCGGGGATGTACGTAAATGCCATCATCGAATCTTCTTCCAACAAGGTTGCGGCATTACCTTCCGAGGCCATTGTCAGCTTCGATGACAAGGATTACATCTTCATTTTCGACAAAAATAAGGAGGAGGGGGGCAAGCCTTTTACCGAATACCGCATGGTTGAAGTGCACAAAGGTGTTACCGATGGCGGTTATACTGAAATCATACTTCCCGAAGGTTTTAATATACAAACGGCCAGGGTTGTTTTGAAAGGCGCGTACAACCTGCTCTCTGCAAAGAAAAATGCCGGCGAAATGAGTTGCTGATTGATATCTACCGGGCAATTTAAACTTCAAAAAAGTGATGATGCAGTCATCTGATTTAGTAATAGATTGTCGGATTTCATTGAAATTCGGCTGATTCCCCCATGCAAGCAATATAACCCCAATGGGTCTTGTACAAATCAAACTATTTACATATTTTTAGTAGGTTGATTATTCCGGATTTATCCTAACGAACTATTTCCAATCGGAAAAATCAGTTATTGCTATACCTACGGGCAATTTCCCTAAACTTTGTGTGACCTGAATGACCGAAAAATTACTTAATTAAAACAAGCCGCTTTATGAAAAAATCATCCATTCTAATCATCCTTGCCTTGGGCTTTGGCGTTATCTCCTTTGGGCAAACCAAACAGACGGGCAACAAAGTTTTGAAATCAAACCAATCGGAAATTACTGAACAGCAAAAGATAATTCAACTTGAAGAGAGCCTGCGCAAGGCAAAGGTTGATAATGATACAAAGACTATTGACGACATCCTTGCTGACGACTACAAAGGATTAAATCAATATGGCGTAGCATCCGTGAAGTCCCAGGCCATCTCTAACTGGGTCAATAGAAAGGATGCGACCATAACGCTTGATTCTGTTGTCGTTACGCTTGTTAGCAATACAGCGGCCGTGGCAAAAGGATTGCAAACAGAAGACGGTATTCAAATGCGTTTTGAACACAATCTGGTAAAACAAAATGACAAGTGGCGCATTGTTTCTGTGAGGCAAAAACTGCTTGAGTTTAAAGGCACAAAAGGCATTGGCAAATACCGTATCATTGGTCGTTTAAATGGTGCTGACGGTGTAGCAATGAGTCTCATGAGTGTGAACAGCGCCAATGGCAAAATGACAAATTTGAATGCCGCCATCGTAAAAGAGGGCGCCTTTACCATGGAGGGAGAGCCAATTGAATATCCGCAAATGGTTTTCCTGACAACACCGGGAAAGAATGGACGAGCCTCATTCTTTCTTGAAAATTCAGAAATCACGATAACAGGGCATATTGACTCACTATCCAAAGTAAAAGTTTCCGGATCGAAAACACAAGACGAATTTGCTGGTTTTGAGGCATCTATGGAAATATTCAGGGGGAAATTTGAAAGTAAATACAAAGAGATACAGGCAGCCATGCAAAGCAAGGACACGGCCAGGATGAACCAGATCAGGAAAGAGATGCTGCCAATCAGTAAGGAGGCAAATGCAATGCAGGCAGATTTTGTTAGGAAAAATCTGCATTCTTATGCTGCCCCTACGCTTCTTCAGAGTTTATTTAATACAATGGATCTTGCTGAATTTGAATCACTTGTCAATGCCTTAGATCCTGAAGTAGCACGTACAACTGCAGTTATATTCCTGAAAAGCAGGATCAAGGAGAAGAAATTGACGGATATCGGACAAATGGCTCCCGATTTTACTTTGAACGATGTGAATGGAAATCCGGTGTCACTTTCTTCAAAGATTGGTTCAAAGCTTTTACTGATAGATTTCTGGGCTGGCTGGTGTGCACCCTGCCGTGCCGAGAATCCCAATGTGGTTATGGTTTATAACGAGTTTAAGAACAAAGGCTTCGATGTATTTGGCGTCTCTCTCGACCGGACCAAAGATGACTGGACACAAGCCATAGCAAAGGATAATCTTACCTGGACACATGTATCAGATCTTTTGTATTGGAACAGCGCCGCTGCCAAATTGTATGCAGTGAGATCCATTCCTGCCAATTTTCTGCTAGACCAAAAAGGTACCATCATTGCCAAAAACATCAGGGGAGAAGCTTTGTACAACAAAGTGAAAGAGTTGCTTGAAGGGAAGGGATCAAATTAGGCTAGGTGCGAATTTGATTTTGTATCCATAGGTTTTACTCTGGAAGAGTAAATGCTTTTTTGTGACCCCGGAGGGGCTCGAACCCTCGACCCGTTGATTAAGAGTCAACTGCTCTACCAGCTGAGCTACGGAGTCATTTTTTAATTGAGGTGCGAACTTACAACTTTTTTCACTTGCCCCCAACCTCGGGTGAGTATTTCTTTATAATCTGCGTTGTTTAATCCTCCATTCATTTACAACTTCTTTAAATTTTTGTTCATCGTGTCAAAATCAATAGGTTTGTTAAATTTGCTGGAACAAATTGAACTAACTTCGCAACATTGAACAAAGGCCCAAGAAATAAGGATTATTGGGAACTCATCTGGTTAAAGTTCAAAAACGGGGACCGCGACTCGTTTGAAGAGATTTACAATGAGTTTGCCGATCATCTGTTCGCTTATGGCTCAAAGATTACGACCGATCGGGAACTGCTGAAAGATTGTATTCAGGATCTTTTTGTGGACCTCTACAGATACAGGCCCAATCTAAAGAATCCGGAACTTTTGGAGTATTATCTGTACAAATCCCTGAAGCATTTGATTGTCAAAAGAGTTCAAAAGGGAAAACGTTTGGAACACCTTAACCCCGAGTATAATTCTTTTGATCTTTCATTTTTCGCTGAAAGTGAAGGTTTCCTGGATGATTCACAAAATGAACAGATAGAATCACTTCAGAAAGTTTTAAATACACTGGACAGTAAAAAGCGGGAACTGCTTTTCCTGAAATTTGATAGTGGTTTGAATTACAATGAAATAGGCGATTTACTCAACATGAAACCGGATACTGTAAAAAAACAGGTTTACCGGATTATTCATTATCTGCAAGATAACTACAAGACTAAAATTATGACTCTTTTCGGCATGTTGCATAACATGAAAATTTAGGAAGTTTTTTTGTCCCTTTTTGCACATTGTCTTGCTCTTATCGTAAATACAACCATCCAACCTTATGGATATTTACGAAAGATTAGTAGAAAACCCCCTGTTTTTCAAGTGGATTTACCATCCTGGACCTGAAATCGATTCATGGTGGAAAGCTTATTTGGAGATGAATCCGGCGGAAGCCGATCAAATACTCCTCTTCAAGCAACGGTTCAAGGCGCTGGGATATTCAGTTGAAAAATTAAGCGACCCTGAAAAGAAAATACTGGCCAGAAAAATAGTCAGTGGACTCGAATCGATCGACGCGAAAAGAAATCGTCGCCAGTTAATGATTGGTTTGGTTAAATATGCGGCAATTGCGCTCATGTTCTTTTCGATTGGGAGCGTTTTGGTTTATCTCAAAATGGATAAGCAAACCAGAAAATGGGTAATTGCAGAATCCAGCATTCCTACCCAACTTCAAGGGCCGGTATTGATACTACCAGAAGGCAGTAGTGTCCCATTAAAAAAGACAGAGTCCTCCCTGGATTATTCTAAGCCTGATCAGATACTTCTGAATAATGAGTCGGTGATTAAACAAAGCAAGGAGAGCGAAAAAATAGCTAACAATCAGTTGATCATTCCTTTTGGAAACCGCTCCAAAGTAACGTTGAGCGACAATACCATCGTCTGGCTTAATGCAGGCAGCAGACTGATCTATCCTTCAAAATTTACAGGAGAACAACGGGAAGTTATGCTTTTCGGAGAGGCCTATTTTGAAGTTACCAAAAATGTTGAGATGCCTTTTGTGGTAAAAACCACATCGATAGATGTGAAAGTTCTCGGTACCGAATTCAACGTATCTGCATATCCTGACGACAATGTTGTTCAGACCGTTTTGAAAAGTGGAAGCGTTTCTATTCTAAGGAATCATGGTAATATTTTCGAAAAGGTGTTGGTACTAACTCCCAATCAGATGGCTTTGTTTGACAAAACAACCCAGGATTCCAAAATATATACGGTGGACGCCAATGATTACACCATATGGACCAAGGGCTTGCTGAGTTTTGACGATTTGGAAATGAGCAGGGTGCTAAAGAGTCTGGAGCGATATTATAACATCCAGATACGCTATGCAGACCCGATGGTTGGATCACAAAGAATTAGCGGGAAACTTGATTTAAACAAAAATTTGAATGAGGTCTTTGAATATATGTCAAAGGTCTCCTCTACTACATTCAAGAAATTGGATGATCGGAATTATCAAATAAAATAAACCGGAAAATGCGGGAACATTTGCCGGTTTAATACAAATACCATCAAAATTAATTTTCACAGTATTCATTTAACACACGTCAAATTTATGAAAAAAAAATGGCATCCGGATTTTTCCGATAGGGAAAATCTTAAAAAATTTCTACGAATCATGAGAATAACATTTTTCCTTGTTTTAGGGCTGTGCTTTTCTGTTTCGGCGAAAAGCTACTCACAAACCAAACTCTTTGATGTCAACCTAAACGACAGAACCATTCTGGAAGTAATGGGGTATGTAGAAGAACACAGTGATTTTGTATTTCTCTACAAGAAAGAGGATTTGAATTTGGACAGAAAAGTTGATGTTCAACTTACAGGTGTCACCATCGATGCGATTCTGGAGCAAATGTTGAAAGAAGAAAAAGTGACTTATGACGTCTATGACCGGCAGATTGTTATTCGAAAGGCGGAGTCTGTATTATCTGCTGAGCAAAAGAAGAAATCTGTTACCGGTAAAGTAACCGATGCCAATGGGCTATCAATTCCGGGCGTTTCGGTCGTATTGAAAGGTACTACCATCGGGACTGTATCGGATAGCAACGGTAACTATACCATATCTAATGTTCCGGAAAATTCCGTCTTGCAATTTTCATTCATGGGAATGAAAACGCAGGAAGTTGAGGTAGGTGGTAAAACGACTATCTACGTTTCCCTGGCAGAAGATGTAGTTAGAATTGAAGAAGTTGTAGCTGTTGGTTATGGCACACAGAAAAAGGTGAATCTTTCCGCCGCCTTGTCGATGGTTTCAGGAAAGGCGTTGAACAACGCCAAGCTTAGCAATCTTGCGGAAATGCTTCAAGGACAACTAGCCGGGCTCTCCGTTATTCAAAGTACCGGTGAACCGGGAAATGAGGATGTAAATTTAGTGCTCAGAGGTCGTGGATCTTTTGGTGGTAATCTTTCTCCATTGATTATCGTTGACGGAATCCCTGTTTCGAACATGACCGCTATTAACCCAACGTCCATCGAGTCGGTCACTGCTCTTAAGGATGCAGCCTCATGTGCAATTTATGGTTCACGGGCTGCCGGAGGGGTAATTCTCATTACCACCAAACAAGGGAATGAGGGCAAAGAAGTTATTACCTACGATGGAAGCTTCGGAGTTTATTCTCCAACAAGAATGCCTGACTTGATTACTAACTCTGCTGAATACATGCAAATGTACAACCAGGCAAAAATAAACAGATACGGCCCCAATGTTGCAAATCTGTATAGCCAAACCGATATTGATAAGTACAAAAATGCAAATGGCGACCCAAGGTATCCCAATACAGATTGGGCAAACGCATTATTCAATACTGTGGTTGGACAAAATCATAACATTAATATTTCAGGAGGAAACAAAAATTCATCCCACAACATTTCGCTGGGTATTATCGACCAACCTGGTACGATGCCGGGATTTGACTATAAGAAATATACATTCCAAATAAATGTAACATCAAAACTTTCTAACAAGGTACAGGTAGGCATCTCGGCACGAGGGTTATATAGCGACAGAAAGGGGGCCGGCGGAAGTGTTAAGGCTCCGGCTGGCTCAGAATCAGTTATACAATTTTCATCCTCCAGGGACATATTGAATCAAGCTATTAATCAGGCACCTACCTATGGGCCAAAATTGGCGGATGGCAGCTATGTTATTAATGCATTCCGTACCATTGAAACCCCAAGTGGAAATCCATTCGCAACGATTGAAAACACACCGGTAACCGAAAGGGATCTGCGATTGGAAACTTCTGCGTTTTTAAAGGTATCCTTTACTGATTGGCTAACCTGGGAAACAAGAGGAGGTTTTAACACAGACGAAGACAATATGCACTCATTCGCAGGTAAGACATTGCAATACTACTGGGATGGTACTTTGCCCCCACGTGCTCAACCCTGGGGTGTAGGTGGAGATCTTGGAGTCAGCGATGCAAACAGAAGGATGATAAACCCCGTCTTCTACTCCACACTTAATTACCAAAAAAAATTGGGAAACCACCAGGTTTCTGGCATGGCCGGTTACCAAATGGAGTACACCAGAAACGACTTCTTTTCTGCCCGGAGGCAGGACTTCCTTACAAGTGTCGCCCAGCAAATTGATGCCGGGGTAAATAATTCGAATCAATTTACACAAGGTAATGCGCAAGAGCTGGCATTGATGTCATTCTTTGGCCGCCTCAACTACAACTACAAGGAAAAATATTTGCTGGAGATTGATGCCCGTGCCGATGGTTCCTCCCGATTTTCTCCCCAAAAGCGTTGGGGTATCTTCCCTTCTGCTTCTTTGGCATGGCGTCCCCTCAAAGAATCGTTTATGCCTGAGATTTCCTGGATGAACGACCTTAAATTTCGTGGATCCTTCGGTGTCTTAGGGAATCAAAGCGTTGGCGACAATTACCTCTACCAAAATGTATTATCATCAGCTCAGATTCCAGGATCGGCATGGGGCGCACAGCCTATGTATGCCTTCGATAAAACAAGTCCAACGCAGGGTTTTGCCTCTCCCAAATTAGTTGACCCCAATCTTTCGTGGGAAACAACCTATTCTACGAATCTTGGCGCCGACCTTTCTTTGTTCAAAAACAGTTTAACCATAAACTTTGACTACTACTACAAGAAAACCGTAAATATTTTGGTTCCTGACGCAAAACTTCCCTACTCTTCAGGTTTTGGCACTCAGGTGCAAGCCCTTGGATCCATGCAAAATAAAGGTTTCGAGTTAGTTGTTGGTTATAAGGGACATTTAAAGGACTTTAATTATGGAGCCAACTGGTCCATCCAGGCAAATAGGAATAAGGTGCTAACCTATCCAACTCCGGGTCCGTGGGGAATGCAAATGTATGCTCCCGGTTATGAGTATGGTACATACTTCCTCAATATCTTTGATGGAATTCGTCAGACAACTGAAGTTGTTAAATTGGGGAATGGAACACCATATACCCTTCCGGCAGGGACAATGATTATCCGGGATGTACACGGTACTTCAACCGCTGCAAATTATGGCATGGGGGTTGGTGGACCTGATGGAATTGTCAACAGGGACGGTGACAGAGTAGTGATGAGTGGAATGTATCCTAAGTTTGAATCTGGCCTGACCCTAACAGCATCATGGAAAGGACTTGATGTCACATGTTCTTTCTACGGAGTTTATGGGGTAAAGCATTACCTTCAAGGTGCAGGGTGGATCCCATTTGAGGGTAATACAGCTCCCCCGTCAACCATGTGGAGAGACGCCTGGACACCAACAAACCATTCCACGAAGCTGCCAATGTTGGCTTTTGGTAGTGGGGGTACAGGAGTTTGGTATAATCCACTAGTCCAGGATGACAACTTGGGGAGAAACTCTTTCAACCTAGTAGATGGTTCATACGTTCGATTGAAAAATATCAATGTAGGCTACACCTTCAACTTTCAGAAATTTGGTGTTCAGGCGCTAAGGGTTTATTTTTCAGGAGATAACCTATTAACCTTTACAAAATTTCCGGGTGACCCGGAACGTCAAACTGGCGTTTATAATGAAGGTACAGCAGCCCGGGCGTTTCAAAGCCAATTCCTTCGTTACCCTCAGAACAAGATACTTTCAATGGGGGTAAGTCTAAAGTTCTAATATTTAGCTATAAAAAACACTACAATGAAAAATATATTTAATAAAACGATCGTTTTTCTGACATTGGCATTTGGTCTGGTGTCATGCAACAGCTACTTCGATCTTCAGCCTCTAACTCAAGTGCCGGCGGCCACCTACTTTCAAGATGAACCAACGATTCAAAGTGGTTTAGCGGCGTGCTATGCAGGACTATACATGGTTACCAACAATGGAATGAGGGAATTGGATAATTTTCCCGGGATAACTGATGATGGGTACACTGATCATCCATCATGGCAATCGTTCCTTCAAAATACGTTAAACAACAACATGACTGGTGACCTAAATGTTATGTACTCGAATACCTACGAAGCTATTTACAAGGCAAATAATTTCATTGCCATGATATCTCCGACAAATGTGATTGACGCAACTAAAAAAGCTCAATACATAGCTGAAGCCAAGGTGCTTAGGGCATATGAGTACTTCTTTATTACCAATATTTTTGGAGATGCAGTTTTAACTCTTAAACCCGAAGCCCAAAGAGATGAGATTCTAAAATTCACCCGTATTTCAAGGATCATCATTAAAGACTCTATGGTCAACGATTTAACGAATGCCATTAAAATTCTTCCCAAAACTTCCTATAACAGTGGACATATTGTAAGTGGTACCGCCGCTGCATTGGCTATGAGATATAAGATAATGGATTATGGAACCCCCGATTATGCGGGTATTATCAAATTGTTTGAAGATAATTTTAAGGTTACCGCAGATCCGAATTTTGCTTTAGTAACCAAGAGACAATTCAAATCAATGTTTGATGGAAATACAGTGAAAAATACCGCAGAATCGGATGTTCTTGTTCCGACTGACAACAAAGAGGTTATGTTGAGCGCTCGGTACAGTACTTCTGCCACACTTAGTTTCCCATACATGGGGGGATTGGTTTCTACCACTACTTGTGCCCGTCCGAACCTTTTTAACGCTTTTCAGTTTGATGATGGGACGGCTTATGATACTTCGGGGGCTAATCCAAAATACAATCCGGCGGATCCTTTCAAAAACAGGGATGCCCGTTTGATGTATACCATCACCAACAAAAGTTCTTTGGATACAATGGCAGCTTATCCGGTTAAGGATTTTCTAAAAACCAATCCGACTTATTATGCGTGGAAGAAATATACTCCATATTATATCTTGTATGAACGTCCACTCAAGATTGGTGAGATACTGACACAAGATGTCATATTGATGCGTTATCCGGAAGTTTTGCTAATGTATGCAGAAGCGCTGAACGAAACAGGTCGTCTGTCAGATGCGTTAACTGCTCTTAATGCTGTACGCACAAGATTCCTGCCAGCTTTTACTGCCCAGTCAAAAAGTGCCATTTCAGCGGCCATCCAATACGAACGTAGGGCTGAGTTTGCCGAAGAGGGTGCGATACGGTATTATGACTTGCAAAGATGGAATACGATGAAGGATATTTTGCCAACTCTTCCTGTTTCCGTACTGAACAAAACTACCATGTGTGTATTTACGGCCAGGCAACGTTTCTGGCCCATTCCTGAATTCGAAAGGATCGCGAATCCGAATATCACTCAAAATACTGGTTACTAAGGGGAAGAGAGGGGTTAACCAATATAGGTGTTAAAAGAGAATCCAAGTCAACTAACAGATGTTGAGCAATGTAGTTTTGGGGTCGGATATAAATTCGACCCCATTTCTTTCTTGCCATGCTCATTTGGCAGCGCCCATTTTCACATTTTCCCTTTTGACCCTTCGATCCTTTGACCCTTCAGCTTTTATAAGGGACCGGATCTTCTTCCGCCATTCTATCATTCCGTTGCTCTGTCTTTTTGGTCAATTTGACATTATCAATTGAAAGGCTATACCTTCAGGGTACTCAAATACTGCGGTGCCCTCCTGTTTTTCGATTTCTGTTCGTACGCGTATCCGATGGCAATCAGCGCCTGCTCATTAAATACCTGCCCTATAAATGCCAATCCTACCGGAAGGCCACTCAGGAATCCCATCGGAACGGTGATGGAGGGATAACCTACGATGGCAGCAGGTGTGTAGGCTCCATAACCGGTCCAGTGATCTCCATTGATGACATCGTTGCACCAGGGAGTTCCGGTTGCCGGCCCACACAAGGCATCCAGGTCATTTGTGATAAACAACTCATTGATAAAGGATTTCAGTTTATCCATCTGAAGATTACCGGCAATGTACTCTTTGCTGGTTAAATCACCCTTCTTTTCGGAGCTCTCAAGGATCTCCTGTTTAAACCATGGCATGGCAGTCGATTCGTTCTGACTGTTGAACGCTATGACCTGCTTCAGCGACTTCACTTTGGCGTTGGCCTTTGCGAGGTATTTGTTGAGGCCGTCCTTGAATTCGAACTCCAACCGTTCAAATTCGGCTTTGCCGAATTCAGCGGTTTTAGCCATAAACTCGACTTCCACAATGGTGGCGCCTGCCTGTTCCATCTTTGTCAACGCCTCTTTCAGGATCTTGTCGATCCCTTCGTGGTGTTTCAGAAAGGTTTTTTCCACGCCTATTCTTTTCCCTTTCAAGCTGTTTGCATCCAGATATTTGGTGTAATCAACGGATTGAAATTTGTTCCTGACGGTGGATTCATCCTTTGGATCCATACCTGTCATTGCATTGAGCAAAATAGCCGCATCGGTAACGGTTCGTGCCAGTGGGCCTGAAGTGTCCTGTGTGGCAGAGATGGGAATGATTCCGGTGCGGCTTACCAACCCGATCGATGGTTTGATGCCAACCACTCCGTTCATGGAGGCCGGACAGGCGATGGAACCGTCTGTCTCCGTTCCAACAGCAACAGCACAAAGGTTGGCAGAGACTGCAGCCCCCGAACCGGAACTTGATCCGCAGGGGGAGCGATCAAGAATGTACGGGTTTTTGGTCTGGCCACCACGACTGCTCCAGCCGCTGGTCGAACGGGTGGACCTGAAGTTGGCCCACTCGCTGAGATTGGTCTTGCCCAAGAGAACAGCACCTGATTCCCTTAGTTTTTTCAGTACAAAGGCATCCTCTTTGGCCACATTGCCCACCATCGCCAACGAACCGGCGGTCGTCTGCATTTTATCGCCGCTGTCGATGTTGTCCTTGATCAGAATGGGAATTCCATGCATGGGTCCCCGCCATTTGCCAGCTTTGAACTCCTTGTCCATTGATTCAGCGATGGCCAAAGCATCCGGATTCAATTCGATGACGGTATTCAGTCCCGGACCGGCTTTGTCAATTTCCTGAATTCGTTTCAGGTAGATTTGGGTAAGTCCGACGTATGTGAGTATTCCTGATTTAACCTTTTCATGTAGCTCCGTTATAGTTAATTCGTCCAGGTTTTCCAGCGATTTTTTATCGCTGTTTCCGCTTTGCGGGGAAAAGCGACAGGAGGAGAAAGGTAAGGCGGCTAAAGAGATTCCTGCAATAAGGCCGTTAGTAAGAAAGTTTCTTCGTTTCATGTTATTAATTTTTTAACAGGTTCAACTTCGACCCTTCGACAGGTTCAGGGACCGGCATTTAGTTTTTTAAATTTACCATTTCGACAAGCTCAGTGAGCTACAGCAGAGTATTCCAAAATCGAAAATTATATTATTGTCAGGCTGTTACAATTTTGTATTTCTTCAGGTAATCAGGATCAACGTCTACTCCCGAACCTGGTCCCGTCGGCACTTTGATGACCCCGTCTTCGATCGAAAGAGATGAAGTTTTGCACTCGAGCGGCAGTTCTTTGTTGTCTCCCTTGAATTCGTGGTATACTCCGGCATTTGGCAAAACGGAGACAAAATGCATCATGTAGAGGTAGCCAAGTCCGCCTGAGATGTGTGGTGTAACAGGTTTTCCCAATGACGCTGCCATGCGAGCCACCTTCATCGACCGGATCATACCGCCAAAATAGTAAACATCTGGCTGAACAATTTGAAGGGCGTCATGGGTAATCACCCACCTGAAGTTATGCATGCTGGACTCCTGTTCTCCCCCTGCAATCGGGATAGTGAGTGCATCGGCCACCTGCTTGGTCTCTTCGTACCAATCGAATGGGACCGGTTCCTCATAATGTTCGTATTTGTACTCCTG
>Ga0172379_10007282_pt1 | contig 14403 bp, 10 predicted proteins | sample GrowelOW334metaG_FD_119756 | JGI IMG/M metagenome (GOLD analysis project Ga0172379, IMG submission 119756) | Groundwater microbial communities from an aquifer near a municipal landfill in Southern Ontario, Canada - Groundwater well OW334 metaG | ecosystem: Environmental > Aquatic > Deep... | reverse complement strand
CCTCGCGCCGGCTCTCCTCCTCGAACCGCCGCCGGAGCCGGACCGCCAGGACGGCGGCATCGAAGTCCTCCGGACGTAGCTCGGACAGCTGTTCGACGAGTGAGAGCCATTTCGAATCCTCGAGAAGAGGGCCCGAAGCCTTGGAAAAAGGGCGGTTCGACGCTTCCCGCACTTGGGAAGACTTCACCCTACCAGCTTTTCCAGACTTTGTCAAGCCTCGCACCGGAGAAGGGCGCTCGGCCCCCCTCCGGGCTGGCTTCAGTTGCAGGACTTCTCCCATGATTCCTCCGGCTCTCCGAGGACCCGGGTCCGGAACTCCCGCCAGAGCCGGCAGGCCCTGGTCTTGAGAGCGCTCACTGTGGTCCCGCGCCCTTCGGCCAGGTCCCTGTAGGATCCGCCGTTCCCGGTCTTCGCCACCATGATGAGCTCTCGGTCGGCGGGGTCCAGGCGCGCGAGCTCATCGCGCATTCGGAGCATGTGCGTCTCCCGGACCAGCAGCTCGTCCTGGAGGTCGTCCTCGCTTGGCAGGTCTTCCAGCGAGCCTTTCTCCGGGTCGACGTAGACCATCCGCAGCAACTCCGTGAGTTGCCGTCGGATGAGCTTGCCGCCCTTCTGCCAGGTCACGCGCTTGAGGAAGCCGAGCCCCCGGTCCGCGTCCACCTTCCCATGGGCGACGCAGCGGAAGAACTCCTTCCTCGCGGCTGCGCGAATCGCGAGGTGCAGGTCGATGTCGTCCTCGACCATCGCCTTCGCCTGGGAGGGGCTGAGCGTGCGGCCCCAGCGCTTCTCACGCGTCGGCCTCGGTCCAGCACCGCACATCGCCTTCGCTGGCATCGTCCGTATCCTGTTCGCTATCCACCCGGCCATCTCGGCCTGGGCCCGTATCCATACTTCGCGCGCTTGTTCAGTTGTGAGTCGGTCGTTCGGCATCTCCCGGCCCCTTCGCGGTATCGGCCGACGCTCCATGCGACGAAGAGGGATGTGGGTGTGAAACGTGCTCTGGGTCGGTTTCCCCGTTTGAGGTACCGACCGCGATTGAGGGCTTCGACTGTGCACACCGCCAGTTCCAGATTGCCAAGCTCCAGGGACTGGTCTTTGACTTGGCAAACTGCCCACTTGGTCGTCTCAGCACTCGATTCGTTGGCGGGGCTGGAATACCGGCAACGACGGTTGCGATGCATCCGGGGAATGGGGAGGTCCGGATTGAAATCTGCGTTGCGTATGAACAGGTGATGGCCGAAGAGTGGTTCCTCCACACACTTCACGAAACCATCGCGGGTGCACTCCGGGTGTACATGAGTGATCTGGTGCAGATTCCGAAACTGGACAATCCTGACGCAACGGCAGCGCAGGTCGTATCCGATTATCGTCGAATGATAGCGTCGGCGTGGCTCCAACTCGGTGAAGGCCTCGGCACGGCGATAGGTCTCGAATACGTTCGCCAACACCGTGGAGCCAGTGGCGAGGCTTTCCTCGCGGAATATTCGAATCTCGCTTTCACTGAGACCCGCTCAGGAACACGGCCTCCCAGCCCGGCACATGTCGCTAGGTTGCTCCTGGGTGAATTCTTGCGACGGTGGATTGCCGCGTTGGCAGTGGGTCGAGGATGTGTGACGTGGCACACGTATCTGAGTGAAGCGCGTGATGCTGTTGCGGGGTGGCTGACGAGCATTGGGCATGGGCCAGACCCACTTCACGACACTCCTTTCGCGCAGCGCGTTGATCGGTTGGCTGCGGAGTTCTTTCTGTGCCGTGCGATTCAACCTGCCACCCTGCAGGCCTACGTCGCACACGGCACCCCAAACCTTGGGTACCAAATCCAGACTCTAACGCTGAGTTGGTCCTCGACCCTTGCGTTGGGGGGCAAGCTGATGTCCTCCCTCGCTTCGTTGGTTTCTGTGGCAACCGGAACCGAGCCGAGCGAGCCACTTGCGGAAGATTGCCCCAGCGAAATTCCCATTACCGACATAAGCCGAGCGATTACGGGCTTCTTGCTCTCGACTGAGCGTGTTCGGTCTGCGTGGGGTGCCGCGCAGATCATGCGCAGTGTGGAGGAAACCGTCGACCGCTATGTTTCGGCCTTCTTTGACTATCGCCCCTTCACTCCGCCATTTCGCGACGAACTGACTGACGAGGAGACTCAGCGAGATACGCTTGACCGATTCATTGAGATGGGCAGGGCAGAGTGGCAGGTCCTAGCATCGTTCCAGGACTCACGCGATTACTTGCTGGAAGCAAACAAGGAGTACTTCTACGCGTGTTCCTCCAGTGAACCACAGCCGGCGGGTTTTGAGGCCCTTGCTGGAGCGTCGGTCGTCGGAGGCGAGGCTGTCGAAGGTGCTCCGGCTGGCATCGACCTTCTGCCCTTGATCGGGATTGAAGGCACGAGGGGTGCACGGTTTGGAGAAATCATGCGCGGCTATGTCGGCACTGATTGCGAGCTCTCGCCGCATGAATACTGTCTGAGACCCGCAGTTCTTGCTCGACGACTGGACTGCGAGCTAAGATGTCTGGAAGCCGCAGGTAGAGCCCTGAGTGGGTATCACCCGCAACCCGAGGAGCGCTACATCTCGGTGAATGTGACGCCCTGGCTGATCGCCGACGCACGCGGCGTAGTGACCAAGCGAAGGTGGCACGGGTCCTACCTCAGGCGGCTTGGCGAAAGGCTCCAGGACCTAGCAAGGTCAGCGAGCGCGGTTGGTCTTCGGCTAATCGTCGAGTTGGTAGAGGGGTCACTTCCTCGTGCGCCGGAGCTACTAGATGTGCTTTGGGGGACACTTGGCGGAGTTGCCGCTTCCGCTGGACTAGCTATCGACGATCAATTCGGACCAGGAACGGATACCCCGCGCTTGGCCGGCATTCTACGACGAGCGGGGAAACTTGGATTTCATCCGCTCATCGTCAAGATTGACTACTTAGCTGTTTCTGAAATTCTGAGCTATTCGGTCCAGCACGACGAATGGGCGCGAGCGTTGGGCGTGCTGGGTGATCACGTCATGCTCGTCGGGCAGAGGGACCAACTGTGCTCGAGCTTGATATTTGAGGGTTACTCCGGAAGGGAGCGATCGGACGAATACCGCCGGAAATTCCGCGTCGCACTGAATACAGCTCGTCTTGAAAGGAATTGGCCCGATTCGGTGCTGATGCAGGGGTAGCTAATGCCATTGTTGGCGGTGTTTACCGGTTATCCACAGCCACGCCATAGTCATAGGGGGTGCCGACGATGTATCATCTTAACATCCTCCCCTGACGTGCTTGCCCGAGACAACGTGCGACGCACCGGCGACGGAGGATATTGGAGGACATGATGTCGAAAGCTGGAGGTGGACCACAACGCTCTTTGTACCGATTGTGCCTGGATGCGCGAGTGCGCACAGCACGAGACGTCGATGATTCGCGAACGCGCGCCGAGAAGCTCACCGCGGAAGTGGAGTACTGGATGCAAAATCCACCGTCCGGTTGCGGGTTCTACGCTGGCCTGCCTGGCGATTGGACTCTGGTCTGCCCAGACCCTGATGTGGTTCCCGATGAGCGGTGACCCCGGAAGGTAGAAGATTCACCCTTCTACCTTATTTATTGACATAGGGTTCGCGATTGTAGACGGTCACAGTCGCAAATCCACAAAGCTCTTCCACACAGACGTGATATCGGCGTCACAGACCAGAACGGCGACGGAAACTCGCGCTCATGGAGTTCTGACATCGCGGATTCTGGTGCACCAGAAAAACGCACACCGACATGGTGTGCGTTTTTCCGTTTCTTAGCGGATGGTTCCAGGTGTTGACCGTGAACGGTGTCGGTGTTAATGTCCAGTGTCGATAAGCCGGTGCTTATCGCGGAGGAGGAAGGCCAATGAGTTCGGGAAATTCGGTTCTTGGGGCGGCTGCGGGTCTCTTGATCGGACGCAGGGAGGTTAGTCCGGCCAAAGCCGAAGCGGTCGTCATGCGGGTCGTCCGACGTGATCACCCGCTCGTCATCGAAGCCATGAGACGAGCCGTGCGCGAGGAAGGCGCGGTCAAGATCGATGGCCCGTGGCTCGACGATCTGCAGGGACTGTTCGCCTTCGAGCTGGTGGCCGCGGCGATCGGCCGGGAGTTCAGGGCGTTCGTCCTGCTTACGAGTCCGGACACGATAGTCGCGGTCGCGAAGGAAGCGAGAGCGACGGATCACGCCTTCGAACGGCTCGAGATACCGATGAACGCCGAGTCGAAGCACTTCGACCCGAAGACGTTCGATCGTTATCCCAAGGCCTGGTCGTTCATCACCGAGCTTGCCGGGGCGACGCGTGCCAGCGTGACGCATTCGGCGACGATGACGCTCGCCGCCGCAGACAAGGTCATGTCGCGGCAGGTCATCGAGACGCTCGCCGTCCCGAGGTTGCGTTTGCACTTCGAGATCGCGGAGCGGGTCATGCTCGTCCTGCATCCCGGCGACCGGGTCGTGGCCTACGCGAACACGAACATCGCCGCGTACAAGAGAGAGACGACACTCGAGCGCTTCCTCGTCGAGGCCGCGCTCTAGTCGTCCGCGCCGCACGTCGTCAGTCACGAGTTAGCGGGATCCGGCTTCGGTCGGATCGTTTTTTTATCCGCGTCTCGACACCGCGTCGTGGCGATGCTATCGTTCGAACAAGGCGTCGTGGTTTATGACGTACAAGGAGTTATCCCGATGTCGATACGAAGAGACGGGTCACGGATCGGGCTTCAGGGAGACTGGGACGGCGTTCTTTGGGGGAGAGGTTGCCTGCCGCCGAAGGCAATCATGCCGCCGCGGCCGATAACGCTCCGCTTCCCCGCAGAGGAAGTCAGGGCGCGATTGCGACGAATCGAGAACGAGTCCGTGCCGCAGATCCGGTCGGAAGGCCGCCTCGATCGCGAGGCCGTAGGAGAATCAGATGAGTAAGGCGACGAAAGCCTGTCGGAGACGTACGGAGCGGGCCGACCCCTTCGTGACGAGCGGTGACGACCGCGCCGGACGTATCGCGTCCGACCAACGGCTCATCGCGGAGAACGCGACACGACTCGCGATGGCGATTCGTCGCCGACAGGAGCTGGTGCGCACTGCGACTCCCTCGGTCGTAGTGGAACCGGACAGTATGCTGGCCGAAAAGTAGGTCTATGGACCGATCAAGAGACCCGACAGGACGTCAATCCGCGGGTCGTTTTTTATCCGCGTCTCGACACCGCGGACTCGGGGCGATACCCTGGCTTCGTTATGTCACCTGACCCGCTCGACCGCCCGCTGACCTCGATCGGCCCGTTCGTGCGCCGCTACGCCCGCGACCTGGCCGCGCTCGGGATCTCTACCGTGCGTGACGCGCTTTTCCATTTCCCGTTCCGCTACGAAGACCTGTCGAACGTCCTGCCGATCGCGGCGGTCCGTGGCGGCGAGACGGCGTCGGTCAAAGCGGTCGTCAAAAGCGTGAATTCCTTCCGCAGTCCGCGGAAGGGGATCCAGATAGTCGAGGCGATCGTCTCGGACGGCACCGGGAACGCGGTCCTGACTTGGTTCGGTCAAAAATATCTCGCGAAGACGCTCGTCGCGGGCGAGGAGATCATGATCTCGGGACTCGCGGCAGTCGGCCGCGGTCCGCTCAAGTTCGTCTCGCCGGCGTGGGAACCGGTGCGCGACGCGCAGGCGCATGTCGGCCGCATCGTGCCGGTGTATCCGGTCGGCGGCGAGCTCACGGCGCGGGCGATGCGGGCGATCATGTTGCGCCTCAAGGACGAAGCGGCTGGCCTTATGGAGACGATCCCGTCGGAGATCGTCCTGCGACACGATCTCATGCCGCGAGCGGCTACGGTCTCCGAGCTGCATTTCCCGTCGTCCATGAAGCGGCTCCGCGAGGCCGAACGCACCCGTGATTTCGAACAGCTGTTCATGCTCGCGCTCGGTAGCGCTTGGATCAAGGCCGACTTCGCGAGATACCGGGCGGCCCCAGTCCCGTTCTCGGAAGGCCAGACCGTGCGTTTCGTGAAATCGTTGCCGTTCGCGCTTACGGACGGCCAGCGCAAGAGCGCTTGGGAGATCCTCAAGGACCTCGGCCGCGAGACGCCGATGAACCGGCTTTTGGACGGCGACGTCGGTTCGGGCAAGACTTTGGTCGCCGCCATCGCCGCGATGAACGTGGCGCTCGCGGGCGGTCAAAGCGTCTTCCTCGTGCCGACGGCGGTGCTCGCGAACCAGCATTTTTCCACTCTCGCCCGGTATCTTTCCACAGCCGGTGTGGATATCGCGCTCGTGACCGCGGCGACCGTCTCGCGGGCGAGCGGCGGCGAGACGGAGCGCGCGTCGCGGCCGGACGTCATCGCCGGAATCGCCGCCGGCAAGACGGCGATCGTCGTCGGCACGCACGCGCTCCTCGAAGACGACGTCGCCTTCCGCGATTTGCGTCTCGCGGTCGTGGACGAACAGCATCGCTTCGGCGTGGCCCATCGCAAGAAATTGTCGTCCAAAGCGGGGGAAGGGTTCATGCCGCATCTTCTCTCGATGACCGCGACCCCGATCCCACGGACGCTGGCGCTCACCGCTTTCGGCGACCTCGACATCTCGTCGATCCCGGAATTGCCGAAGGGTCGCCGTCCGGTCGAGACGAAGGTCCTGACCTGCGCCAAGGGCGAGGTCTTGCATGCGGCTTTGCGTCGGACCGTCGCCGCCGGCCATCAGGCCTTCGCCGTCTGTCCGCGCATCTCGGATGAAGGCGAATCGGATCGCCGTTCGGTGGCCGAGGTCGCGGCGGAATTGCGCCAGGCCTTGCCCGAGCTCCGGATCGCCGAACTGCACGGCAAGATGAAACCGCGCGACAAGGACGCCGTCATGGAAGCGTTCATGAAAAAAGGGCAGGACGTGCTCGTCTCGACCACGGTGATCGAGGTCGGCGTGGACGTCCCGAACGCGACCCTGATGGCCGTGGACGGAGCGGAGTCTTTCGGCCTGGCCCAACTCCATCAGCTCCGCGGTCGCGTGGGGCGCGGCGAGGCTCCGGGAGAATGTCTGTTGATCCCTCGGGGCGCGTCTCGCGAGTCCTACGCGCGGCTCAAACTGCTCGAACGCTGTCACGACGGCTGGAAGCTCGCCGAAGCCGACCTCGAGACCCGCGGCCCCGGCGAGATCCTCGGCACGGCGCAGTCCGGTTTCGTGGACATCTCGCTCTCCGCGCTCCGTAACGGCGCCTTGCGCGAAGCGGCCAAACAGGAAGCCGAGACGCTCGTCGCGGCTGACTCGTCGCTCGCGTCCCATCCGGTCTTGAGAGAACAAGTGTTGCGACGTTTCGGAGACGTGCAGATGTCGTGATCGTATCGAGGGAATAGCGATAGGGAATAGATATAGGACGGGCCGAGGGAATAGATATAGGCGATAGCTGTAGGACGGCACCGAACCGACCGTCTCCCCATTGCTATTCCCTATAGCTATCGCCTCACCCCTCACCATCGACCATTGACAAACAGGCCCTGCGGCGTGTATGTTTTTCTTCCGTCCGTTCTTTGGCAGTGCCCCGCCTTGACTTGACTTGAAAGGACAGACGACTCGGAGACTCGGAGGAACGAAGATGAATGGTTTGAACGGAGAAGACGTAAGGAACGAGCTCGAAACGGCGGCCGCAGAGAAGTGCATGATCTGCGGGCGGCCACCGCGTGAGGGGTGGAAGGTGGAGGCCATACTTAGCCCGCCGGCACCCGACGGCTTCCGCAGGGCGATCGGATGGGTGCATCCGAAGTGCATGAAGCAACGGGTCGGCGAGGTCCTCGAACACCTCGAGGGGATGCTCCCGAGTCTCGCGATCATCGATCGTGCGGAGGCCGGACGCGTCTTGAGAAACGTCCGGTACTTGGGCGAGCGGCTCGAATCGAACGACGGGTACTTCAACGCCGTCACCCACGAGGTCGCCCGTGTGGTGCGTTGGCTCGCCGAGCAGTCCGGCGTCCTTGACGGAGCCAGGTCCAAGTTGGCCTTCAAGCTCATCGAGGCGCTCGGTTTCCTCGGTCAAAGCCTGTTCTCGGAGTCAAAGCCCGGCACCTTGTTGCCGGCCTATCCAGAACGCAAGCCCGGCTAGAGGCTCGGCGGTATCGTCGTCCGAGACGGACACGGCATGTCAGCGATGGCATGCCGCTTTTTTATCGATGAAGGTAGTCCTTCCCCACGCTCGGCGGGGTCCCGCCTACCTAATCTTTAAAGTAGCGGGGCGGGACACTTCGCCCGACGCTACGGTCAGGAAATGTCAAAAAATAATTCGATTCCCTGAGCTTGTCTCCCGCTCCGCTACTCCCGCGCATGGTAAGCGGGACCCCGCCGAGCGTGGGGAAGGGCTACCGTTTTGACGAGATGTTACCTGATTCCCGCAGCCGCAATCGCTTCGATCAAGGTCTTGGCTTTGAGGACCGCGATGCCGCCTTTGGCCTGGATCGCGTCCGGCAACATGATCTGGCCGAAGCCGAGGGCGGCGCATTCGGCGGCGCGGCGGTCGGCTTGGGGGACGGAACGGACTTCACCGCCTAGGCCGATCTCGCCGCAGACCGCGAGGTCGTTCGCGAGCGGACGGTCCGTGACGGCCGAAGCGATCGCGAGCGCGACCGCGAGGTCGGTGGATTCGTCGCGCAGGCTCATCCCGCCGACGACGTTCACATGTACGTCCGAAGCGGCGAGGTTGACTCCGGCGCGGCGCTCGAGCACGGCGATGATCATCTGGAGACGGTTCAGGTCGTAGCCGGAGGCGCGGCGGATCGGGGTACCGTAGCTCGAGCGCGTGGTCAGCGCTTGGACTTCGGTCATGATCGGCCGCAAGCCTTCGAGGAAACAAGTGATCGCGCTCCCTGAAGTCCCGGGGCGGCGGTCGGCGAGGAGCAGTCTCGACGGGTTCGGTTCGGGCACGAGACCGCGCTCGGTCATGCGGAACACCGCGACCTCGTCCGTGGGGCCGAAGCGGTTCTTCTCGGCGCGGAGCAGTCGCAGGCCATTGCCGGCATCGCCCTCGAAGGAGAGCACGACGTCCACCAGGTGTTCCAAGGTCTTCGGCCCCGCGATCGATCCGTCTTTCGTGACCTGGCCGACGAGGATCGTGGGTACGCCGCTCCGCTTCGCCGCTTCCGCGATCTTCGCTCCGGCCGCGCGCACTTGCCACGGGCTTCCGGATTCCGAAGCCACGCCGTCAGCGCGAAGCGTCTGGATCGAATCCACGATGGCGAGACCGGGGGCGAGCGAGACGATCGTCGCGGCCACGGTGTCGGCGTCCGTCTCCGAGACGAAACGGATGTCGGCTTCGGTCGCGCCGAGACGTCTTGCACGAATCGAGATCTGTTCGGGCGATTCCTCGCCGGCGACGTACAGGACCGGTCGCCCTAAAGACGCGGCGATCGCGAGAAGCAGGGTCGATTTGCCGACCCCAGGCGCTCCGGCGAGCAGTACGACTTCGCCGGCCACGAGCCCGCCGCCGAGGATCCGGTCCAAGTCCGCATCGCCGGTCGGAGCCCGTCCGACCGCGTTCTCGGAGACTTCGCTGATGTGCCGCGTGGCCGCGGGTTTCGCCATCGCCGTCTGTTTGGCGCGCCCTTTCGTCTCGGGAGCGGCGCCCTCGTCCTCCTTCACCGTCCCCCAACGTCCGCATTCAAGACAGCGCCCGGACCACTTGGAGGTCTGGGCGCCGCAGTTCGTGCATGAGAAGACCTGCATAGGAGGTCAGTATGGCGCATTCTCGCCCGGGACCGCAAGGTCGTTCGACGGATCGGCGATGGCAGGTTCGTCAGTCAGGAGTCCGCCCGTCGATGCGGCCAGATCGGCGACGATCTTGGCGTAGTCGATGCTCTTTCCGTAACCGTACCCGTTGTAGAGGTTTCGCTTCTTGACTACGTTAGCGGCGAGTTTTTGTTCAAGCTCCGTATTCCTGTTGCAGCCGGTCGAGTCTGTCGCCGGATCGCATAGGCAGTTGCGCTCGATAATTTGAGCCAGAACTATGGCTTTGGATCCGGTCGGCCCGGCGTATGTGCTGGCTCCTATGCAGTAAGCAAATTTATAAATGCTGTCGTTGTACGGCAGGCAGTATTTAGCGAAGCCAAGATGCGATGCCAAGAACGCTTCCGTACTATCGAATTTTTTGCTGCACTGTATCGAAGGTATCCAAATCTCCTTTTTATCAGTTCCGGTTCCGATCAATGTCGATGCGTGCGACTTCATCGGGAAACACTTTGGGTTGCCGCAGTTGTAAGTCGTGTAGTCCGTAGGCGGCCCCGCTTCACAAAGGTCGACGCAAGCCTGTCTGTATCCGTTGAATGTCCTGCAACCGGTGAGCGGGAAGCTCGGTCCTTTTGAGTTACCCAGGGTCGGACTGCCCCACTCGCCGTGATTGAAGGCGACATTCGGACATATTTCTTTCGGAATCTCCGCTTCGGAGCAGCCGATGCCGCCATAGTTGTGATTGAGCGACGACGGTCCGCCCGAAAAGGCCCGAATTACCGCGCATGGACCAGCCTCGCTCATGATGTTGGCCATCAGGGCTCCGGCTGGTACGCCGGTTTTAGCCTGCTCTACCATGTATTTCGCTATCAGGGCATCTGTTATACCCTCATTGCCGCATTGTATGGTGTACCAAGATTTCGGTACCGGTCTTTTAATACCGGGTATGATGATGTCCCCATCACCCTTATAGCTTTTGTTTCTACCCGGGCATGCTCCAGACGGTATGGTCAGGTTGGTCGGGTATTGGGCGGTATTCCCCGGCTGGATGCCGACTTCAGTGAGCGTGCCGGGCGCGTCGGAGTTGCCGGCCATGTACGAGTTCAGCGAGAAGACGTTACGCGGAATGAGCTCGACGCGTATCGGCGTGAGCGAGACGAGACTCGGGTTGATAGTGTTCAGGATGAACCACGATCCGAGCGCCAAGACGAGACCGACGAGCGCGTTCGTGATGGTGGTCCTCGCGCTCGTGACCCGCGAGCTGTCGCCGCTCGCGGTCAACCACTTCACGCCGCCCCAGACGACGAAAGCGATCGCGAGCGCGGCCACGATGCCGAGGATGTAGTTGTAGATGCCTTGGATATATTGGGCGAGATAGGGGACGTCGATAAATTTCTTGCCACCGGAGTCCTGGACCGTGAGTTGCGAGAACGAGACGTTCGGGATCTGCACCGAGAGGCTCGGGGTGACGAGCGGTGGGGCGGTGAAATCCGTGCCGAAACTGCCTTGGGTGCCGGTCGGAGTCGGCGTCGAGTTCGCGATGAAGGTCTCGTCATCGATCTTGCCCGCGCATCGCCCGGAGTTGACCGAAGCGTTGCAGGGCGCGGCCGAGTATGGTGCGTTGTCGAAATACGCGCACTGCGTCGCTGAGGTGCCGGCGAAACATCTATCCTTGCCGATACAGCAACCCTGCGGCGCCTTGCCCGTGCATTCCTCGAGCGTGCCGCACGGGACCTCTTTCCACTGCGCCTGCGCCGGCGAATCCTTCATGCAGTCCTCGAATTTCGGCAGCGGATAACACGCGCTGATGCACGAGGCTTCGGTGCAGGGTTTTTTGCCCTTTTGCGCGATCTCGCAACAGCCTGCCGCTTGCGCCGAAACGGGCGTGAGCGACGCGACGAGACAGACCAAAACCGAGGCGACGAAGGTCCGCCGGATCGCGGTGACGGCGAGCGTGAATTTCATGCGCCGTGTCATCTTCATGGTCGTTTCATTTGGTCGACGCACTGCAGTGATATTTGGAGTCGAACCTGGCGTACGATTGTACCGCGTAACGGATGTGGTCGATGGTCCAGATCGTGAAGCACTGGGCGCCGGTCGAGGCGCAGATGCCGTGGATGACGCCGCTCGGGGATATCTCGTAGCCCTTGGTCTTCGGGTATTTTTCGAGGTCGATCGGGCTACAGTTCTGCTTGTCTTGCGGACACCCCGCGCCGCCGGCCGCGGCCACGGGCAGGCAGGCCTGCATGATGGCGGTGTCGACGTCCGTGACCGCCGCGGCGAAGGTGATGTTTTTCGCCGTTCCCGCGCAACCATTCGCTTCCCGCCAACGCTTGATGTTGCCGCCGCCGATGCCGGCGTTCGCGGTCGCGTCGAAGGTCGGCGCGGTCACTTCGATGCCGGCGAGATACCCCGCCACTCGCGGGTTGGACATTATGAGATCGGCTTTGGTCTGCATGAGTCCGTAGAGCGGCACTTTTTTCCCGGCGGGGACTTGCAGATCCGTACCGAGCGGCGGCCAGACGTTCGGGAAAGCGGCGCGCATCTTTTGGTCGTTCCTGGACCCGTCCTTGAAGAACTTGCCGTCGCCGCTGCACGGCCCCCAGGAGAACGAATTCTCTTTCGGATTCCGAGGCCAGCCGTTCCAGATCATCCGGAGTCCGGTTTCGTGTTCGCAGAAGGCGAGAATCGCGCAGGGGTCGGCGCCGGCCATCTTGGCGCCTTCATAGATTTCCTTTTCGTTCGCCTTGGTGGCGTTTCCGACGGCGTCGTTCATCGGAGCGGTGGCCGATGACATGTCTTCCCTTTGCACGACGCTGATCCGGAGCGCCTTGAAGTTCACGATGTCGGGGTTCAGCGTCCACAGGATGAGGTAGGTCCCGAACGCGAGCAGGAGACCGACAAGCGCGTTCGTGATCGTCGTCTTGGCTCCGCTCACTTTGCTCGAGTCGCCTCCCGCGGTGAGCCATTTGACTCCGCCCCAGACGATCATGGTCGTGGCGAGAATCGAGACGAGCAGGGTCGCCCAGCCGTAAACCGCGGAGATGTACTGACCGATGTAGGGGATGACGTAGGACGTCTCATCGCCGCCTGGCTCGGCGAAGTCCGGCAGGCCCGGAAGCTTGATGGCCAGGGCGGGAATCACGAATTTCGGTTTGGGTGGCGTGACGCCGGTGTCCGTGCCGGGTTCGCCCGGGACCGCGACCGTCGATTCGAGACTCGGATCTTCCAGTTTGCCGCTGCATTTGACCCGGTTTTCGTCCGCACCGCAACCTTTCTCGCTATAGCTCGACCCGACCCCGACCGCGGAGCACTGCGCGCTCGAGAAACCGGCATAGCATTTCGTCTCGCCGACGCAACAACCGCTTGCTGGTTTGCCTTGGCACTCGGGCAGTCCCCAGCACCGGCCGTTGTTCCAATAGTAGCTCTGATCGAGGCTCTTGCAGGATTCGACCGTCGGCATCGTGAAACAGGCCGAGACGCACGACGGGTCGGAGCAGGCCTTCTTGCCGGCGACGAGCTTTTCGCAACAACCCTCGGTCGCGAAGGCGTGACCAGGAGCGACGAGTGCGGACAAGACGAAACCGAGCGCGGTGACGGTCTTCATCGCGACGATCGACGATCGGTTGTCGGTGTCTGTCCGGTGCATGAAAAATCGTGCCGAATGGCACAATCATTGTAGCCCGAAAGACGTCTCGCCGCCACTACGACTTCGGGTGGATGTACCAGAATCCGGCGCCGGACAGGAAGAGGTCTTTTTTCATGCGGATGATGCCGAACGGTTTGGCCGAACGGACCTCGATGCGCCCCGCCGTGCCTTTGTTGCCGCGCAGGCCGCAGAGCGCCGGATCGTTCACGTTCACCCAGTCGCCGTCCAATCCCGTAGCGACCATGAAGTGCGATGAAGGTTTGAAACAAGCGTCGAGGCTCTGGTAGTCGCCGGTCAGGAAAACGATCGGTTTGCCGGCAGTCAGGAGTTCCAGCGCTTGGTTCGCGTTCACCTTGTCGCCGGTCATGTTCGGGTAAAGGCCGCCGATGCCCGTGAAGGCGCTTCCGCCGGTGCCTTTGCCGCAGACGCGGGCTCCGGTCTTGGTGGCCCAGGACCCGACTTTTTCAGGGTCGGTCTCGATGCCGTAGGAATTCACGACCATGGCGATCGTGGTCGGTCCGCAGCCGGCGTTGCCGTAGTAGGGGATGTCGCGCGGGTCGATGCCGGTGATCGGACAATTACCGTAGACCTTGTTGCCCCAGGATCCACCGGCCTGCTTCATGAGCGGGACGCCGTTCGTCGGCGGCTCGGACGCGTTCGCGACCGATGTCGCCGCGTCGATCGACACTCCGTCCAGCTGCTTTTCGATGCTCGGGTCGAAGGTGATGCGCTGGATCGTGCCAATTTGGAGTGCCTCGAACTGGACAAGTTTTGGGTTCAGCGTCCAGAGGATGAGATACGAGGCGAAGGCGATCACGAGACCGATTATTGCGTTCGAGATGGTCGTCTGCGCCCCGGAGACGCGGCTCGAATCGCCGCCGGCCGTGGCCCATCTGATGCCGGCCCAGGCGATCATCGCGACCGCCAGTATCGAGACGACGCCCAAAAGCCAGGCGTAGACCGCCGAGATGTATTGGCCGATGTAGGGGATGACGTAACCTTGTTGCCAGCTGCCGCCCGGCGCCGTGAACGGTGCCAACCCCGGGATTTGGACGGCGAGCGTCGGGATCACGGGGTCCGGCATGGTG
>Ga0172379_10007281_pt1 | contig 14404 bp, 14 predicted proteins | sample GrowelOW334metaG_FD_119756 | JGI IMG/M metagenome (GOLD analysis project Ga0172379, IMG submission 119756) | Groundwater microbial communities from an aquifer near a municipal landfill in Southern Ontario, Canada - Groundwater well OW334 metaG | ecosystem: Environmental > Aquatic > Deep... | reverse complement strand
TGCCAAGCTCATTTTTGCGTTTCAATCATTTCTAACGGCAATATTGCCACATCATCTATCAAGTTCCGAAAACGCTGACTTCTCAATCAGTTGAGGAAAATCGGGTTGTCGGTCTGGACTCAACATTAATTGCATTATTGATTAAATTTAGATAGTTTCCAAGCCGTGGGCCAGAACGCAAACTATCGACAAATTGTTGTGCAGTGCTGACCGGTGTGCGTGGATATCGATCCCATAGACCAATCCGCTGATCTCCCCTTCGGCTCCGCTCAGGGACCGGATCTTCTTCCTAAATACCATCGGCCCTTCGGCTCCGCTCAGGATTTATCAGCGTTGCACTCACCCCTTTGCTCTAATCATCGGTTGCGCTTTCCGTCCGATCCCGGAATGTCATTTTTGATGGAAATTTGAACGCGGACGGTGGGCTCCTTGCATTTCCTTACCCCGGGTTCCGCTTCGCTCCACCCGGGGCTATTAGCTTCGCTGATCTTCGATTCACATTTAACCCTTTCAGGGTATAAAACAAGGAATTCGCATTCGTCCACTCATGATGTCTTCCCCTTCGGCTCTGCGATTTTGCAAGTGGAACATAAGTCTTGAGTTCCACTCGCCCCCTCTCCCCGTCCCCCCCTCTTGTTTCCTGTCTCCGTTTCCCGGTTTCATTTGCGCATTCTGTCGCCGCATTTTGCCCCTTCCGTCCGATCCCGAGATGTCATTTTTGTTGGAAATCTGAACGCGGACGGTTGGCTTCTTGCATTCGCTTACCCCGGGTTCCGCTTCGCTCCACCCGGGGTTATTCACATTTAATCCCTCCGGGATATAACCCCGGAATTGTTGCAATTTAAGGAGTTCCACTCGCCCAGCCTCCTAGTCTCCTTCTCCCAGTCGTTTTTGCCTTCTCATTTTCTTACTCTCCCAATACGCCCTTCGGCTCTTCGATTTTGCTCAGGAACACTGGTCGTGAGTTCCACTCGCCCCTTCGCCCCCTCTCCAAGTCGCCCCCTCTTTTTCCGTCTCCGTTTCATCGTTTCCCCGTTTCCTTTCTTCGTTTTTTGCGTACATTTGTTCACATGATCGACCAGGCCACCGTCCAGAGAATACTCGATACCGCTGAGATTACAGAGGTTGTCGGTGAGTTTGTTACCCTCAAAAGAAGGGGAAACAACCTGCTTGGCCTATGTCCGTTTCACAACGAAAAGACCCCCTCCTTCAATGTCTCGCCTGCCAAAGGGATCTACAAATGTTTTGGGTGCGGGAAGGGTGGATCGGCGGTTAATTTCATCATGGAGCACGAGCATCTCTCGTTTGTGGAGTCGCTACGCTGGCTTGCGAAAAAATACCACATCGAAGTTCAGGAGAAGGAGGAGCGTCCCGAAGATATCCAGGAGCGCAACGACCACGAGAGTCAGATCATTGTCTCCGAGTTTGCACAGAAATATTTTGCTGAGCAGCTATGGGAGAACGAATATGGCAGGGCTGTCGGACTCAGCTACTTCCATGAACGCGGTTTCAGGGATGAGATCATCAAAAAATTCGGATTGGGTTATTGTCCCGATGGGAAGGAGCCCTTTACCAATGCGGCCCTGAAAGAGGGATACAAAATGGAGTTCCTCGAAAAGACCGGGCTCACCATCAAGCGCGACGAGTGGATCCGCGACCGGTTCGCAGGAAGGGTAATGTTCCCTGTCCACAGTATCTCCGGTAGGGTCATCGCTTTTGGTGGAAGAACCCTTTCGCAGGAGAAGAGCATTGCCAAGTACCTCAACTCACCTGAGTCGGATATTTACCACAAGAGCCGCGTTGTTTACGGAATCTACCTGGCCAAGCGGATGATCATCCAGGAAGACAAATGCTACCTGGTGGAGGGGTACACCGATGTGATAGCGATGCACCAGGCCGGGATTGAGAACGTGGTGGCCTCTTCAGGTACCTCGCTGACCGTGGATCAGATCAGGCTTATCAGGAGATTTACCAAAAATATTACGATCATTTACGATGGTGATCAGGCCGGAATCAAGGCATCCTTGCGGGGAATTGACCTGGTGCTGGAAGAGGGGATCAATGTGAAGGTGCTGCCTTTGCCGGCAGGAGAAGACCCTGACTCCTTTTCCAAGGCGATGAGTTCTACTGAACTTACCAGGTACATCAAGGAGAACGAGACCGATTTCATCAAATTCAAGACCAAAATTCTACTGGACGGTATTGAAAACGACCCTTTGTCGAGGGCCAGGCTGATTACCGATATCGTCAGTTCCATATCGGTCATTCCGGAGGAGATTGTGCGGGTCGAATACCTCAAGGAGTGCAGCCGTCTGCTCGAAGTCCGCGAAGATGTGCTATACAACGAGATCAGGAAACTGAAACTGAAAAAGAATGAGGCTCAAAACATTCGGGAAACTGTTCCTCAGGCAGAACAAAGGCCGATTTCTGAGCAGCCAAAAACTGTTGAAGCAGCAGTAGCGGAAAATCCTTACGAACTGGAAGAGAAAGAGATTCTGCGTGTCCTTCTCAAGTGCGGATCGCTAAAAATATACGATTATGAGCACGAGGAGAGTGGAGAGTGGATCTCCGAGACTGTTGCAAATTACGTTTTGTCGGAACTGGATATTGACAACATGGTCTCAGTGAATCCGGTTATTCGAGCCATTCTGGAGGAGTACCGTCTCCACATTGATGAGCCCGATTTTGATGCCACTCGTTTTTTCACTGTTCACTCCGACAACAGAATCAGCCAGTTTGCTTCAGATATCATCTCAGAAAGACATCCGCTCAGTCCTTTCTGGGAGCGTGGAGGAAGCCACATCGAAAAAGAGGAGGACCTGTTGCAGGTGGTGGTGCCAAAATTGGTGCGCGAGTACAAGCTTCGGGTCGTTTCGGACATGATGAGCCAGATTGAAAACCAGATGAAAATCGCGGATGCCGCCAAAGATTATGATCTTTCGATGGAGTTGCAGGCTTCACATCAAAAGTTGAAAAGCATTGATAAAATTCTGAGCAAACAGCTTGATCGCACGGTCAATCCGAAGAAATAAATATTCACTCATTCACTACGATACTCAAATGATTTTTCTTACCGGAGGTACAGGCATGGTGGGGGCGCACCTGCTTCTCGATCTGACAAGGAGCGGAGTGAAGGTTCGTGCGCTGAAGCGGAAGAATTCGGATCTGACAACGGTAGAGAAAATCTTTTCCTGGTACACTGAAAATTCGAAAGAGCTTTTTCGGAAGATTGAATGGATTGAGGGTGATTTGCTGGATCCTCTCTCCTTGAAAAATGCAATGGAAGGTGCAGATTACGTAATCCATGCCGCGGCCAAAGTCTCTTTTCTACCTTCCGACCGAAATGCCATGTTGTACGATAATGTGGAGGGAACTGCCAATCTTGTCGATGTTGCCCTTGAGCTGAAACTCAAGCGTTTTTGCCATGTGAGTTCCATTGCCGCTTTGGGCAACAATGATTCAGGTTTGCCTGTGAACGAGGCGTTCTCCTGGAAGAACGACAGCCTGCGATCGGCCTATTCCGAAAGCAAGTTTCAGTCGGAGATGGAGGTCTGGAGAGGTATAGAGGAGGGGTTGGAATGCGTCATTGTCAATCCATCGGTGATTTTGGGTCCCGGGAAATGGAACAACGGTTCCCCACGCCTGTTTCAGACAGTCGCGAAAGGAATGAAGTTTTATACCTCCGGCAGCACAGGGTTTGTAGATGTGAGGGATGTATCGCGTGCAATTGCTACCCTAATTCAATCAGAGGATTGGGAAACGTTCAAAAACCAGCGCTTTGTGCTTTCTGCCGAAAATATCTCCTACCGTGAACTCTTTGAAATGATTGCTGTCGCGCTGAATCAACCCCAAGCGACCATCCGGGCGAACCGGATTCTATTGCAACTTGCCTGGCGGGCATCCCAATTGACATCCTTATTTACAGGCAAAGATCCTGCCTTGACCAGAGACACAGCCAGAAGTGCCGGAAAGGAATCCCTTTACGATGGTTCAAAAATTTCATCGGTCATCGGTTTTGAGTACACGCCAATCGCGGCGACCATTCGGGATATTGGGAGAATCTTTTTGAGTGAATAGGAGAGAATTTGATATTCCGTTTGTATCGAAATAAATATTACATTTGTATCGAAATAAACAACATGGCGATGAAATTATCTGTTCTGGAAAGGGTTGCCGATGATCAGAAACAAGTACTCGAACTAAGCGATACAGGTCTTGAACGTGAATTGCTGACAGAATTGCCGGCACTGGCATCGCATGCATTGATTATTACCGGTATCAGAAGATGTGGAAAAAGTACCGTTTTGCATCAATATGTCAAAATTAGCCAACAAACGGTTTTCTATCTCAATTTCGACGATCTGCGATTGTATGATTTTCAGCTATCCGATTTTGCGTTATTGGACGAGATTATCAGTAAATCGGAATATGCCATTCTCTTCTTCGATGAAATACAGGTTGTTGAAGGATGGGAATTGTATGTCCGTCAAAAATTGGATCAGCGCTATCAGGTTGTCCTGACAGGGTCCAATGCGACACTTTTAAGTCAGGAGCTTGGAACAAAGTTGACCGGCAGGCATGTTAACAAGGAATTGTTTCCTTTTTCCTACAAGGAATTTTTGCGGTTTGAGCACCTGCAGTCCGGTTCGGAATCAATAGAACAGTTCATACGTCTGGGTGCCTTTCCGGAATATTTGAAGTCGAAGGAAAGAGAGGTTCTCACAGCCTTGATAGACGACATCATTCATCGGGATATTGCTGTCAGGTATGGCATCAGGGATGTCTCTTCCTTGAAAAGGCTCTGCTCTTGGCTGTTTTCAAATGTTGGGAACCTGGTCAGTCCAAGCAAGTTAAAAAGCACCATCGGTGTAAAATCCGCCTCAACCATGCTGGAATACTTTTCCCATCTTGAATCCAGTTACCTGATCCATTTGATGCCCAGGTTTTCCTATTCCTACAAGGCCCAGATGCTTGCGCCTAAAAAAGTATACGTAATCGACAGCGCGCTGATTAACGTCGGAAGCGTCTCCTTTTCGGAGAATGACGGGCATTTATTGGAAAATCTGATGTTCTGGGAATTCAGACGGAGATCTTTCACATTGAATTATTTCAGTGAAAACGGCTATGAATGTGATTTCGTGCTGTCCAGGCAGGGAAAGGTTGAACAACTCATACAGGTTTGTTTTGATCTGAACACCGACAATCAGGACAGAGAGGTCAATGGCTTGTTTGAGGCCATGAAATCTTTCGGGATGGATTCAGGTACCATTGTCACCATGCACCAGCACGACAAGATCCTGAAAGAAGGCAAGACGATCATGGTACTCCCTGCAGCAGATTTCTTAAGTTAAGGATATATTTCTATAAGGAGACAGGTTGCTTCCCGCTCGTGCCTTCCCGATCACCATCAGGACAAGCGGTAGCCGCAATGATGGTGGTTATTTTGAGTTGTGAAATGGCGGCAGATTGCTTCCCGCTCGTGCCTCGCGGTCGCAATGACGGTCGATGGTTGTTCAGTTGGATGAGGCGAGGGGTGGGTCAGAAAATATGATTTGTTGTTAATTATCTCCCACCCCTCGCCTCATCCAACGCCCCCTGTGGTAATCGTCATTGTGAGGAGGAACTACGAAGCAATCTGTTGATTTACAGCCAAATACGCAGATGGCCTGTTATGACAATACTTGATAATAGATCGTCTCACAATCACTTTATGACAGTTTAAAGAAATCCGTCATAGGTAGGAGAAACGACGAACATCTTGCACTTACGACATATTTGTTTTTAGATTTTTCTAACAGTTCCTTTCATGCGTTTATAATTTTTTTTTTCAAAGGTCGCATGGAATACCCATATAAACATTTTCGGTTGGTCTGAAAATTTTCTCGTGGGTATTTCACTCGTAAAAAAATCCCGGATGTACATTTTTCGACAAAATGAACAAAAATTTGCATAGTTCTAAATTATGTTATACTTTAGTATTGCCTTTTGGACCTTTTTGTAAAAAATCAGGTATAAATGAATTGTCAAAACCCAAACCAAAGATTCCGTTTAATCATATAGACAAACTACAAATTTGCCATTTCGCGGATTTGCAGTCCTATTGTTATATTCAAGTTACTTAAACCTTTTAAACAATTTAACTATGGATGCATTTATTGGAGAAATCCGGCCATTCGCGAACAACTACTACCCGGATGGATGGTTGCCTTGCGAGGGGAAAACAGCCCCGTTACAGCAGTACAAGCTTTTGTATTCCATTATTGGAACCCTCTATGGTCCTACCGATGGGAGTACCTATTTTACGCTTCCCGACCTGCGTGGAGCGGCGACTGTTGGCGTTGGCCAAAGTCCTTATGGTGGCGCTATGTACCACGCTCTTGGAAAATCGGCCGGCAGTGAAACCGTTGCCCTCGACCGCAACACTCTGGCTGTGCATAGCCACGAATTTAACGGGGTAACAGGTGGACTTCCAGCCGCCAGGCTTAGCACGGCTGATAACGGTACCTCTTATCTTTCCGGTTTTCTCTATTGGCCAACTCCCGGAGGTAGCCCGTCAGGCGCCCCGGGATATCTTGACCAGTCACAAGCCCCTGTTGTCTTAAGGGCTGACACTATTACACCCGCGGGAGGTAATTCGCAAGGCATCACCGACCCTCATGAAAACATGCCGCCCTTTTTGGCCATCGGCTATTTTATTTGCGCCATAAGCGATTATTATCCACCTCGCCCGTAGTCAAAATTTCTTGGGAACAATTTTCTAACCTTTAAAATTTAATAAACATGACAGATAATTATTTAGGGGAAATCAGGGCTTTTAGTTTTGGCTTTGCCCCCGACGGATGGCACGCTTGCGATGGTTCGGTGATTCCCATTCGGGAAAATACAGCGCTTTTTGCACTATTGGGTGTAGCCTTTGGCGGAGATGGAAGAAATACGTTTGGTTTACCCGACCTTAGGGGCCGGACGATGATCGACACCAGTCAAAAGGAGGGAAGTACTGAATATACCCGGGGAGAAACGGGTGGACGGGAAACCGTGGCTTTGACGCTTACGCAGATGCCTCCCCATATCCATGCCATGCATGTTGAAAATGCCGTTGGGAATGCAGCCATCGCCTCGAATATACTGGCAATACCCCAGGCAACCCAGGGAGGGGTACAGATAAGTACCTACAACCAGGATGCCACGCAAAATACGACCCTAAACCCGAATACTGTTGGCGCCGCCGGAGGAGGGGGAAGCCACAACAACATGCAGCCTTTTCTAACGCTGAATTTCTGTATTGCCACGAAGGGTATCTGGCCGCCGAGGCCGGAACAACAGTAACTCACCATTGTGTAATCATTAATTGTATAATCTTTATTTAAAATATTATGGACAACGGAATTATAGGAGAAATACGCGCCTTTGCCGGAGATTTTGCTCCGCAGAATTGGCTGATCTGTGACGGATGTTTACAGGCTATTCAAAATTTTGGGCCGCTCTATTCATTAATTGGCACAACGTATGGTGGCGACGGGGCAACTACTTTTGCATTGCCCGACCTTAGGGGCAGACTTGCCATCGGACAAGGACCGGGCCCCAGCCTAACGCCCAGGACCCTTGGCGCGTATGGCGGAGCCGAAGCAGTGACCCTTGCAGGGAACGAAATGCCTCCGCATGCCCATGCTGTAAAAGTGAGTACAGTGGCTACGGGCAGCGTTAACAACCCCTCTGCGGCTACTTATCTGGGAACGGTGATAGCAGCTACGGGTAGTGCGAAAATGTATGTGCCACAAGCTACTCCAAATACGAAAATAGTAAATATGGATAATTCCACCATTCAACCCAACGGAGGAAGTTATCCCCATAGCAATGTCATGCCGTGCCTGGCCATTAATTACATTATTTGTTTTTACGGGGTTTACCCGCAACAGCCTTAGTAAACTGAATAATAACGCATGAGGGTAGGCATCATTTCTGACTCGGATTCTTTTATTCCATTGGCAATCGCCCTTGTATCGCAGCAACAGCAGGTATCTCTTTTTTATTCCCTTTCGCCTGACGCGTTTATCAACCAGAAAGTGCAGGGGTTTGTCAAACAGACCGGCATACCGTTGATGGAAGAAAAGAACAGCGATATTGATCTCTATCATTGGCTATTGAAAGAGGTTTTTGACGTTTGTTTTGTGATTGGTTACAAACACCTGATCAGGTTGGATAAACTGACAAAATGCCCTACCCAATTGTTTAATATCCATTTTGGACCGTTGCCATCCTTTAAAGGGCCGGTACCTGTGTTTTGGCAATTGAAACAGGGCCATGCGAAAATAGGGTTATCCATCCACCGGTTGTCCTCGAAATATGATGAAGGAGAGGTAGTTTGGATAAAAGAAACTGATAACCTTGGTCATTACAACTATAAACTTGTCAATCAATTGTTCAGTCAGCTGTGTGTAGAGGGTGTTTTTTTTATTGTCCAATTGGTCATGAACATATTACCCCTGCCGATTGTTGATAGGACAGCAATTGCACCTGCTTACCAAAAACGCCCCGGATTAAACGAGGTGATGATCGACTGGCGGCAAATGGATGCCATTGAAATTGGCAACCTGGTGCGGGCCTGCAACCCCTGGAACAAAGGGGCGATAACTTTTTATAAAGGAACCGAATTGAAACTGATGGATGCAACAATTATCAGCAATGGACAAGGCGCTATCGGGCAGGTCGTTGCCGGAGCAATAGTCAACGATAAAGATTGCCTGCATATCCAGTGTCGCGATGGAAAGGTACTGAATGTAAATATGCTGTTTTACCAGGATTGTTTTATTCCAGCCTACCATGTCAAACACTGGGGGTTTGTAAAAGGAGAGCAATTTGTATCACCCTAATTAAAGTATAAACATTATGAACGAAGAAACAACACAAAAACAGGTATGGCAAACGCCGGAAGTGGTGGATTTGGATGTGGATAAAACAGCAGGTGGAACAGCTACTGGAGTAGAAATTACTCCTGGAGCCCCCCATAGCTAAATATCTTAAAATGAAAGATATTAATTGAAAATTGTTGATCCCGTTTTCTAGCGTTGAAGCAGGCATATTTTAATAGATACCCTTAAATGAATTTAGATTTTCCTATTGAATCGGTTTCAATCAATATTTCGTCAAAGAATCTGGCTCAACCTTCTAAACCTCTCTTGCTTCGTCCCCATTTGAAGATAGACGAAAGTGATTTTTTTTTAGATGTCTGCCATGTTGCCCGTTATCTCGTAAAGAACGGGAATGATATTTATATTTATCCACATGAAGGTGCAGATATTGAGTCTGTTAAGATCTTTTTAAATGGCTCAGTATTGGGAGCTGTTCTTCATCAGCAAGGTCTTCTGCCTTTGCACGGAAGTTCATTCGAATACAAAGGGAAAGGAGTGGTCATTTGCGGTCATTCCGGCGTGGGGAAATCATTTGTAACAGCAGCTTTCTGCCAGAACGGAGCGCATTTTATCAATGACGACATTACCCCCTGCCGGATTACTAAATCAGAAACGTTCCTTATTCCGATCAAAAGCAGGATCAAACTATGGGATGATTCAATCCGGAAATTAAACATTAAAAATGAAGACTTGGAGAAAATCAGGCCAATGCTCGATAAATTTTATCTTCCACCCGGAGAAATTTTTCCATCCGAACTGCGGTTAGACCATTTGTTCGTTCTTGCCACGCATAACAAAGATGAATTTGCTGTGAATGAGCTCGCCGGAATGGATAAACATAATATGTTGCGCAAACAGATTTACCGGAGGGTTTATTTAAAAGGAATGCCGGAAACGGAGAAGAAGTATTTCAAACAATTGTTTCAACTGGCCACAAGAGTGCGGGTCACCCAGGTTATCCGGCCACAAATCTGCGATATTTATGATACCATGCGTATCATCGAAAAAGAGATTAACCGATGAGAAACATTGTCTGGTTAACGTCTTATCCCAAGTCTGGGAATACTTGGTTTCGCATGTTTCTGGCCAATTATTTGAAAAATACAGCAGAACCGGTATCACTAGAGGAAATAGAATCAACTCCCTTAGCCAGCAATGCTATCGATTTCGAAGAAATAACCGCCCTAAACCCGTTTGAGTTGACAGCTGACGAAGTGGATTTATACCGCCCGGATATGTACCGTGCTTTGTCGGAAGAAGCAGAAAAAGCAGGAAAAACCAGCTACAAAAAAACGCACGATGCTTACACATTGAACACAAATGGCAAACCGCTTTTCCCAGTGGAGGTAAGCAAAAGCGCTGTGTATTTTGTGCGAAATCCTTTGGACGTTTGCGTGTCGTATGCTAATCATAGCGCCAAAGAAATTCAAAACACGTTTGCATTGTTATTGAATGAGGAAGCCAGCGTTGCAGGCAGAAAAAGCGGGCAACTCCGGCAAATCTTGTTAGCATGGAAAAGACATGTACAAAGTTGGAAAAATCAAATACAGATTCCTGTTCATTTTGTGCGTTACGAAGATATGCAGCAAAAACCAGTGGAAACTTTTGGTGGTATTGTCCGGTTTCTGGAACTTGAATATCAGGAAGAAAGGCTGGAACAGGCCATCCGGCACAGCGATTTTACACTGTTGCAACAGATGGAGCAGGAAAACGGGTTTAAAGAACGCTTGCAACAAAGTAAGAAATTTTTCTGGAAAGGAAAGATCGGGAATTACCGGGAATATCTTTCCGAAGAACAGATACAACGCATTGTCGATTATAATTATGATACGATGAAAGAGTTTGGGTATATTGATGAAGAGGGAAGGTTGACGGTGTAGGAGGAGGCAGAGGGCAGAGAGCAAAGGGCACAGGGCATGGAGCAGAGGGCAAGGAGAAGGGAGACCGGAGACGGGAAAATGGAGAAGGACAATCGTATAAATAGCTGATAATGAGAATCATAATGCCCAATAGGTGTTACATTAAATATTTCTCAATACTTACTAATTAATGATATGGAAAAATACTGCCGAAACGAACAAATCATCGATGGAGAACTGGACAACAACCAGATAATGATGCACCTTGAAAAAGGTAAATACTTCGGTCTAAACCCTGTAGGAAAACGAATCTGGGAACTGATCGAACAGCCCAAAAGCTTTCAGGAAATCAGCGCTGTTTTATTATCCGAGTTTGAGGTTGTGGAAGCGCAATGTTATCAGGAAGCGCAGGCATTTTTAGACAAAGCGGTTCAATACGATATCATCAAAAAGAGTGAAATTCCTTCGTAAATTCATGCGGCTTCCGAAAGATGAGAAGTTACTTTTTTTCGAAGCGGTATTTTTATTGTTTTTTTCGAAAGTATTTCTACTGCTTCCTTTCAGGTACTGTATCAAAAGATTGCGTTCGGCGGGTGAAATGGAAGGACCTATTGATCCTGTGTTACTGACCAAAATACGCGATGCTGTTACCAGGGCAAACAGGCTTGCTTTTTGGGAAAATGTATGTCTGGTGAAATCGTTTGCAGCCCGGTTGATGCTGCAACGACGAAATATTGGTTCTGTAATGTATCTGGGATTGCAATTCAGGAATGGAAGAGAATTGGTCGCCCATGCGTGGCTTGTATCCGCCGAAATGTATATTATGCCTAAAGGGAGTTCGAACTTTAAGGAAATTTACAGTATATAAGGTATTCAACCAATACATTTCAATCATGAGTTTTATCTATGGGATCATTAATCTGGACGGGAAACCTGTAAAGCATGGAGAAATCATGGCCCTGGCCCAGGCAGTAAAGTGGGAAGGGTTCAAGGAACATTTCGAAGTTGATGGAAACTATGCCATTGGCTATTGCCACCACCCCGAACGACAACCCAAAGCCGGCATTTTTAAGGATAAAGGGCTGATTGTCCTGGCTGATATCAGGATTTACAATGCCGAGGAATTAAAGAAATCCATGGACTACACCAGGCCGGAAGAAGCCTTTGCTAAAGCTTACCGGATATGGGGAGTGGATTGTGCCAATCATATCAACGGCGATTTTGCAGCAGTAGTATTTGATCAAAAAAAAACCCAAGTCCATCTGTTTCGCGACCATATTGGCACACGACCACTTACCTATTGGTTTTCAGAGCGTAACCTTATTTTTGCCTCCCACGAATTCGGTCTGGTAAAGTCGGGATTGTTCCTAACAAGCCTTTCTGAGAAAAAACTAATTGCCCGTTTCTTTAGTCGCTGGGAGATTTATGAACAAACTATTTTTAATCTGGTTCAGAAGGTTGTCCCGGGGCATTGTGTTTCATTCGATGCCAGGGGCCATCGCCAAATAACTAAATACTGGAAACCGGAAAATATTCAAAAAAGCAAAACCCTCACCTTTGAAGCAGCCGCCGCAGGTTTGCAGGAGCGAATTGTGAAGGCCACCAGAAACCGAATGGTGCAAGGGAAGACGGGGTTACATGTGAGCGGTGGCCTTGACTCCTGTGGAGTATCTTCCGTTGTTGCTGACCACACCCCGGATAAAAGTTTACTGACTGGTTATTCCTGGAGTCCGGAAATATTTGAAGACAAAGTTGAGGGCGTCAATGAAAAGGAATTTATCGATGCGTTTTCTGTTGATAAAAAAGTTTTGGTAAAATACCTTAACCTTGGTGATTTCGAAACTGTTAAAAACGCCATTTTACCTGAATTTGAAATCCAGCACATTGAACATCCTGTCATGCAGATGGCTGAAAAAGATAGCGTTGAAATTCTGTTTAGTGGCTGGGGGGGAGACGAGTTTACATCACTCAGCACCAGAGGCGTTGTGAATTATTTGTTTTTTAGGTTCAAATGGCTCACCTTACTGAAATATTGTAAAGTAAAAGGGATTTTATCAACTCTTTATCAATTACGAACAAATGTGCTTCCTCTTTTGATTCCTTTCGGGTTATTACCTATTTATGAAGGCCAGCATACAGAGTGGTCTCTCCTCAAATTGTTTAACAGAACTTTCATCTTTAAGCATTGGAGACAACTAGTTTTTCACAAAAGCAGAAACTTATACGGATACGGAAACAGGACACAATTTGCGCACAATTTGTTAAACATGTATTATCTCCCCGAACTAATGGATTCCTGGTCAATTAACTCAGAAAAGTACGGTTTCGAATACAAATATCCTTTACTCGACAAAGATGTCCTGGAATTCTGGTTCAGCATACCGCTAGAATATACCTACAAAGATTTTTATTCCCGATTGCTGTATCGGGAAGCCATGAGAGGCATCCTGACTGAGAAAATCAGGACCAGAAAAGATAAAGGGGAGGCTATTCGTATTGCCAGTTTTTTCAAAGAACAACTGAACGGGAAAAAATATTTAATAGATTTGTTTCGCTCACTGCCTCAAGAGGATCATCTTTCATTCTTCAAACCGCAAGCCCTTATAAGTCTAGTCAATCAACCAATATCAAAAGAACCAATAAAAAACTGGAGAAAAATAAGTAAACTAACATTTTACCTTCGCTACGTAGCCCTGGTAAAAAAATATCTACCTAATCAGGACTTGACGAAAACCCGATAATTTGTCTGGGTTCTTATTTTGGCACTGCTTCAGGCACCACCGGTTGATATCGATTCCCATGATTTTAGCATCCGGAATATATTCACCGATCGAAAAAACCTCTTCTCCCGTGGAGCATCCGAAGGAAAGGATCCGCGGACTCTTTACGGAAGCCAAATAATCAGCACAAGCTTGAAATAGAAGCGGATATCTGTTGGATGCCGTAAAGGTGACCTGCTGATGGTAATAACGACCAAACCGGATTCGGGTCAGGATTCCGGAACGGTACGATCCGTCTGTAAAAAAGTGAACCCACAGCCAAACTTGCCGAATGAACCGGAAAAGCAAGCGGTTCACGATAAAGCGGGAATGTTTCAATTCTTTGATTTTCTCTTTTGCTGTCATGATAAAACAATTCAAAAAGACGGATCAGGATTGCTCTTTTGCATAATTTCCCGGGTAATTCATTGGTAGAAAAATAATTAAAATATTCAATGAAACCAAATGGTTACTAACCTTTCGGGGACCTGTGTGTCCCGACATCGTCCGTCGCCGTTAAACATGATTTTTATAGCCTGGTGGGATCTGCTGATTCGACCCATCATATATTTTGTGCGAAAATAAACGCTTTCTTTATCCAAGTAACCGACATTTCTTATTCTATTATTTGGAACTATCAATAGGCTTTCGATAATATAAATCTTATTTTTAACTTATATCTTAGTAGAATTATGAATTGGATTGAAGCCTAATCTTATTATCTTATTTCGGAATGATCATAAAATAAGATACTGATCTCCTTACATCCACCTTTCCACTAAGATTAATTTTGAAAATAAGGTTTATATTATCCTGATTGCGTGAAAATAAATTGATCCGAATAGGTTTATTATCGATTGAAAAGCGCTGAAAGTTG
>Ga0172379_10007280_pt1 | contig 14405 bp, 6 predicted proteins | sample GrowelOW334metaG_FD_119756 | JGI IMG/M metagenome (GOLD analysis project Ga0172379, IMG submission 119756) | Groundwater microbial communities from an aquifer near a municipal landfill in Southern Ontario, Canada - Groundwater well OW334 metaG | ecosystem: Environmental > Aquatic > Deep... | reverse complement strand
GGGAGATGCCTGTGTTTATCACGCAATACCGCAAGAAGGAACTCGTTGTTCAGCTAGCGCGGCTGGTTGCCGGGAATATCGCGGTAATGCGGGTGGCAATATTTTCACCGCTTTTGCCGATAATTTTGAATCCGGCGATACAGTTGGTTGGCGTTTTGGCGCCATCAGCAGCGAGGCTTTAAGTATTACCGGCCATTCAATCAAAACCCAATTACTCGGTTCTGACACTGATAGTAATGGCACGATCGATACTTATGACAAAAGGGTAGTAACTTCTTGGGCCAGTTTATGGAAAGCCGGAACAACTGAATACATTAACGCTAATATTGTCTCCTGTACTGATACCAATTCAACCGACGTTCCATTTTGTGATACTACTCATACCAGTAATTGTTATGATCTGCAATTGGGTAAGTGTATTGCCAAGGAAACGGAGAATAATGAGACTTGCTACGTGGCTTTGGGTGAAAAAAGTTGTGGTGTAATGGGTAATGTTTTATTACCTAGTCGGACCTATCTGATTTCTTTCTGGGCCAAGAATGCCAGTGGGGTGGCAGATATCACCCTTGATTTGCTGGGAGCGGTTGATCCAGCGCCATTAGCTACTATCAGTCTCAGTCCCGAATGGAATTATTATAGCCTCGGCCCATTTACTACTAGAGCTCAGCCTGATTTTGACTTAAGCGCCCGCTTGCGTTTCATAGGCTCAGTGAGAGACAGTAATCCCGATAGCCCTAGTCTTGTTGATTTTTATGTTGACAACGTGGAAATTAAAGAAGTGGCTGATTATGTTTATGTCATTAAGAATTCCTGGCAGACGCCAGCCAGTTGCGACACTAATCCTTGGACTTTGCCCCAGCCAACTCCCGCCCCGCAATTTATGCTTGGCTGTAAACAATATCTTGATTCTTATAGCCGGACCCATAATTTAAAATCTTTTACCAATCTATGCCGCCTTGAGGCCGTTGGCTGTGAAGCTTTAATTGATACCTTTAATTTAACTTCACCTTTTGCCAAAGTCTTTAATGAAAATGATGCTAATTCTGATGTCAGTATTCCGGCCGATCGGTTAGTTTATTTGGTCAATCGGACTAATTATCAGTGTCCTTCGACCAAGAAAGGCTGCCAAGCCGTTGGCCAGCCGACTATTAATGTTAATCAGGAAGCAGTTAATTATAAAACCGCTTATTTAATTAATGATCCCAATCAGTATAGTTCTTCCTTATGTTCTAATCCTGAGGTGGGTTGTGAAGAATGGAGTACTGGCAATGGCTTTTCTTATTTCAAAGATCCGGGCCAACGGGTTTGTGAATACCGTTTAGCTCCAGGCCAAACTCAATCTAACTGGTTTAAATTTGGTTCAAGCGCTCAAACCGGCGATTGTCCTTTGGTTCAGCCATCCGTTGGTGTGCCACATCCGACTGACAACTGGGTTGGCCTCTGTGCATCTGAAGCCAGCTCCTGTAACCAATTTATTGATCCGGTGAGTTTAATGAGTAAGAATTTAGTCTTCAATGCTGATTTCAAAACTAATGTGGTTACAACCGATACGCCTGATGTGCCGGACGGCTGGCAGGCTAATCTGACGACCGACGGTTTAGTTCAGTCTCTGAGCCTTCAACATGGTAATTTGTATACCTTGAGTTTTACCAGCAATAAGAATCTTTCTCTGGCAGATAATGATTTACATTTTGAAATTAGGAATTGTCCGCAAATTACTTCTTTTGATCATTCCTTAAATAACGTTTGTATTAATACTGTTACGGGGGAGCCGGTTCAGCCGCAGAAACTTTGTCAGAGTGATGACAATTGTGATGTGACTAATCATCAAATTTGTTCGACTAATGTTTTGGTGATTTCACAAGGGGCTTATACCGGGGATAGTCGGACTTCCACTCAAATCGATAACTTTCCCCAAAATCAGATCAGTTATTCTGGCAGAGTTTTTGTCACGCGTGATTGCAACGCTAAAATTATGATTACCAATGTGGGTGGGACGATTGAGAGTATTATTGGTACTGCCGCTAACAATTATACCGACGGACTGGTCAAAGAAGTAGCCTTAAGAAAAACCGACATTAATTATGTTTTAGCTGATTCGGTTGATAAGCGTAGTTGTAATGGCATTGTTGATCCGGAAAGATATTGCGTTTTATTTAATGATCGCAGTGAGGTTAATTATAAATTGGGTGAAGATGACTTTAGTTACTTAGGTTTTGATGCTGATGTGAGCGGTATTAATGTCAATAATGGTCTGCCGGTTTTACAATGCGCGGGTAACTGCGATTCTAATGCCGTTTTAAATGTTAGACCCGATCGAACCTGCGAAACCTGGCTGGCTTGTAACAGTTATGCCACCGTCGTTAACGCCGAAGGCGGGGAAGAAAGGCAGTGTTTAAACCTTGGCCTCTGTAATCTTTTGGCCGATGACGGTAGCTGTCTTAACTTTTTGGAAACTAGCCACGGCGACGCCCGAAAAGATTTTTATCAAGAACCCGAACAAATCCAAAATTTAAGTGGCTACAGCAAAGCGGGTTTAGAAGTCAGCGATACCTTTAATAAGACTATTTATGGCTATTATCCTTATGTGGAAATGTCCCAGGAAGGGGGAGCAACCAGTATTACCAGTAGCAACTTTGATTCAGTTTTTTCCGAAGGCAAAGAGCCGTTGGGTTGGGCCGAGTATGAGTCTAATGACAGCCAAGGTTGGCAAAATTTTAAATATACTATTGGTACTGATTTTAACTCGGCTTTGGAAGGTGGCTATTTGCAACTCAACACTTTTTATCAGGTTGTTTCCGAAGACGTTGATTTGGAAAAAGGAACCAATTATATTTTGGGCGGCTGGATTAACACTTTGGAATTAAAGCATAACAACCTTAATGATTCCCAGCTTTTCACTCAGATTTGCTATAAACTTAATAATCAGCTTGATTTAACTTGTCCGCCGGAATTGAAAGTTTTTGCTGGTTTAGGTTGGCAATATGTGACGGCGACATTCAACTCTGCTGGTAGCACTGCTTTGAAGATCGTACTGAAAAATAATGCCGGTGATATTTTGGCTTGTCGTGACGGCCATGAGGATACGGCGTGCGCCATCAGCGGTTATTCTTTGCTTGATGAGATTTTATTAAAGCCAGTCTTAAAGGTAAAAAATCAGACTCCTGATAATTTGCGTGATTTTATTGCCCGGAGCTGCCGGCTTTATCCAGATTTTGATTCGTTAGCCTGTCAGTATTTTGAAGAAAATGTTTTGCATCGTGGTATTTTTGGCTACTGCCTGACGCAAGATCCAAATAATTTAAAACAGTGCCTCCAGTGGTGGCCAGTTGATCAGATTGGCGGCCAGTTAACGGATGAAATTTTGGCTTATAATATTCAAAGCCCGCTTTATTATTGTGTAGAGAAAGGTGAGAGACAAATCTTTAGTGAAGATACTGAATTCTCTTTTCTAGTTTCTGATTTTTCCGGTAATTTTACCGATGCTTATGGCCTCAGTGCCCAACTTGTACCTTTTGAAATATCTGAAGATTATCGGCCAGCTTTTCGTTACCCTTATGTCCGGCAATTTAGTGTTCGCCCCCAAATTTTCCCGCGTAATGATTGGCTTATTCCAGGTGTTGGTTTTAGACTCCTGGCTTTGGGCGATACGTTAATTGAAGTTAATATTTTTGGTGATCAGGGCCTTAAGAATGATCCTTTTGATTTGACCATTGGCCCAACTGGAAATAGAGGAATTTTGTTAGCTCCTTGGGGAGTACTAGTTGCGATCCCAGTTGAAATGCTTTACGCTTTTATTGCGGCTGATCATGGAGCATTAGATATGGATGCACACTATATTGGAGAAATGAATGAAGGGATTGAGTCTTTGGGTCTTGGTGAAATTTTACCGGATAATGCTGTTGAACTTAATCTTTATTTCATCTGGTCTTGGCCTAACGGTATAAATCCGGAAAATATCGGGCGGGCCGAAAGTACCATCCAGACTCTGCGGCAAGTTGGTGATATTGCTAAGTTACTTTTAGCCCTTGGCGGGGCGAGTGCTAATTCAGCTCAACATGATGACGCCTGGGAAGAAGAAGGTGTTCCCGTATTTGGTATTTTGGAGGGAGAGGAGACGAGTCTCAATATTGTTTTTGGGTCGCTGGTTGGTGTCAAAATAGCGACAGAGCAGGATCCAATGTATAGTGGCATTGCTGAAGATCCGGTACCTGATATCCCGGGGGATATTTATGGTGGAATAGTAGTGATGGTGGAGGAAACTACCGATGGTGATTTGGCGCCGGGAATGAAACTTGATTTCATACCAAGTGAGGCCAAAGCCGGGTATTGCCAGAAACTAGTCCAGGTGGTGACTACGGCCGGCAATAACAAAGCTTGGACTGGTCGGGTTCAGTCGGGTTCTTCTTATATTTTATCTGACGCTAAAAGCCAAAAGAATTATTTCTTGTATTATGATCCATTTGACTATAATGAAATGCTTGAGGCGGCGGAAGAATGCTATGGTGTATGTAATGTCAATGGCCAATATTGTGAAATCCTTGGCCCAGGCAGTGAATGTCCTTGTCCAATGGGTGCGCCCCAGCAGATTGCTCAGGAGTGTATGAATGGCAAGTGTTATGATTGGAGTGGCAGTGAGGCTAATACAATACCAACTAGTTATGACTACTGGTGATCCTCCTATTACCTTAAATGGAGAGTGTGATACTTATTTGCCTTTGACTAATGAAACACCAACCGGAGATTGTATTTTAGATGCCACTTGCATTGGCGGCAAAAAAGAAGGTAATAGTTGCGAGACTGATGATGATTGCACTGATTATAGTCCAGCTTGTTTTATCTACCAATCTTCTGATTTTCAGCCATTTGGTGCTATGGTTCCGCCGGCTGAAAGCCAATACCCAGAAAACTGGGATAGCCGAGTATCCACTTACCGCCAACCATTATTCTATGAACCGCCTTTGATTTCCCTGGCTGAGCCTTATCAGGCACGGATGGGTGAAGATCATACCGCTGACAGCTTAATGCGAATCTTTTTGAAGACTTATGGTGTCTGGAGCTGGGATGAAGGCGAATCGGATCTAGCAATTGATGACCATTATGAGCCTCTTGATCCTAATGATCCTGATGATGCGGTTGATCTTCTGAATTATTCTTGGAATATTGTCAGCGACTGGGATAATACTTCTAAATTTCCGGATGCTGGTTATTGCACCAGTAATATTCGGCCAGTTGAACCAACTCCGCCCACTTTGGATGATGTCACTCTTTGCCGCATTCGGCCAATAATTGATCCACTTAATATTTCGATTAATAATAGCCGCTCGACTGAGATTGGTAATGGTGATCCAGATGCTGTAATCAGCGGGGCCGGTTCGATTAAATTAAGTTTCACGGTCAAAGTTGATCCAAATCAATTGCCTATTGGCTCTTACTCCGTAGATTGGGGCGACGGCGAGGTTTCTTCAGTTAATGGTGTTTCTTTGCGTGCCCGGCCCAACGTGGATAATCCTTTAACGTTGTACCATGCGTATGATTTCTGGCAATTGCGCCGGCGCTGTAATGATGTAGGAGCATCTTGCACTGATGAGGCGGCCTGGGATGATGGCACCAGTATGCTTTACTGCCCGGATGAAAATTCTTGCCGAATAAGATTAAGGATCAAAGTGCGGGATAACTGGAATGCTGAGACCTGCCTACCCGGGTTATCTGAAGTAAATTGTGCAGTTTCCCGGTGCAATACTTCACTAAGGACTTGTAATTATTCTAATCCTTGTCCCTCCGGCGAACTTTGTTTACCTGACAATAAATATATTCCGTTATTAGATTATATCTTAGTCCAGCCAAGGCAATAATTTATGATGGCTAAGTACGGTCAAAAATTAAGAAAGGCAAAATGGCTAATTGGTTTAGTAATAGTTTTATTATTTTTCCTGTTTAGCAATTTTGCCTTGGCAGCCGATGAACCTGGTACCGTCGAGAAAGTAGTTGCCGAATTAATTACTTGGATTTGCATGGCTTTGATTAAATTTATTGGCGGGTTATTGGCTATTCTGATTAAAGTTTTACTTTGGCTGATGCGCTATAACGGGTTTGTGGTTTCTACAGCCGTGGCCAACGGCTGGGTGCTGGTGCGTGATATCTCGAATTTGTTTTTTGTTGTTATCTTATTAGGTATTGCCATTGGTACAATTCTGCGGATTGAATCTTATAATTTTAAAAAGTTGCTGCCCAAAGTTTTAATTATGGCAGTTTTAGTCAATTTCAGCCGAACCATCTGCGGTTTGATTATTGATGCGGCCCAGGTGGTGATGATGACTTTTGCTGCCGCTTTTGCCGGTAATGTCGGTGAGAAAGCCATAATTGGTCTTTTAAATTTAGATCAAATAGTTAATTCCGAGACCTGGAATCCTCAGCAAGGTCTCGATCAGATGACGGTCGCTGTCAGTGCGCTTCTGGCAGTTATTTTACTTCTGGTCGCTTTAGTAGCAATTGTGGTCTATATTGCCGTTCTTATGATGCGGATTGTTTATCTTTGGCTTTTGGTGATTTTTTCACCCCTTGCCTATATTGCTGCGGCTTTTCCCCAAGGTATGGGTTATGCCAAGCAATGGTGGCAGGAATTTGGCAAATATGTCATTATTGGGCCTTTGCTTGCTTTTAATCTCTGGTTAGCTTTTTCTATAGCTGGTACTAGTGGTGGTATATCACCATTAGAGTTGAATATAACTGAAGCTGAAGGTCAAGAATTAACTACCGCCTATGTCGGTAAAGAGGCCGCAAACCAGCATTTCATCAATGCCATTGGCGGGCCTTATCAGATGGTTTCTTTTATTATCGCTATTGCCATGCTTTTTGTTGGGTTAGCTATGATTAATAAAGTCGGGGTGGCGGGTGGCAATTTGGCTAGTAGCGCGATGAATAAGATGAGGCAGCTAGGTACAGCGCCTTTTAGAGCCGGAGCTACACTAGGATTAAAGGCGGCTAAATCACCTATAACTGCTTATGCTTGGGGTGCTCGTAAATTAAAAGCTGGTTCAGTACCTGCTCTGCGTTGGATGAAAGGTGTTGAGTTAAATCCAGCCAATATTTATCGGGATGTCTCTGGCGCCCTTGCCAGAAAGAAGGTAGAAGATATCCGCCGAGGTAAACTCGCCGCTGGTGAACATTTAAAATCAGGTGGCTTCCGCGGGGCGGTTTTAGGGCTTGGGGCAACCGAGTGGGGTGATAATTATTTGAAAGGTTTTATGTTTCAGCAGGGAATCAGGCGGGCTATTTATGGTAAGGCCAAGAGGGCAGGAAAATTTACAGAGCAGGCCGAAAAATATGAAAAAATCGCCGGTCAAATGACAGTTCAAGAAAGACAGGAGGCAGAAATAAAAGAACAAGAAAATTTGGGTAAAGCCCAAGCAATCCGTGGTCATCTGAAAAGCAGAGAAGTTGATTTGAATCAACCTGATAATGAATCTTCGCAGTTGGTGAGTCAGTATATTAGCGATTTAGAAAATAATCTTGAAGCCATTGAACAAGATAGAATTGATGCAAACTCTAAAGGCAATAAGGCTGAGGTAGACAAATTGACTAAAGAAAAAGAAGGAATGGAAAAACAGCTTAAAACTTTGCGGGGTAAGGCACAAGAAGGAGGGGGAAAAATTAAATTTGATGATCTAGATAACAATACAAGATTATCAATAGAATCGCTTTTAGATGTTAAAGCAAAGGCATATGAAGGCGGGGCAAAATCGATCCGTAAAAATATTGATCAAAGAACGCCAGAAGGCAAAACCATCACCGAAAAACAAAGAGAGCAGGCACGAGAAAAAGCAGATTATTGGCGCAAAAGAGTGGATCGGGCGGCAGCTCTTACCCCTCAAGATGCTTATACTCGTGGTGAACGGCGAAGCGCTTTTGAAGAACAGCGGAAGTTATTTGGGGAAACAACTAATGAATTTGAATTGATGGCTGCTTTCCGGAGTGCTGTGACGCGGGGTGAATTAACCGAGGCTGGCGGTATTGCTTTACAATCAGCCCGGGTCAGTCATTTAAATGAGTTGGTTAATGATACTCGGGCAACACAGGATTATTTTTATGATAAAGAAGGAAGAATTACCACTGACAAAAAAGAAGCAGATACAAATCGTGGTCGAAATGGGGTGGCTTATGCTAAAGGTGAGAGTTTTAAAGCTGATGTTGACGGTTTACATGCTTTTACGCAAGAAGTTTTTATGCATCGGCTTGATGCCGGGAAACAAACTGCCCTTTCATTAGAAAATGATTTAAGCAACATTTCCGAAGCTAATAACTGGTGGACATTTGGCCAGGCAACTTCTGCTGATTCTGCTGGTCTTTTACAGCAGAACGCGAAAGAATTACAACAAACGAGAAGTTACGTTGAAATGACTAAAAGAGATTTTGAAAGATTGAGCCGGGAAGGTAATCGGGGAGCCTGGATGACAGAAATGTGGATTGATGACGACGACCATTCTAAGGGTCGTAAGGCAATTTTAAATCCGGTTGGCGTGGTTGGTATGGCCCAAAACTGGGAAAGCATTTTAACTAACTTGCCTCGTGGTCGTTATAATAAAAATAATGCCATTCACATGATGTCAGAAGAGAACCAAAAGATTTTGGATGCAATCGAAGAGCAATACATCCCGGACTCTAGCAAAAAGAAATGGAAACAGTTCAGAAATGAACTTGAAAAATTTGCCGGTAAAGCGACTGGTGGAGCCGGAGGATCGTTGGGTGATCGAGTCCGTGAAGAATTGGGTGAAGCCGAAGTAATCAGGCGAACAGCGGCTAAAACACAGCCAGAAGGATTTTTAGATTTTGTGGAGGAACACGCCGTCGTGGAAGAACACCCCGTCGTGGAAGAACACCCCGTCTCAGGCCAAGCTTCAGCGGGTCAATCACCGCAAGCACCGGCAATATCTCCTGGATTAAATTTGTCGCCAGTACCGGCAATACCTTCTGGATTCAATTTGCCGCCTGCTGCTGCTAATAGAGTTGATAATTTAATGGATCAAATGGATGATTTAGGAAGAATCTCTGGTCTTGTTAGCGGAGCTTTATCTCCAGAAGAACAAGCAGAAGATCTAGCAAGACTTAATGATGGAATTAGTAAACTAGCCGATAATATTGAAAAACTTGGCGATCAATTAGGTGATTTAGAGCATTTGGGTAGCGTTAGTCAATCTCTTACTGATTTAGGTAAAGATATTAGAAGTCAGCAAGGTGCTAGAGGAGCGGCGGATAATCCCAATGAGGCTGTTAAGCTTTTAAGAGAAATTGAGAATACACTTGAAAATTTGCAAATGCAAAGGTCAGCCGGTGAGGAAAGTCGAGAGGATGAAGATGAAGATGAATATGAAGAATTGGGACCACTTTAGAACTATAAAGTAAATATGACTAATGATCAAAAACAAAAAATAAATAATCTGATTAGCAAATTAAATGCCGATTTATCGGATATTAATTTTTTTAAAAAAACGCAGGAAGAACTAACTGATTTAATTGTTCAAAACAGCGCAGAGCAAGCTTATTATTTGGCGATTTTTCTGGATTATTTTCTTAAACAAAGAAAAAATTTTGAAAAAGATTATCCACAATTATACCGAGATTATCAGACGATTATTAGTAAGGCCAAATGGGTTTGCCTCCCTTTACTTTCGTTGCAAGAGGTTATTGGTTTATTTGAGGAAAATTTGGCTGAAGCTTTGCTTGATCCTGATATTGTAGTATGGGAAAAATTAAGGGCATTTTTAGTTGCCCATATTTTACTTGATGAACGCGATAATATCAAAAGGGAACTGAGGGCGACTTTATTGAGAAATAATCAAATTTTAACCCAAGGTGATATTATAGCGGAAAATCAATCTCATTCCGGCACAATTAGTAACTGGTTGCGTGATTATAACCAAAAGTTAGGAGCGGCAAAGTTAGAAAGTAAAAATATTGAATTGTATCAATATATCACTAATGATAGCAATATTAAGAAGTTGAACCCTGAAGAAAGAAGATGTCTAATTAGTTTATTTACTTTATATGAGAGGCTAAAGGCTTCTTCTTCAGAGGTGGCTGGTTATGAAGGTTCATTAGGCATATCTGATGAAGGAGAAGGTAAATTTGCTATTATTTCGGATGGCGAAGTAGTAAGTCTTGATAAGAGATCAGAAAAAATGATTGAGCAAGGACAAGATATCATTGATGTTGCCTTAGGTAAAAAACCAGCTTCCATTTTGAAAAAATCAAAAGTTGTTGAATCACCAATTCAGTCAGTTGATAATGAACCGCCAAAACAAACGCTGATAGAAAAGGAGATTTTGGCCGCTTATCAAGGCGACCAAAAACAGCAGCAAGCTATTGCTAAAGAAGAAGCAAAAATCACTAAAAGTTTTGGTACTGACTTGATGAAGATCCGGCAAGAGTTTTTCCTTGCCGTTCAGAATAAGAATGTTAGCCGCACTATTGCCACTCTGAATATTTTAACTAAACAAAATGATCTGGAAAACTTCGTGAAAACTGATACTAAATTAAGTCAATTTCTAACCGCGATTTGGGAGAAGCGCTATGGTAAGGAGTTTACTGCCGAGTTTAAACAAAAGCCGGGTCAACTGAAGTTCGTCCGTTTATTCCTGCGCTATGTTTTGGAAGAACGGTTGGGACTTTCAGTCAGTGAGGCGGCACGAGTGGGCTTACAACTGGGTAATATCTTTGTTAGTTTGGGCCAGAAAGATTATAATAAAATGGCGTATTTTGATGTTGAGGCGAAAGCTTTTAATTGGTTTGAGGATTAGGGTGGTATAATGGTAGGAAGGTAGGATTGTAGATTGGGAGAAAAATTAAGTTCACATACAATCAACCTGAAGAAGTAATGAAAATGCTAAATAAAATGATTAACAATAGAACGTTAGACTAGTAGATCTGTTAGGTTGCCTAATAAATTACCAACCTACCGATCTACAGTCCTACCGATCTACTTATTAACTTCCTGCTTGGGGACAGGGCAGAAAGGAAAAGATAAAATGTCAAAGACTAAAGAAAAAAACCACATTTTTACTTCGGAATCAGTCAGCGAAGGTCATCCGGATAAAGTTTGTGACCAAATTTCCGATGCCATCTTGGATGAGCTGATTCGTCAGGACAAAAATTCCCATGCCGGAATTGAAACTTTAGCTACGACCGGTCTGGTAGTGGTGGCCGGAGAAATCAGAACGAAAGGTTATGTTGATATTGCTAGCATCGTGCGAAGAACGATTAAAGAAATCGGCTATGATGATCATACTATTGGTTTTCATTGGGAAGATTGTGGCGTGATGGTGGCAATTGATGAACAAAGTCCAGACATTGCCCAGGGCGTGGATAGCGGCCGCGGCAAATTTAAAAAACAAGGCGCTGGTGATCAGGGTTTAATGTTTGGTTATGCCTGCAAAGATACGCCCGAATTGATGCCACTGCCCATCATGTTGGCACATCAAATTGTTCAAAGACTCTCTCAGCTTCGGAAAAACAAAACAATGCCTTACCTGCGGCCCGATGGCAAGTCAGAGGTTGCGGTTGAATATGTTAATAATAAGCCCAAGCGAGTTGATACGATTATTGTTGCTGCCAGCCACGACTGCGAAGTTGATGAAAAGAAAGTTGAAAGAGAAGTAATCAATAAAGTCATTAAACCGATTTGTAAAAAATATATCGATCGTAAAACCCGCTATTTCGTTAATGCCACTGGTCGTTTTGTCAAATGTGGCCCGCCGGCTGACACTGGTTTAACCGGCAGAAAAATCATTGTTGATACTTATGGTGGTCATGGTAGTCATGGTGGCGGTTGTTTTTCCGGCAAGGATCCGTCAAAAGTTGACCGCTCGGCTTCTTATATGGCAAGATACGTGGCAAAAAATATTGTTGCCGCCGGAATTGCTGACCGGTGTGAAGTTCAGATGGCCTATGTCATTGGCGTGGCCGAACCAATCAGTATTTTGGTAGATACTTTTAGTACTGGTAAAATTTCTGACGAAAGAATTGTCAGTTTAATTAGAAAGTATTTTGATTTAACCCCGGCCGGGATTATTACCAAGCTAAATCTGTTAAGGCCAATTTATAAAAAGACTGCTGCCTACGGCCATTTTGGCCGCAAGGACCCGGATTTTACCTGGGAAAAGACAGATTTAGCCAAAGTCTTAAGAAAAGCAGCAGGTTTGTAAAGTCGGTAGAACGGTAGGTCAGTAGGTTGGTAGAACGGTAGAGAAATTAAGTTCACATACAATCAACATAGCGCGCCTAAATAATAATTTATGAAATTATGGCGTTGCTAGTCGATTATAGAAAGTTGATTGTTTGGCAAAAGGGAGTAGATTTAGTTGTTGAAGTCTACAAATTAACTGAGTTACTTCCCAAGTCAGAGTTGTACGGTTTAACTTCACAAATAAGAAGGTCGGCAGTTTCTATTCCATCAAACATTGCCGAAGGCCGAAGAAGGTGTAGTCTAGCCGAGTATAGACATTTTCTACAAATTGCCTTTGGTTCCGGTGGCGAATTAGAAACCCAGATAGAAATTTGTAAAAGGCTGCCAGGAATAAAAGAGTTCGACTATAGATCAGTAGATTTGCTGCTTGAAGAAGTAATGAAAATGCTAAATAAAATGATTAACAATAGACAGGTGGATTAGCAGATAGGTAGAACTATAAGGTTGTTTAATAACCTACTAACCTACCGATCTACAATCCTACCGATCTACTTATGACTGATCAAAATCAAAACCAAACTGATGATTTTTTCAATCTAATCAAGGAAGAACAGAAGGTTGAAAACCCCTTCGCTAATGATGAAATTTTATTTCGTGACAAAAGTGGTCAATTGAAGGTTTTAAAAGGTGGGGTAGTTTTGGATTTTGATAAGCAAAAAGTTCCTCAGCCACCAAGCAGTGCTCAGGTTAGTCCCCAGGTTGCCATACCAGTTAAACCTGTTCAAGTTAAAACCATTGAACCAGTTGAAGAAGAACTTATCAGCAAACCATTGAAGCTTGACGAAGAGGTGAAGCGGATAATTGATAAATCCGGAATTCAATTGGAAACAGCTGAGGCGGATCAGCGTTTTAAAAATATTATCACCGCTCGACTCAAAGATATTAGAGATCAAGTTCAAACCAGAGATATGCTTTTGAGTTCACCTTTGGTCGGTGGCATGGGGTTTGATTCACAAAAAGCTGATTCTATCTTAGCCATTATTAATCAGGAGTTTGATGATTTGCATAGTCAGTTGAGGCAGTCGGTTAGTAATGAGCCGTTTTCTGATCTTAAAACCGAAGCGAAAAAACTTCTTGAAGAACCGCTGGTTGAACCACCGGAAATAGTTTTCCAGCCGGCAGGGGCCCCAGAAGCTTCTGCGTCCGCCCAGACTCAACCAAAGATAGCACCAGTGATGGAAACGAAAACTGAAGTTGTAATTAAAGAGCCAGTTGAATTTGAACCAGTGCCAGAAAGAGTCAGCATCAGTCGGCCGTTAGTGAGTCGAGATGAAACCAAGCCAAAAATTGAAGATGTTAAATTCCAACCGCGTTTAACTGGCCCAGTTGAAGAAATTAGATCAATGACGTTGACGGATTTCCGTCGCCTCGGAACAACGCCCCAGGAGGCCATTGAAAAGATTTTAGCCAAAATTGAGCTTTTGGAAGAAGAATCATTTACGCGAAAAGTTGAAGCTATCAGAGCTTGGAAGGAAAATGAAATTCAGCAACTTTATCTTGAATTAGGGGATCAGAGTATGGAAGAGAAAAGACCAATTGCCGAAATTATCAATCGGCGAGCGCAAGAAAATATTCCCACTTTAAGCCAAGAGGAAGTTGAATCCATCATTGAATTAAATCAGAGGTTAAGATATTAAAATAACAATTGACAATTAACTTTTAACAAAAAATGTGTTGGCAATCATCAGTAGTTAATTGTTAATGGTTAACTGCTAACAGTTTAATTATGCAGCAATTCGTCGTGCCACAATTTATCGATGTTGAAGATAAGGTCATCGGGCCAATTACGGTCCGGCAGTTTATTATTTTGTTAGTTGGCGGTGGTTTTATTTTTATTGCTTACAAATTATCTGATTTTACTTTATTTTTAGTAGAATTTATATTTATTTTAGCTTTGACTGTTGGTATTGCCTTTATCAAAATTAATGGTCGACCGATTCATTATTTTTTTCTTAATGTTATCCAGACTTCAAAACGGGCAAAACTGAGAATTTGGCAAAAGATATTTTCTAATGCCGAACTTAAAGTTTATAGTAAAGTCGAAGTGCCTAAACTCCCGCCGCAAATTAGAACTAAAAACCGGGTGCGAGCTTCTCGGTTGGCCGAAATGTCTTTAATTGTTGATACCGGTGGTGTTTATCAAGGTGAGAAGGAGCCGCCGAGC
>Ga0172379_10007279_pt1 | contig 14406 bp, 6 predicted proteins | sample GrowelOW334metaG_FD_119756 | JGI IMG/M metagenome (GOLD analysis project Ga0172379, IMG submission 119756) | Groundwater microbial communities from an aquifer near a municipal landfill in Southern Ontario, Canada - Groundwater well OW334 metaG | ecosystem: Environmental > Aquatic > Deep... | reverse complement strand
TGCCTCGGTGAATGTAACGCTGAGTGGAAAAGCTCCATGGAACTTAAAATACACAGTGAATGGTGTTCTGAAGGAACTGACCGGTATCCGCTATAAAACGGTAGAAATTACCGAAACGGCATCGGAAAATCTGCAACTGAAATTATCGGAAGTAACGGATGCAGACGGAACAGCAGGTTTTACTACGGGAGATGCAACAGTGCTTGTGTTGAATGACAAAAATCAACGATTGTTACCTTCGTTCGACACCTTTATTCAACCTGAGCAGAAAGAGGATTTCTCTGGCCGTCTGGGTCTCGAAATAAAAGGAGATAAGTTGTACGAGCGTCAGGCTTATATTTCCTTTGATATTACTAAAGTTCCATCGGAAAAGAGAAGTTTTCTATCATTGTATTGCACGAAAAACGAAAAAAAACTGCCCATGAAGTTGAGTTTGCAATATGTGGATGTGCCTGTAAATGCCTCTTTGCGGTTTATTAATAAACCTGCCGATGAGAAATGCATTGAACTTACCCGGATGGAAGTTCGTGCAGAAGAAAAGATTTATCTTGGGACAGAGCTTACCAATGAAATAAATTATCTGAAGCAACTTGGTGCTAAGACTATGAACCTGCGTCTGGTGTATGTCGATGGAGAGAAAAGCAATATGCTGAGTTTTCAACAGGGACACGGGCAGGTTGGGACAAATCCTGTTCAGTTGATTTTTACAGATTTATAAAAAGAAATGACAAAGAATAAAATGAAACCAATGAAGCCTGTAGTATTAGCAATAATTTTATCCGTTTTCTCATTACTGAGTAGGGCTGAATACAAGCAACAGTCATTTTTCATGCTATCGGGCGCATCATTTGCAATCCCCGAAAATACATGGTTTGAAATGGGTTGCGAAGCGTTTGGTGCGCGGTCGATCAACAAAGCGGTATCGGGTGATGCTATTATGAATACTGCCGTAGACATGATGGCCGGTAAGTATTATACCTGGCAGGAACTGGAAAAAACCGATGTATTCATTATCATGCATGTTCATAATTATGCGGTGGCTAACGAACTGACCTTGAAAGAAAATTTCCGGGATTATACGGAAGAAGAAATAAAAGCGGATTATGCAGCAGCATATGATTATGTGATTAAACGATATAAAGATGATTGCTTTCAATTAAAAAATAATCCTTCTTCGAAATTCTTCGGAACTGAAGCTGGAAAGCCGGCAGTCATTGTGTTGTGTACACACTGGCATGATTCCCGTACTATTTTCAATGCAGACATTCGTAAACTGGCAGCCAAATGGCAATTCCATCTTATTAAGTTCGATGAGAATATCGGCTTTACCAAAGATGTTCTTGTTGATGGAAAACAACCAAGTTTGCAGTATGCTTCGGATATTCAGACCATTGATGGGGTGGCTTACGGACAACATCCGTTTCGTGGGAGAAATCAATATATTCAGCAAAAGATGATGAAGATTTTTGTTGCCGGGATGGAAGAGTTGTTAGGTAAAATTCCTCCTACAGCTTTACTTCGTGATAAAAGTAGCGCCATTCTGTCCGGAGAAGATGCGTATGTTTCGTTTTCGTTTTTAGGTAACGGTCCTTTTAATCTGACTTATAAAGTAAATGAACAGGCTATTACCCTGAATAATATTACAAACAATCCGGCTTTGATCAAAGTGGACAATCCTTCAAACGGTGCAACGACTGTTGAACCTGTTTCGGTGAGCAACAGTGCCATGATCGAAGGAATTGTTGCCGGAAAATCAAGTGTTCGGTATGCCGATAAAGTTGACTATCCATTTTTCGATACCTATGTTCATCAGGTGAGTAATACTACTTCGTATGAAACCTCTACGTCATTACAGTTAAAAGGGAAATTGGGTAATTATGCCCGTGAAACTTACTTCTCGTTCAGGTTAAATAATATTTCCATGAATGATGAAAGAATTATCCTCAGGGTCTATTTTTATAAAACCGTATATTCAGGTGAAAGTGTTCAGGAAAATCACCTTGTTGAAATTGCAGGGAATTCTGAGACTTACTCTGGATTGATATGGAATAATAAACCAGAAGATATGACGGTGATTGGCGAAACGATGATTTCTCCTGTTGATACGGAAAGTTACATTACCTGGGATATAGCTGACTGGGCAAAACAACAATTAAGTACAGGAAAAGAAGTTGTCACCCTTCGACTCAGAGTGATGGATTATGCGACGGGCTTGTTGTATTTTTACTCTTCGGAATCAAAAGTGCATCGTCCTCAGTTGCTTAGCGTGTCGAATCTTTCGTCAGGAATAACAAATGAAGAGCAAAACGCTGTGAAATCTTTCTATAATCCTTATGATAAGAAGATTCATGTGAACAGTCTGTCGTCAATCGATGATCTTTCAATCTTTTCAGCCGAAGGAAAATGTTATTACATGAGTAAGAATATTGGCATCAATATGCATAGTGTCGATGCCGGAAATTTCCCTGACGGAGTATATTTGTTGCAGGTTCAGGGTGATAATAAAAAAGAAATCAGGAAAATAATAATATCAAACTGATGAATAAATCGAAAAACATAATAGTATGCTTGCTTTACACGTGCTCCTTTTTAGCGTGCGCACAAGAAAAAAAACTGACAAGTCCGGATGGAAATGTTACTGCCAGGGTATTTTCCGATAAGCAACGATCATTGGCTTATGAAGTTGATTTCCATGGCAATACCGTTGTCAGCAAATCGATGCTCGGTATTATCGTTGATGGAGATACACTGGGGAAACAGATAACTTTTAAAGAAGTAAAAAAGGAAGAAATTAACGAAAACTATATTACCCGCGGATTTCACAGTAAGGCAGTAAACCATTGTTATCAATACACTTACAAAGTGGTGTCTGAAATCGGGAAATTTGTATTGCAAACACGTATTTATAATGATGGATTTGCTTACAGGTACATCATTCCGGGAAATGAACATAAAAAGGTAAATGGAGAAATCAGCTCCTTTTCTTGTCCGGCCAATACCCCCGTCTGGTTTTTCGAACGCCCGAACGACTGGAAATTGAAAACCTATGCCGGCGAATGGATCAGGACAAAGTCGGACAGCTTGCATCAGGTGTCTCCTACAGGTTCGGTACAAGGTCCCGTGCTGGTCTACGAACTAAATATGGGCGGCTATATGGTGATTACCGAGGCTGCTTTGTACAATTACAGCGGCATGCGGCTCGAAGCAAAAAATGATGCATCGCTGCAGGTCAATTTTACCGAAAATAACGGCTTTGAAGTCGCCGGAGAAATTTCAACTCCCTGGAGAGTAATCCTGCTGGCGGATAACCTGAACGATTTGGTTAATTCAGATCTAATTCCGAATCTGAATCCTGCTCCGGATAAAACCTTGTTTGCCGACATGAGTTGGATTAAACCGGGACGAAGTGTATGGAGCTGGTGGAGCGAACCGAAAGGCTTTATGACTATGGAGTTGGAAAAACACTTTGTTGACCGGGCTGCCGAGCTTGGCTTTGAATATACCACTATTGATGAAGGATGGGAGCGATGGAATAATAAATGGCAGACATTGAAAGATTTTTGTACTTATGCGCACAACCGGAAGGTGGATGTCTTTGTGTGGAAACATTCCGATCAACTCAATTTTCCTCAAAATGATTATCAGACGATGCGATTGTTTTTTGATAGTCTGAAAACCGCGGGAGTGAATGGTGTGAAAATAGATTTTATGAATGGAGAAAGTAAAGCGTTGATTGATTTCGATATACGGGTGTTGCAACTGGCAGCTGAACGGAAAATGCTGGTTAATTTTCATGGATGTCAAAAACCTTCGGGAGAATATCGCACCTACCCGAATGAAATTACCAGGGAAGGAATTCGTGGACTTGAACTGAATAAAATGAATCAGCCCATTCCGGCGAATCACAATGTCGCTTTGGTGTTTACCCGCGGGATATTGAACAATAGCGATTATACTCCTATCGGGTTTTCCCGTCCGGCCAACACCACATGGACACATCAACTGGCAACGGCCTATGCGTTTACATCGCCGCTTGTCACCGTAGCGGAGCATCCCGATACGCTGTTGAATAACCCGGAGCTTGCACCGGCAATTCCTTTCATAAAAGCATTACCTTCGGTTTGGGATGAAACGGTAGTGCTCAATGGCAGTTCCATTGCTGAAACGGCTATATTAGCGCGACGCTCGGGAAATGACTGGTATTTAGTGGTACTGAACGGTCAAAAGAGTAAAACTATTGAAGTACAGCTTGATTTTCTGAAAAAAGGAAAATGGAACATGCAGGCTGTAAAAGATGTAAAAGGGGTTCAACGAAAAATGAATGTTGAGAAAGAAACAGTAACTTCGGGGCAGAAAATTTCTATTGAATTGAATTCCGAAGGAGCTTATCTCGCTAAATTCACCACATAAAAACATTGTTTATGAAAATTTGCATCCTATTTTTATTGACAGTGGTTTGTGCTGTTTTGCCTGCTCAGACACCCGTGTATGCTCCCGGAGGGGAAAACTGGGTGAATGTGTTTTCCGATGAATTTAATGCGGCAAAACTGGATAAAACAGTGTGGAATGTCGAGCATAATTCGTATAACAATTCAGGTAATACTAAAAGAGACAGTGCAAATATTTTTCTGGAAGAAGGTGATTTGCGGCTTTACATAAAAAAGGCGACCGATCCTTTAAAGCCCTTGCTGAAATGGACTTGCGGCTATATTTATACTAAAGAAACTTTTGGAAGAAATGTTTATTTTGAAGCCAGAATGAAAACACAACGGGTATCAGGAGTAAACAATGCTTTCTGGTTAGTGACGCGCGAGGAGCTTCCTACATCCTATTCCAACAGATACGAGATTGATATCAATGAAATTCAATATGATATCAATAAAAAACAACATGCGGCACATCTGGCATGGCACGACTGGAAAACGTATCAGTATGCCACCGATGCCACCGGCGATCCTGTGGATAATGCATTGGGAGCGATGACCTATTATGATTCGGATGATTATCAGGTATGGGGACTCTGGCTGAAAGATCATGAATTTCATTTTTACCTCAACGGACAGGAAATTTGGAATGGAATGACTCACAGCACATACACTCAGCAGTGGAATACCGGCGTCGGGAAAATCTATCCATGGGCAACACAGGAAGAACAGCGTGCATATGGAAAATTTAAACAACTTGATTGGTTGTACCTGGGAGGATATACCGGAGAACTTATGCACGTGGCTTTCAGCAACATGATGATGGCGCTCGACTGGACTCCTGAAACTGATGCTGCCGATAATTCTTACATGTCGGTTGATTGGATGCGTGTGTATGAACCGGAAAAAGAACTGAACAAAACGCCGGCTTCAAAATTTACAGCGGCTTCACAAAAAGAAACAACGGGAGATGTCCGGATTTCAGGTGATACGCTGATTCTAAAACAGGGAAAGGTGAAGATCCCGTTCGACCAACCTTTCAATTTTGCACAAAGTCACCGTAAATACCTGAGCTATTGGGTGCAGAATCCGGATAAGTGCGCTTATAAAGTTTCGTTGCTTAACGCTTCTGATGAAGTCATTGGAGAACTTTCGGCAAATGAATACAATAGCATGTTGCTAAACTTTCAGGGAAATAAAACATCTTCCACTTCGGTTTATCCTTATGCTTTTTACAATAGTTCACGACCTCTTCCTGCCGGCTATTTTGTAGTAAACAGGCTCACAGCTAATGAAGGAATAGGTACTTATGACGGCGATGCATGGAGCGTAAAACTGTTTGGCCAGAATTATGAAATTCCTGTCATTGAACCGTTTTTTTACAGGAATATTGATGAAACAGGTCAAACGTCATTTAATAATCAATGGTCGCTGAATGCAAAAAAAATTACATCATCGACGGTAACTTCCCTGCAAATTGAAAATAACAGCTTGTCGGAACTGAAAATTGCCGGTTTGCGATTCGGCGATAATTATCTGAGCGTTGTTTCCGATGAGGTCGACCGGCCTTTTGCAAGCACCAATGAAGCCATTCTCCGTACAGCAGGTAAGCCGGATACGCTTACTATCAGTATCCGTAGTGCAAATGATCTGCATCGGGTGTGTATGTACGAAAACGATGTGACGAAATGCGTGGAAGGATTGCTGCCGGGTACCAACAAAATGCCGGTTTCTCCATCTGTAACAACGGTTTATCAGCTGCAATCGGTGCAAAGCGGCGACAGTAAAGGCTATGTTTCGGATACAAAGACGACGGTGTTCGTACCTAATGCAGCGAATCAGATACTCTATCCTGCATTTGATACTTATGTGCAGGAAAATCTCCCGACGAATAATTTTTCTTCTGCTGCCGAAATGATCCTCAAAACCGACAGGGGATATACCCGTGAAGGATACATGGAATTTGACATTTCGGGACTGACTTCTGTGGCCGAAAACGCCGGTCTGTTCGTTTATTTAAGATCCATCAGTCCGGTTAGTCCTGTTACTGTAGGCGTGTTTGCAGTGGAAGATTCTATTTCGTCAGCGATGGATTGGACAAAGCGGCCGTCGTGGGTGAAGATGACGCAAATCGGACAATTCGATGTGCTGTCTTCCTCTCCCCGGTATTACGGTGTTGATATCTCCGGCTATCTGCGCGATCGTTTCTTGCAAAATAAAAAAAACATACGTGTTAAATTTGCCGTTATCAATGGCGACAGAAGTGCTTTACTGAAGTTTACGCAATATGCTGTCAACAATCTGGCGCAGGCTCCTCAGATTATTACATCTCCACCAACAGCAACGCAAAAAAATGAACCGGCTTTATTTACACCTTCTTTCGATACTTTTGTGGCGCAACAGGGAGTCGGATCAGCTGCCGGAAGCGGGAATGCAGAAAATTACTTTCTGATTAAAAATCTTAAGGCAACCGGTTGGGGAAGGGAAGGCTATCTTTCTTTTGATGTGGATATTGATTCCAGATACGACATTGCATCTGCCGTGTTAAATCTGCATTTGTACAATATCTCCGCAGCCAATCAATATGTTTTTGTTGCTGCCGGTGGCATTACCTCAAATCCATCAATTGCCGCCCTGACATGGAGCAATTCTCAACTGATCGACGATGTAAAAGAAATCGGTATTGCAGCAGTTGATACGACCGACAACGGTAAATACATTTCGTGGGATGTAACTGAATATGTTAAAACTCAGATGGCAGAAGGAAAATCACAAGTGACCTTCAAACTGAAAGCGGTGGGTGGAAGTATTGATGCTTTACTGAAATTCGATCAGAGCCATAATAATACTGTAACAACAAAGTATGCTCCTCAGTTAGTGATTTCATCGGCTTCAAAAGGTAATACAACGGTTTCCGAAGAGAAGGAAGTGAAAATTGCCGTTTACCCGAATCCTGTCACCCATTCGGTTTTTGTCAATGGCAATGAGTTAAGGATGATTGAGATACTCACCGTTGATGGCATTATGGTTTTCACTACTACTGATATTGATAGCGCCATTGATATGTCGGGACTTGTCAAAGGGATATATTTTGTTGTGACAACCGACATTGATAAGCGTCGTCAGGCAATGAAGATAATAAAGAATTAAATGGGAGAAATGATCAGATTTGACACTCATTACTATAGAATGATAAAGCAAAGGGGGTTGATGATCCTGTTGTTTCTTGTATTTTCTTTGGTGGATATTTTCTCTAAAAGCATACAGAAAATATATGCTTTTCCTGAAAATCAGGGATTTGAGTTGCAGGAAAAATCTGACTGTACCCCGCTGATGTCTGGTCTTTTAAATAAGATGGATCGTGAGAAACCTGCTAAGGTTGTTTTCAAAAAAGGCGTTTATCATTTCTATCCCGAAAAAGCAGTCGGCTTTTATCATGAAATAACCAACCACGATAACGGGTTTTACCGTTTTGCTTTCCCGCTGTGCAAGTTCAGTCAGGTTGAAATTGACGGTCAGGGTTCGGAATTTATTTTTCACGGACAAATGATTCCTTTTCTGATTAAAGAATCGTCGGGTATTATCCTTTCAAATCTGACGATCGATTGGGAAGTTCCACATTATTTACAGGGAAAAATCATTGCAAATAATCAGGATAACAACACGATTGATATTGAAGTGGCAAAGGAATTCAAGGTGAAACAGCAGGGAAACCTGCTTACATTTGGTGCCGAAGGCTGGGAACACGCATTTCTGGGAGATAATATTGTGTTTGATCCGTTGACAAAAGCTCCGCTCTATAACACCAACGAATATTATATTACTTACAGTGAAAACAAAAATATTATTTCCGAACAACTATCGCCTGCTATTTTCCGACTGAAGGCCAAGTTCAATAGCCATGTTCCACCGGTAAACAGCATCATTACCTTTAAAGGAACTACCCATTTCAACCGGACTTCACCGGCCATTCATCTGAAAGCATCGAAAAATGTGACGCTGCATAATATCACTATTCATCATGCCGGCGGTATTGGTGTGATTGCCGAGAAAACAGAAAATATCCATCTTGACAAGGTGGATGTGGTGCTTCGCGCGAACTCCGGCAGAATGGTTACTACCACTGCTGATGCAACTCATTTTTGTAACTGCAAAGGTTCGTTGATCATTGAAAATTGCACTTTTGAGAACATGCTCGATGATGCTACCAATGTACACGGAACGTATTTACGTATCGAAGAAATTATTGGTGCACGGACGGTTTATGCATCAATAAGCCATTTTCACCAATATGGTTACGATTTTGCGCAAGCAGGCGATACCGTTCAATTTATCCGGGATTCAACTTTGTTGCCGATATCGAAAAATAAGGTGCTGTCGGTAAGTAAAATTAACGGGCGGTATTACCGCATTCGATTTGAACATCAGCTTCCTGATGAACTGAAAGCCAACGACGGCATAGAAAATATCACATGGTATCCCGAAACAATCATTCGTAACAATGTGGTACGAAACAATAGGGCAAGAGGCTTTCTGATCAGTTCGGGTAAACCGGTGCTGATTGAGCATAACAGCATCTCATCGCAAATGTCGGCCATTTTATTCGAAGGTGATATGAACCATTGGTTCGAATCGGGTGCCGTTTCGAATGTTATAATACGTGATAACTCCTTTGTCGATTGTTCTTATTCCGGATATAAACAACCTGTCATTTTTATTAATCCAATGATGAAAAAGCATACTGACACACCATTTGAAAAGAATATCAGGATTGAAAACAATAGCTTTCGTTCGTTCGATTCTTATATATTGGATGCCAAATCAGTTGATGGATTGTTTTTTAATAATAATGTTATTGAAAAAACGAACACATGGTTGCCTCTCTGGAATACAATGCCCATGATAAATATTACTCAGAGTAAGCAGGTTGAAATTAAGCAGAATGCTGCCCCCGGTTATCAGGAAATTACCATTTCTTTAGACGAGAAAACCAAATCCACTACAAAATTATTACAGCAACAATGAAAAGAATGCTTTTAATCACAATTGTTCTCCTCAATTTAAATGATGTTTTTGCATCAAGAGAAATAATTGATCTGAATGAAAACTGGTACTTTCAATCACCTTATCAGGTTTGGAGCGAAGGAGTGCGGCAGCGTTGGGGGAAATTTACGAACGTTGATTTACCACATGATTTCAGTATCGCTCAGGCTTTTGATAAGAATTGTGTGACCGGAACTTCCGGCGGTTATCTTCCGGGTGGTACGGCCATATACCGGAAAGAAGATGTATTCATTCCTGAGACGTGGAAAGGTAAACGTATTTACGTGGAGTTTGATGGTGTGTATCAGAACAGTGAGGTTTTTGTCAATGGCGTACGTGTCGGCAAGCGACCGAACGGTTGGATATCATTCGGCTACGATATTACCCGCTGGCTCGACTTCGGTAAGACAAATATGTTGTCGGTAAAAGTGGATAACAGTCTCCACCTGAATTGCAGGTGGTATTCCGGTTCAGGGATATATCGTCCCGTACGTCTTGTGGTGACCGACCCTCTGCATATCAGTCACAATGGGGGAGTGTTCGTTTCAACGCCTGAAATTTCAGCCGAAAAAACGATTGTGAAAATTGCATCTTCCATCATCAATGAGGAAGAAGTACAAAAGAAATTCACGATTCAATATGAAATTGCAGATGCACAAGGCAAAATAGTGGCGCGCGGCGAAACGAAGGCAAGGTTGAAAATCGGTGAAGAAAAGATTTTCTCGCAGGAAATTGGTTTGTCAAATCCTTTACTATGGGACCTGGATACTCCAAATTTGTATGTATTGAAAACGAAAGTGTTGTCGGATAATCAGTTGGCTGATGAAAAAAGTACTTCATTTGGTATTCGTTCCATTCGTTTTGATGCGGATAAAGGTTTCTGTCTGAATGACAAGAATATCAAGATAAAAGGAGTTTGTATCCATAACGATGCGGGGATGTTGGGGGTAGCCGTGCCTTACGGTGTACTGGAACGACGGATCAAAATATTGAAGGATATGGGTTGCAATGCCATTCGTACCAGTCACAATCCCTTCGATCCGGAGTTTTATGCAATATGCGACCGGTCAGGCATGCTGGTGATGAACGAGATCTTTGATGAATGGACGGTTCCGACAACATCAAGGGTGCCCTATGGTTCAAACTTGTTCTGGAATGAATGGCATGAGCGCGATTTACGTGATTTTATCAGGAGAGACCGAAATCATCCAAGTGTGGTAATATGGAGTATAGGCAACGAACTCACCGAACAATTTTTTCCTGAAGGGAAAGATATTGCTGAAAGGCTTGTGAAGATTTGTCACCAGTTGGACCCTACGCGACTTGTTACCACTGGAAACAATGCCATGCCCGAAGCTAACAGAACCGGAATGGCGAATGCAGTGGATGTTGCGGGATATAATTACGGCCCCCAGTTTGAACTTTACGAAAAAGACCGGTTAAAATATCCCAAACGAAAGTTTATAGCGACTGAGAGTACACGCGGTAATTCCACCCGCGGATATTATAGCTTTCCGATTCCGGAAGACGGTTTGTTAAAAAGAACTCCTGACATGTATTACTCATCTTACGATGGTATCACACGCAAGTACGGAATGGAACATGAATGGAAAGTGACTAAAGAGCTTGATTATATTTCAGGCATGTTTATCTGGACAGGATTCGATTATATCGGTGAGACGGATTATCCATGGCCATCGAAATACTGCAATTTCGGAGCAATTGATGCCTGCGGTTTCCCGAAGGATGCTTTCTGGTTTTATAAAAGTCAGTGGGACGAGAAAAACGATGTGTTACATCTGTTACCTCACTGGAACTGGCAGGGTAGGGAAGGTGAAGTTACCCCTGTGTGGTGCTATACCAATTGCGATGAAGTGGAGCTGTTCCTGAACGGAAAATCATTGGGCAAAAGAAGTTTCTCCAATACTCCGAAACTCAGACTTGAATGGAATGATGTGCAATATGAAAAAGGAGAACTTCGGGCAGTTGGTTACAGGAAAGGCATCTGGATCATCGAGAAAAAAGTGGAAACAACCCGTGAGCCCTATGGATTTAAGATTGAAACCGATAAATCCGTTTTGCAAAATGATAACCGCGATGTGGTGCATTTGACAATCTCGGTAGTAGACAAAAACGGCCTACCGGTTCCGAATGCCAATACACAATTTAATGTGAAGCTTTCGGGGAATGCAAAACTACTCGGCATTGACAATGGTGATCCGCTTTTTGTCGGTGATTTTAAACAGCAGGATAACCGCAATTTGTTCAATGGATTAGCCCTCGCTATCCTGCAATCAACAAGAAAGCAGGGAGTTGTTGAGGTGGAAGTTTCGGGAGGAAATATCAGGACTGCATCAGTGAAACTACAGGTCGAATGAGTGCATAATAGCCTTAATGGTTTATTTTTTATCAGCAATAATCAGTGTTGAAGGTATATAGGTCAGCCAATCGCTTTTTGCATCAATAAGATGTTTCCAACTCTCAACACTGATCAACATCAAATTCTGTCGTTTCAGAAAGTCAGGACTGATGTTTTTTTCAGTAATCAGATTTACATGATTCGGAGCTATTTGCTCGATTGACCGAATTGATTCTTTAAGTTCCGGGTTTTTTTCAATATTATTTCTGATGTCAATAAAGGAGATCTGCGATCCCGAATAATTAATCAGTTTCTGAGCAAAACCAATCAGGAATGTATCGTTTTGTGTTATAATCGGGATGCAAATTTCATCCGTTGAATGAAATCCTTTGTCGATAAGTACCCCGACAGAAACCTTGCTTTTAGTAATAATCAACCGTGTTCTTTCATCGAAAGGGGAGTTTTCAAACAGACTTTCCCTGCCGGTCATTTTATCCACTAACCTGTCAGGATTGATAATACGTGTTGTAAAACCTAAAACTTTACCGAGTAAACTCCCTTCAAAAATTGATTGCCCTATGCCGATAAGTACTAAATCATATTCCCCTTTATTGGCAACTTCAGTAATGTCGGAATCAATATCATCCGTTACTTTAAAGAGTGTTGTAACTTTTTGATTCAGATGATGAGCTTCCTCTAGAATCGGTTCAAAGCTTTTTTTCTCGTAGTCGTCAAGATTAAAAGGGTACGATTTGTTACTTGGAAATAAATGCATTACGGTAATTGCGGCATTTTGACTGGCCTTCTTTATCAGGCAATTAGCAAGCCGAACGAGTGATTTCCCACTCTCCGGCTTGCCGAACGAAACTAATATATTGAATTTGCCGATTTGCATTAACTCCGTTGTTTTGTCGGAGATTTTTGTTTTAAAAACCCGGTTGATCATATCCAATGCCGGTCCGGTCATAAAGGTAGTTACTAAGGCCATGATGACCAACATGGCAAATATCTCAGGAGTCAGTATACCTAAATCATACCCAATATTCAAGACCACTAATTCCATCAAGCCACGTGTATTCATCAAGGCTCCGATAGTCAAACTATCTTTCCAGTTTTGCCCCACAAACTTTGCCGCCATCGCGCTCCCCACAAATTTGCCGACAATTGCCACCACTATAATGATGCCGGTTACTTTCCATAAATAAGGATCATTTAATAGCCCGATTTCAGTTCGTAAACCGGTGAAAACAAAGAATAAAGGAAGTAAAAGTACCAATGCCACATCCTCAAGTTTCTCGATGAAAATATTTCTGAATTTGGTGTTGGTAGGCATAATAGCACCCGCCATAAATGCCCCGAATAATGCATGAATTCCTATGACCTCGGTGGCCCATGACGAAAGAATTAATGTAAGGAAGAATATAGCTACAATGGATTTGTTTAAATTGGCATTGCCGGCATGTAAATCACCTATACGTTTTAAGAACGGACGAACAATTTTAATCATCACAAAAACAAAGGCGACAGCCAACAATATAGTGTAAACAGAACTAATAAATGAACCGGCTTTTACCACGGCAATAACTGCAGCCAGAATACTCCAACCGGTAATATCGTCGGCTGCAGCACAGGTAATTACAACTGTTCCCAGTCTGGTTTTATGAATGCCTCTTTCCTGAACTATGCGTGCCAATACAGGAAAAGCTGTAATACTCATGGCAATACCAAGAAACAACCCAAAGGATAAAAACGGGACTCCAACTGGAGCAAATGATTTATAAACGAAGTAGGCCAGTCCCATGCCTAAAGAGAACGGAATAATAATGCTGGCGTGGCTGACAACAACCGCATCGTGAGCCCTGTTTTTCAATACATTGACGTCAAGTTCCATTCCTACAATGAACATGAATAAAATCAACCCTATCTGACTTAAGAATTGCAGGTTACCTAATGATTGCACAGGGAAAAGAAAGTTGGTGAACTCAGGAAAGTACATACCAATTAATGATGGTCCCAGTACTATTCCGGCAAGGATTTCGCCGATTACCCTGGGCTGCCCGATCTTTTTACAGAGCCAGCCGAATAGTCTCGATACCAGTATGATGACGACAATTTGAGCAAGCAGTATGGCCAATGAGTGTCCGACATTCAACCCAAGGGAATGTAAAAACTCGAACCAATGAGATTTATCGGTAGTAGGGACAATTATTTCGGAAGCAACTTCCTGTTTTGCTCCCATTTGAGCTATCCAATATATTATTGCCGAAAAACTACCAATAATCAGCACATAAAAGAATATGTTTTTGAGTTTTCTTATCATTAATTTTCTGTTTGTTAGTTGAAAGTTGAAAGTTGAGAGTTGAAAATGAAGAATGACAACTAAATGATAAATAAACTTTATCACTTATCACTTTCAACTACAAAGATATATTTTTATATAATCAGGTGTAGTGGTGAGGACAGAATTTGGTAAGTAATGTAATAAGTCTGAAAAAAAATGTAACAAGTCAGATTTTTATCAAATCTAAGAAGGATGAACGATATACTTCAGTCAGGTAAAGTACCAGTGGTTTGTTTTGT
>Ga0172379_10007278_pt1 | contig 14409 bp, 13 predicted proteins | sample GrowelOW334metaG_FD_119756 | JGI IMG/M metagenome (GOLD analysis project Ga0172379, IMG submission 119756) | Groundwater microbial communities from an aquifer near a municipal landfill in Southern Ontario, Canada - Groundwater well OW334 metaG | ecosystem: Environmental > Aquatic > Deep... | reverse complement strand
TTTCCGTTGCAGAAGCAAGGCGGCCTCCATAGTTTTTGCCATCTTTAGTAGCTTGGTAGTAAAAAGGGCGATTTGTTTCGACAACAAAAGTTACGATTCCACGGTCTGAAGTTGCGGAACCTAATTTTGAACCAGTTAATTCATCATAAAGTGAGATCTCTGCGCCTCTAACGCGAGTAAGAGGATCATTAGTTTCCTGTGCCCAAACTTCAACATTTCCATATCTTCGAGTTGGGTATTTTTTTGGAATAATAACAACAGAGCTGTCGCTTGCAGGATAACTAAGAGAAGTGCCACAAGAATCGGCACCGTTGCTTTGCAGCTTTGTCGTTTTATCTAAGAAATTTATTTGGCAAAGGCGACCACGAACACCGTCTACTGCGGCAAAATTCTTATATGGAGGAGCAGTAAAAGTGTAACGTGTCGTATTTCTAGCTTTTGTTAAATCCGTAAAACCAACGAAATCAACGATGTCATTTGGACGAACGTTGAATGTTGCATGCTGTGCTGTACCAGTTGACTTAATAGAAACAAGAGTGCCTTCGTAAACACCTGCAATTACCGGAGTAACGCGATACATGCTTACATACGCATTTTGCAAAAGAGCACCAGAGGAAGTTACGCCAACGTCCATTGAGACTGTTGGTAACGATACCGGTGAGTATAAGACTTGTGCGGAAACCATAGATGGCATTACAACTGCTCCTACAAGGAGAAGTGCCACCAACTTTTTGACCGAGAATCTTTTGAACATACGATAAAAAGGTTATGAACTAAAGGAAATAATTAAATTGGGTCGACATAAGCTATTACGCATAAAGGCACCAAAACATTACTATCAAATTTCACGTAGTGTAACTATAGGCTTATTTTTTGATATGTCAAGCGACCGGAAGGCTTAACCTGAAGCTAACCTGTAAACTTTTTGCCTTATTGTCTGTTTATTGGCTTAAATTTTAATAAATGCAAAGGATGCCGAATTATGTTCAAAAATATCGATTGCTTACTGTTTGGTGTCTTGTGCTATAATCCCCAAGCAATATGGCTAAAGCTAAATTCGTAATCTCACATTTTAGGTGCCCGGTATGCCGCACGCCAAGCAAAACAACCAAACACGGCAAAAAACCTCTTAAGGAAATGAAGAAGTTTTGCAGCAAGTGTCGCGCGCATACGTTACAAAAACCCAAGGATATAAAGAAACCTGCTAAATAAATGGAAAAAAATCCATTAAAATTTTTAGCCCACGCTTTTAAGCGGGGTATAGGATTCTTCTGGGGTGTTGTACGCAAGGTAGGGAAGGCATGGAAGTTAATTCTAAAAATCCTAGCGATTTTGGTTTTGATTTCCGTCGTTGGTGCAGGCGCTTTTTATATAAAGGTAATTTCTTATAATCCACCGGTTCCCGCTACGGAGCGCGGTGTGTTTTTTGAAGAGCTTTTACCGAAAGATACGTTGGCTGTTTTCAGCTTTAACCCTTCCGATGCTTCGCAAAGGAGCATAATTAATAATCTTTTTGAAACAGTTCTGCAGGACAAAGCTTCTGCGGCGCTGCCATTTTTGGCTTCCAAGTTTCTATCCGAAGAGAAGGACATAGCTACATTGGCCAAATTTGTTGATTTGATTAAAACGGATTTGCGCGGAGTGGTTGCTATTACAAATGAAAAAGATAAAAGTTCTACACTTATAATGCTCGCGCTGAAGGATGCCGAGGGGATGAAGGCGATTCTTAAAAAAGGAACTGTTCTTGTGGAGGAAAAAGAAAATATATTGGTGCAGTACGAAGGTATGTATGCTGGCGTAATTAAAGATGTTTTCTTTTGGGCGGATTCCGAAGAAGCGGCGAGGGGAATTTCCTCTACGCTTAAGCATCCATGGGCTGCGCTCACGAATTCTAGTGAATTTAAAAATGCGATGAAGTCTGCCAATGCGCCATTTAGTGGTTATGTATTTATTAATACCAATGAGCCCGGCAAGAACACTCTTTTCCCTACTATTGGTACTTCTGGCAGTGAAGCCGGGGCTATAAGCAATGCAGTTGCGTTTTATCGCGCGGCTCAAGACGGAATTTATTTAGACACCATTTCTTTTGCTAAAAATAAATCCGGCAAAGTTGATGAAAATGTAAGCGCTTCTATTTACAAGAAAGTTTCGGCGGAGAAGTTGGTTGCATTTATAGAAATGCACGGACTTGGAAATCTTTTGTTGGAACAGATGGTGGCGGAGGTAAAGGCGAATTCTGAAGATAAGAAAGTTTCAAAGGAAGACTTGGAAAATCAGGCATATGAGCAACTTGGCCAAATGATAGGTTTTGATTTTAAAGCGGAGATAATGCCTATCTTGAACGGAAATTTTGCATTTTCGGTTCACAATTTGGGAAGCAATATTCCGGCCATAACTTTGACTCTCGATGTTTCCGGCCAGGCACAGGCGGCGGATGCATTTGTAAAAAAACTCGATCTAAAAATTGCGCAGCTGATTTCTTTTGCGAATTTGACGTTTAAAACCAATGAGAAAGATCAGATTTTAACTCTGGAAAAATTGCAGACGGCAAAGTCTGGCGGGTTGGTTAAGATTTATTTTGATAGGATTTCGAAGAATATTGCCGACATTCCATTGTTTAAGCTTTTACCTTCTCCGATGGAAATTGCATATGGAATTACGGATGATGGTTTGCTGTTCTTTTCTACCACTCCGGATTTTGGCAAGATTTTCACGACGACAAATACAATTGATGGAAGCGAGCTTTTTGCCCAGGCCAAGGCCTCCGGAGCAGATGCAAGCACTTTGTTTATTCTAAATTCATCAACTTTGCTGGAGTTGGCGCAACGCTTTGTGGACTCAACCAAAAAGGCCGGCACGTTCTCGAAAGATGACGAGGCCATTTATGAAATTATAAAGAAACACGTTTTGCCGGTAAAAAGCGTGGTTCAGCTTTCCAAAAACGACGGAGCTAATATAAAAGGAAAAATCTTCGTGAAGATTGTGAAGTAGGGAAGAGGAAGTAATATTTTGCACGGTCTTGATCTCTACGGTTTTTAAAAATGTGAAAATCCAGGGGAATGCATATGGTTTTCAAGACATTCACGAGGATGTGGGAACCGAAAGAGGCAAAAATCGTCGTCAAAAAAGCGAGCAGCTAGCGTAAGCCGATGCGAACTTTTAGGCGATTTTTGCCATTTTGGTCACACCGCAGTGCTTGTCGCAGAAAAACATATGCATTCCTTTTACTCTCCACTCAGCACAATTCCCGGAGTTCGGAATTTTCCGCGCAGTTTTCCTTTTGCGACGATGTGTTCTTTGCCGAGGAATTCAATAAAATCCTTTTCTGAATATTCCAGATCGTCACCAATAGCTAAACTGTTCCAATCCAATCCATAGACCATAATCTCATAAATATGATTGCCCTTTCCTGCAGGTGGCATTGGGCCGTCATAAGAAAAATTTCCAAAGCTGTTCTTTGCGATTTTTACTCCTTCCGGTAGCAAGCTTTTGTTCGAAAGTGCTCCCTCATCAAGTTTCCTGGCATCTGCCGGAATATTTGTCGCAATCAAGTGTACCCATTTATTTGCTTGTACATTTCTGTCTACAATTGTAATTGCGAACGTATTGATCTTTTTTGCAGCCGCTTTGTTCACTTTCCAGTTCAAAGGGATTGAAATATTGGAGTTATATGGCAATTTGTCGGAAGGTTTTGCATATTTGGCCGGAATATCTTTTAGACTTTTAAATGCCGGTGAAGTGACTGTGATTTTTGCTACAGGAGTGGCTTTTGCATAAGAAATGGCTGGGATTAAACACAAAACAGTTGTCCCAAAGATTGCCAAACTCAATAATAATGCGGTTTTTTTCATAAAAATAAGTTTTAATGATTACAGGCTAGTAATTTACATATCATACCATTTTGCATAATTTTTCAAGCAGATAATGGTAATATAAAAAAAGCACACACCGTTTTAAATGGGTGGAACATATAATTCTTAACTTTATATATATGAAGCAAGTGCGACGGGGAATATTTCTAATCGCGGCCGTTGCGATTTTTGCCATGCCTCTGTATGCCTTTAGCCAGAGCGTGACGGTTACATCAACAAAATTTAATGATGTTTCCGCAGAGCACCCTTTTATTAAGGGAATCACTTATTTAAAGGGCAAGGGACTCGTAAAAGGTTATGGAGATGGAACTTTTCAGCCGGATTCTTCTGTTTCTCGCGCTGAATTTATAACCATGGTAATGGCTTCTGTTAATACAAATCCTCAAGGTTCAAACTGTTTTAAAGATGTTAAAGATGAATGGTTCGCAAAATTCGTTTGCCAGGCCAAAACTCAAAAACTGATAAGTGGCTATAACGATGGAACATTCAAACCAAATAATAATATTAATTTTGCCGAGGCGTCTGTGATTTTGGCCAAAGCAAATAAATTGTCTCTTGAGGCGTTAAAGGCTGGTGAGCCTTGGTATAAGCCGGCCACAGTTAAGTTTGCGGCGCAAAAAGGAATACCGGTGACTATTGATTACATGGACAAGAAAATAAGCCGCGGAGAAACGGCAGAAATGATCTATAGAATAAAAGCAAAAATTAAAACTAAGCCAACTAAAACTTTTGAGGCTCTTACAGCTCCACTTCCAAAAATTAGCTCATGTGGGGAGTTAAAAGAGAAGGTCGCAGCTTTCCAATATACTCAAAATTATGGTCGCGACATTATGTATAAAATGGCTTTGCCAATGATGTCGCCAACTACGACTGGGGCATCACAGGACACTGCGGCGGAAGAAACCGCAGCGCCAAGTGAAAGTGAAAATGCCGCAGAGGGAGGAGAAGGCAAATCAGATGATTATTCTTCTACGAATGTTCAGGTAGAAGGAGTGGACGAAGCGGATGTAATAAAAAATGATGGTGAATTTATTTATGTAATAAGCAAAAATTCGGTAAGAATTGTAAAAGCTTTCCCGCCTGAACAAATGGCGCAAGTTGCCAAGCTTGTTTTGAGCGACAAGAGTTTTACTCCTTCCGACATGTATGTTGCCGGCAACAAACTTGTTGTGCTTGGATCGACATATGACGGTACAGAAAGGGCTTATGGATACGGATATTATGGTGGAAGCAAAACGGAGCTTTTTGTTGTCGATATGACGGACAAGGCTAATTTAAAGGAAGAAAGATCCGTTAAATTTGATGGCAATGAAATTTCTTCACGCAGAATTGGCAAGTATGTGTATGTGGTAGTTAATAATTCGCCGGTTTATTCCACTTTGGAAAAAGGTGATACGGGAATTGGCGTTGTTCCTACCTATTTGGATTCATTGAATGACACGGCTAAACCGGTTTGCGGCTGTGCCGATATTCGTTTTATGCCACGTTACGAAGAGCCAAATATGCTTTATGTGGCCGGAATAAATATAGAAGATTCCACGGAGGCTATTTCCAATCAAACAATAATGGGATCCGGAGATACGGTCTATTCTTCGGTCGACAATATGTATATAGCTACGACGCAATATGATACGCCTGCTGTTGATAAGTTCGAATCATTTGCGCCTTTTTATCGCGGCAATTCCAGTACAGAAAAAACGGTTGTATTTCAATTCGCATTAAACGCCGGCAAGGTTGAATATAAGGCTCAGGGAAGCGTAAAAGGGCACTTGCTAAATCAATTTGCCATGGACGAAAACGGCGAAACGTTTAGATTGGCAACTACTATCGGTGAAGTGTGGGACAGCGTAAAACCATCAACGAATAATATATTCGTTTTAAATAAAAATGATTTAAAGGTAACACTTGGTTCTGTGCAAGATATTGCTCCGGGCGAAAAGATTTATTCTGTTAGGTTTATTGGCAATCGCGCATACATGGTGACTTTCAAAAAAGTTGATCCGTTCTTTGTTATTGATCTTACCGATTCTGCAAATCCAAAAATTCTGGGTGCATTAAAAATTCCAGGCTACAGTGATTATCTTCATCCATATGATGAAAATCATATAATTGGTTTTGGAAAAGATGCAGTTGATCCTGCAAATGTGGAGGAAGAATGGCCTGGTCGTGACTTCGATTTCGCTTGGTATCAGGGCATTAAGATTGCACTTTTTGATGTTACCGATCCTACAAATCCAAAAATGATGTTTAAGGAAATGATAGGGGATCGTGGTACGGAGAGCGAAGTTTTGAATAATCACAAAGCTCTTTTGTTCGATAAGAAACGAAATTTGTTTGCGCTGCCGGTTACTGTTGCAGAAATAAAAGATAAAACTTCTAAAGATCAATATACCGGTGATACATATGGAACAACCGTTTTCCAGGGAGCATATGTTTATACTTTGGATCTCGTAAATGGATTCCAATTAAAAGGGAAAATCACTCATTACGAGGATCCATCGGTTTTTGCAAAGCAGGGTTATTATTGGTATGGGGATAATAATGAAATAAAGAGAATTGTGTCTATTGGTGATTATTTATACACAATTTCGCTTGGGAAGATTAAGGCGGTTTTGCGTGACACGATGGTAGAAAAGAAAGCTCTGCCGCTGGAAGTGGATGAAGAACCGGTAGAGCCTATTTACGTGGAGTAGGAAAATCGAAAAACTTTGCCAAAAAGGCCCCTGCACTTTGCTCGGGGTCTTTTTGTTTTATAAGTCGCAAATCGTGATTGATTTAGCCAGTTTTAACCTGTAAATTTAATAAAGGTGCTAGCGGGTCTTATTATTTTTTAACACATTGTCCTATGAATTATTTTAGTACATGGAACGAGGCAATAATGGCTTCGCTCCAAAATATCTGGGGGAAGGTAATATCTCTTGTTCCTCAGCTAATTGGTGCTCTTTTGGTTTTGATTATTGGCTTAATAGTTGCGTCACTTCTTGGAAAATTGACAAGGAAACTTGTGAATTATACTCACGTAGATAAGCTTTTTCTTAAATTTAAAGTTACGGAAAAATTTGAAAGCATGGGGCTTAAATTTAATGTGGCGGCAATTGTTGCCTGGATCGTGCATTGGTTCTTTATAATCGTGACTTTGATTGCAGTTGTGGACATTTTAAAGTTGGAACAAGTGACTTTGTTCCTGCAGGATGTCGCGCTTTATATTCCAAATGTTGTCGTGGCTGTAATTATTTTGGTTATCGGTTTGGTAATCGGGCAATTTGTATTTCAAGTTGTTGAAAAGTCCTCAAAGGCTTCGCACCTTACGGCTTCTGCAAGCGATGCATTGGCTGCAATTGCAAAGTGGGCAATCGTGATTTTTGCTCTTATGGCCAGCCTTTCTCAGCTTGGAATTGCCACAAGATTAATAGAAATTCTTTTCACCGGTTTTATTGCCATGTTGGCTGTGGCTTTTGGCTTGGCTTTTGGACTTGGAGGCAAAGAAAAGGCCAGCAGACTTTTGGAAGATTGGGGGAAAAAACAACTGTAAAGCCGCATCGTTATAAATTGTATGGTGCGTGGTGAGTCAAAAACTTAAAATGCCGATCTCGTAACAGGTCGGCATTTTTTGATGAATTGATATTTTGAATTAGCTTTGCAGTGTGATCTTAACTTGCTCGGCAGTGTCTTGGCCTGCATCGGTTACTTTTTTCGTTCCCACATCAGGAGAAGCAGGACGTTTCTCGGCATAAATTTTATATTGAATGCAGTCTTTTAATGCTCTATTAGCGCTGCTTTTCCATGTTGGTACAGCGACTGTTGAAAATCCAGCCCCGTGAGCAAATTTCATAGCTCCCATTAATTCTTCCGCACTTACGGTGGCAATTGGTGTACCAAAGTCTCGTGGCTCACCTTCGCGGATACATACTTGCTGGGGGGCTTCATCTTTCTTAGAAGAATATGGAACAATTACGATACAGCCGTTATCTAATATTTCTGGACGAGTTTTTCCCTCTTCCCAGTTTACGAGGGTGCTTTGTACGCGCCTGATAATAATGCCCTTTGCGTATCCTGCGTCGTTCACTGTGCCTATTGTGTGGTTAGCAAGAAGTTTTTCAAAGCTCTGCTTTTGCTGTTTTATTTCAGGATTAGCCATACTGTGTAAACTGTTAAATGTTAGGGGTTGAATCTAGCATAAGTCAGGTACAAGCACCAAATTGCCAAAAACAACCCTATAAGGGCTTTTATTATGGTAGTTATGCTTATTTTATGCGGTTTTCCCCGATTTTGGGCACAAAAAAACCGCCTTTCTGGGCGGGTCTCTTCAAAAACAACAACACATATATTATACCACACCTCTAAATCAAAAATCAAATTTTTTGGCAATATATATCATATATGATATAATAACAGGAGTGAATAAACTTCCGAAATTTGCAGACGAACAACTTTTGGCGCTGGATTTAATGACTCCGCGGGCACTTTTGGCCTACGAAAAACTGTACCTTGGCAAACAATTGAGACTTTTGCGTAAAAAGGCGGGGATGAAGCAGTCCGACCTGGCAAAAAGGCTAAAGACTTCTCAAAGTGCCGTGGCGCGAATGGAGTCCGGTAAGCAAAACATGACCCTGCAGATTATGGTGAGTTTGAGTTTTTTGTTTGGGAAAAAACTCGTGGTTAAGTTTGTATAGAAAACTTAATCTAGAATTGAGTAGCAGTTGCTTGTGCACGGGCGCGAGTAGCACCATCATCACAATCTTGATCAGCTTCGCCGTGGCCATCACCACGTGGTTCAGCTACTGGATCTTTCCCCCCAAAACCTTTTGTCCATGTGCCTTCGCCTCCTTCACCGACACAGAATTGTTGGTTAAGAGAACAGGCACCAACGTCGCTACCGTATGTATTTTCATCTCCAGGTGTGCATGATCCTTCTTTAGCAGGAGTGTAACCCTGAAGTGCTTCAGGTCCGACACCTACAACTTCCATAAGTTCTGTGTCTCCATTGTCTTTCATGGCGCACACACTTGCGTTAGTTGCCGGCATTGCACCTTCGCCTTCGTTTGTAGCTGGTAAATATTCGAGAGTAACTGTTATTTCCCCCTCATTTTTGCATCCATTTACTGGGTTTGGACCTTTTTCTGGAGGGCATGCGAGATAATCTGTTTTGCCGTCCAAGTCATCATCTACGTCATTACATTTTTCATCAGTAGGCGAAATGGTGTCTGGCGTTTCAACTACATTCCATGTTCCATCGTCATCACAATATCCCACGTTTCCATTGCTTGAATCCATATCTGCGCCTGCATTTGCTGGATCGCTACAATTTGGTTCGTCCGTAAAACCGTCACAATCGTTATCTTTTACGTCTGCTGGAATTTCTTCTTCCGGTCCTGTTCCTTCTGTTACTGGCACCCATCCATCATTAGTGTAAACATATTTTACAAGTTCACATTCTCCCAACACATTTGATTCTCCTGTGGCTTGATTATATTGAACCGGAGATTGTCTCATCATGCCAGGTTTTACAATTCTTTGAGGAGGCAGTGGGGTGGAGCCTTCGCCTTCACCTTCGCCACCATCTGACATTCCGGCATCTACACTTTCACTAGTTTCTGCACCATCTTTAACATCACATCCAGCAATTCCAGCTGAAACTAGAAAAAGCTGAAATGCTGCCGCGCTCATACGCAAAGATTGCATTAGTGGAGACTTGGAATTCCTAATTTGATTTAATAAGCCAGTTGAAGCAGAAGAATCTTCTCTTGGACCAGGAACTAATGGGTTGCTCATAGTTTTAAGGTTAGTTTAAAATACTAGAAAGTAATTCTAGGCACATTCGTGGCCTTTGTCAAGGTTTCTTTGAATGCTTAAAGTACTCTATCTGGCGCAATCTGGCAAGTGCCTCCTTTTTTGTCTTGTATGTGCCGAATTTTCGGCCTGTATTCTCGGACATTACCGTATATTTGCCCCCGATTTTCTTAATCATGCTTTTTACCTTTTATGATGATTAACAGGTAGCTAAACCAAGTATAAATGCCAAGTATAAGGAAAATTCCTGCAAGTCCCATCCAAATATACCAATAAATAATGTTAAAAAAGCCTTGTTTTAAGGTAAAGCCGAGCCATAAAAAGAAAATACAAACGGCTATAAAAATTGGCACTGTAAGGAAATTTTTCCAGCGTTTGTTATACATATCGTCCTTCCACTGTTTTTCCATTGCCGGCGTTTTTAGGCGATTGGCCGCGCGAGCGAACTTAAAAAACTGGCCAAGCGCCATAATAAAGGCAATTGGGTTGTTGCTTCTGCCTCGCTGTGAAGAAGAGGGGATATTTTTAAAACCCTGCATTAGTTCTCCGAATTCCTTCATTTTGCTTGGATCTAATTTTTCAGTCATATTACAAAAGAGATTTTATCACTTTTACGCTTTCGGTGAACTTGTTTTTTTCTTCTTCGTTTAGTGGGATTTGTAATGTTTGAATTATTCCGTCGCTGCCAAGTACGCAAGGAACGCTCACGCAAACATCCGAGTGGCCATAATAATTATTCAACAGTGTTGAAAGCATAAAGGCTTGGTGAGTGTCGTCCGCAATATTTTTTGTGATTTCGCAGGTGGCGGTTGCAATTGAGTAGCAAGTGTAGCCGACATCATGAATTATTCTATATGCGGCATTTTTTGTGTCTTCGTAACATTGGTCTGCTGCTTTTTGAGTGAAGCCTGGGAACTCCAAAAGTGGCTTGCCGGTCACGTTTGCGCTACTCCATACCGGGAATGAGCTGTCGCCGTGTTCGCCCAAAATATATGCGTTGATGCTGCGTGGATGCACACCAATTTTTTGCGAAATGTGGAATTGAAGTCGAGCAGTATCTAAAATTGTGCCGCTGCCAAAAACTTTGTTTGGTTTGAATTTGGAAAGTTTCAGCGCCTCGTGAGTTAAAACATCAACCGGGTTTGCGATGATTAATAAAATGGAATCCGGCGCGGCAGCTGCAATTTTTGGAATAATTCCTTGGAAGATTTTTTTGTTGTCTTCTACCAGTTGAAGTCGTGTTTGACCGGGTTCCTGCTTTTTGCCGGCAGTCACAATTACAACGTCGGAGTCCTTGCATAAGGCCAAATCGTCACCGGCCTCAAGTTTTACAAACTGTGTAAACGGTAGGCTGTGCTCCATGTCCAAAATAATTCCCTGCGCTTTTTCTTTGTTTAAATCGATTAGTGTAAGGTCGGTTGGCGTGCCGTCTAATAAAAGTGCATATGCAACAGTTGCACCAACATTTCCGCATCCAATTACGCTTACTTTAAATTTTGATTTATCTGCCATTTTTGTTTTTGGTTAGCCTTTAACTATTAGTTAATTATACCTTATTTTAAGGTTAAATTGAAGGGCTAAATCGGCTCTTATCTGGAGATTATGAAGCAGCGATGAGGTGTTTGGTTTTCAAAATCGGGCGGAATTAAATCCGTTCTTTCTTGAACTTTGCATGGCATGAGTTTGTTTTTTTGGAGCCAAAAGTCTTTGCAGTTGTTGGAAAATACAATAAAACCGGTAGGGGATAGAATTTGCAGTGCGCCATTTATGAGTTTTGGATGGTCTTTTTGAACGGAGAAAGTTTGGTTTTTGTTTCGGCTAAAAGTCGGAGGATCGATGATTATAATGTCGAAAACCAATTTTTTGCGCGCCGCATAATTAAAATATTCCAGTGTGTCCATTTTAAAAACCCAGTGTTTTTCGAGCGGCATATTGTTGAGCTCAAAATTCTTTTTCATCCAGGCGCAGTATGTTTTTGAAAGATCAACGCTGTGAGTTAGTTGTGCGCCGCCCGTTGCTGCAAAAACGGAAAATGAGCCTGTATATGCAAAGGTGTTTAGCACGTTTTTACCTTTACTCTCGGCCATTATCCACTTGCGAGTTTCGCGATGATCCAAAAATAAACCAACGTCCAAATAGTCGGATAAATTTATGGAAAATTTGTTGCCATATTCCGTGACTACGATTTCTTTGTGTTCGATTGCGGCTTCTTTTTCTGTGCCACTTTTGCGCGACGAGTCGCTGCTGTGTGCAGTTTTATCTTTGTAATAAAAGTTTTCGACGCCAAGAGTTTTTGTGATTGCAATTTGAAGCGCCGTTTTTGTTTCGGCATCAATTTTTCCGAAAACGTGAATAACTGCATTGTCTTTATAAATATCCACGGCAATTGGCAGTAGGTAGTTTGTGTTTGCAATAAGCCTAAAAGCCTCGATTTTATTCGTGCTTAAATATTTCCTGTATGTTGCAAGGTTTTTCTCGATGAGTTTTAAAATATTTTCGTGTGTCATTTCTTCATGTAATAAGATTTTTCTGCGGGCGGTAATTTTTCTATAGCATACCTTAACATTGTACGCGGCATGCACTTAAAATGTTTATCTAAAAATTTCTTTTCCACCGCGTGGTCTCTATTTCCAATTTCTCTAATCATCCAGCCGACTGCTTTGTGCATTAAATCATGTTCGTCTTTTAATAGAATTTCTGCGAGTTTTAGCGCGTCATCAAATTGTTTTTCGCGGATTAATGTGAAGGTGGAAATTATGGAAACGCGCTTGCTCCAAAGGTGATTTGAGCGTGCGAGTTTATATAAAATGTCGCGTTCGCCTGGATTTTCCAGTAAATATTCGCCGACAATTTTGTGTGCACTGGAGTCTACCAAGTCCCAATTATTTACATATTTTAAATTGGCCAAATAAAAATCCACAATCTGCTTTTTGGTTTTTTCGTCGGTTTTTTTATATTTATCTACCAATATAAAAAGTGCAGTTAATCGATGTTCGTGAAATTCGCTTTTTATTAATTCAAAAACTTCGGTGAGTGGAATTTGTTTAAACTTTTTTGCAACTGCGCGCTGGTCCGGTACACTTGCACCAATAAATTTGTCGCCTTCGCCATATTCGCCCTTGCCGGTCTTAAAAAAGCGCAAAGCATGGGTGGCTCTTCCCGCATTACCAAGCCTTTTTAGCTCGTTTTTAATTTCGCTAAGTGACATATTGCAATATTACCATTCAATTGGTTTTTCGTCCGAAAATTCCAAGTATTCGTTGGTTTTGCTGAAGTGTTTGCATTTAAAAAATCCGCTAAATGCAGAAAAAGGGGATGGATGTGCGGCTTTTAAAATTAAATGTTTTTGCCCGTCAATTAAAGGTTCTTTGGCTTGTGCATATTTGCCCCAAAGTAAAAATACCAAGTGTTCTTTTTGCGCGGAAAGCATAGAAATTACTGCGTCGGTAAAATTCTCCCAACCTTTACCTTGATGCGATCCTGCCTGCGATGCTGCAACCGTTAACGTCGCATTTAAAAGCAAAACGCCTTGGCGAGCCCAGCGCTCAAGATCTCCGGAGTGGTTAACTTCGTGGCCCAAATCACTTTCGATTTCTTTAAAAATATTTTGAAGCGAAGGTGGGAGTGGAATGTCTTTGCCAACCGCAAAGCAAAGTCCATTTGCCTGGCCTCGGCCGTGGTATGGATCTTGCCCCAAAATCACAACTTTTACTTTATCGAACGGGCACAAATCAAATGCATGAAAAATAAAGCTCGGCGGTGGATAAATTGTTTTTGATTTATATTCGTTTTTTACAAAGTTTGTCAGTTCGGCGAAATAATCTTTTGAAAATTCCGGTTGCAGCGCCCTCTTCCACGATTCTTCGATTTTGACTTCCATGGCCGTATTATACAGCTTTTTTGCTGGTTGGGACTGTATTAGTAAAGTCAAAAAGCTGTATACATTTGAGCATTTAGCATACAATCATTCCGCTATTATTATGGAAAATAATTACGAGCAAAATTTAATAAAACAGTATTTTGCAGGTGACGAAGGCGCGCTGGAGGTGCTGATTAACCTCTATTTAAAGCCAATTTATAGCTTTGTTTATAGGTATGTTAATGGGGCGGAGGAGGCGGAAGATATTACTCAAGAAGTTTTTGTTAAGGCGTGGCGCAATCTTAAGAAATTTAAACAAAATAAAAGTTTCAAGACTTGGATTTTTGAAATTGCAAAAAATACTGCGTTGGACTTTTTAAAGAAAAAGAAGACGATTCCATTTTCTAAATTTGAAGATGAAAGTGGCAAAAATGTTTTGCTGGAAACTCTTGCCGATCCGGCGGAGCTGCCACAAGAGCTTTTAAATAGGCAAGGGATTGCCAAGCTACTAGAAACTGCAATGTCCAAGCTTTCACCATCTCACCGAATGGTTCTTTTTCTCCGCTACAATGATCATTTTAATTTTAGGGAAATAGCGGAGGCGCTTACGGAGCCACTACATACAATAAAAAGCCGACACCGACGCGCACTGATTAAATTAAGAGAAATACTCGAGGATTTAAAATAAATGCACCAAAAAGTGCCCCACGGTCGTAGTAGTAGTGTTAAATATGCGCAAAGACTACGAACAATTGTTTACTAACCTGACTCCAAAGGCTCCGCCGAGCGGTCTTTTTGGCAAAATTATAAGTCGCATTCAAAGAGAACGACAATTTCTAACCATGCGCAACAGGCTCATAGTACTTTCTCTTGGCGTAGTTGCTTCGT
>Ga0172379_10007277_pt1 | contig 14410 bp, 18 predicted proteins | sample GrowelOW334metaG_FD_119756 | JGI IMG/M metagenome (GOLD analysis project Ga0172379, IMG submission 119756) | Groundwater microbial communities from an aquifer near a municipal landfill in Southern Ontario, Canada - Groundwater well OW334 metaG | ecosystem: Environmental > Aquatic > Deep... | reverse complement strand
TTTACCGACTGTCGCGACAAGAGCAAAAATCATAAAGCTCCGCTTCTGATTGCCGGCTGTGATATCAAAGGGCTGGACTATCTTAATTTACAAAAATTCAGACGAAAATTGGTACGCTAATGGAACAGAGTTTGTAAATCGCCTCATCGGCGATCCGCCGGAGAGGCGGAGTTAAAAAAATTTAAAGTTAGTACAAACACACTTTATGAACTTTCTACTTTATGAACTTGATGAACTATTTGATAACTTTAACCGTCGGCTCAGATCGGTCCATAGAGCTTATGAACATTGAAACAAGTGCATAGATGAGGGCAGCGAAGAATGCTGACCAGAAATTTGTGATGGTAAATCCCTTGACGATGTCAGACACCAGCCAGAACATAAATGCATTGATGATCAAGGTAAATAAACCAAGTGTGAGGATATTAATAGGCAAGGTAAGGATGATGATAAGGGGACGAATGACCGCATTTACAAGCCCCAAAACTAAAGCAACAACCAAGGCTGTAAAAAAGCTAGTTATCTCAACTCCAGGAACAAGATAGGTGATAATCATTAATAAAACTGCGTTGATAAACCATCTCAAGATTGCAAATAAACACATTTTAGCCACCTTTATTAATTAGATTAGATAAATCATATGTTTTACTCGGTTCAATGTCAAAGTTATTATTTGTCAAAAAACTATTGAAATTTGTATTTAATAGGTTTAGAATCAGCTCTAAATAATTAGTGAGGCAACATGACTTATCTGTGGTATGTAGGAATCTTAGTTCTATTGTACTTAATGGGAGCACTTCGCGTTATCCAACAGTATGAAAAAGGCGTACATTTTCGCTTGGGAAAATTTGTTGGGCCCAAAGAGCCGGGGCTTCGAATGATCATCCCTATAATCGACAAACTGATGAAAGTTTCGCTTCGAATTGTGACCATGCCAATCCCGTCACAAAAAATCATCACTAAAGATAATGTTTCAATCGACGTTGCTGCCGTAGCCTATTTCAAAGTTACCGATGCCGAGAAAGCCGTAATCGCCATTCAGGATGTCTATTCAGCCGTCAACCAGATCGCCCAGACAACTGTTCGAAACATTGTCGGGCAGTTTATGCTTGATGAAGTTCTCTCTGATACCGGCAAGATCAATGAGAAAATTAAGAAAATTATCGATAGTCACACCGAGGCGTGGGGAGTAGTAGTTTCGACTGTTGAGATCAAAGATATTCAACTTCCAGACACCATGCAGCGCGCTATGGCCAAACAAGCCGAAGCTGAGCGAGAAAAAAGAGCTAAAATCATCGCCGCAGAAGGGGAATTCCAGTCTGCTGATCAACTAGGAAAAGCCGCTGATATTATTGGCAAGCACCCAATCGCACTACAGCTCAGAAATCTACAGGTTCTATCGGAGATTGCTGTTGAGAAAAATTCCACAATAGTGTTCCCTAGCACGTTCTTGAACACCATCAAGGATGTCAAAGATTTTATGGCTTCTGAGAAATAGTTGCTAACCCGTTAGATTCACTTGCTTTAAGAACTTTATAAACTTTCAACTTGATGAACTTATTTGTGCTTTTCGTTGAGATTCTGCCAATCCCAAGTTCTTTTTGAATTAAATTCAAGTTTTTTTATAATTTCGGCCTCAATATCGATATCTAAAATTCCGCAGAGGTGAATGATTCTCTGTATCACATCCCCCATCTCCTCTCCAAATCCATCTTTGCCGGTCATATTCTTGTGTCGGTATGCTTCATAGGCCTCGGAAACCTCTGAGTGAATTAGGGCAATCTTTTCACCAACGTTAATGTCCTCCGGCTTCGTTCCGAAGCCTTTTTCTTCGGCCTGGATCATCAGCACATTCAGAAGTTGTTTGAAGGTTAGATCTTCGTTTTTCATTATTAAAAGTAAACCATATTCCAACTACTTTACAAACTTTATGAACTTTATAACTTGACGAACTAATTGTATATATAAATCTTCGGTGGGCCATCATATACCTGCCCCTTATGATTTTTAAAAGGGAAGGTGATCGAAATAATTTTCGTGTTCTTTTTTAGAGCATTAAAAATCCATGGTTCGATTTTTCGCATAATTTTATCGAGTAAATACAAGTAAACAACGTCAGCACCGTTAACTAACTTTTCGTGATCTCTAATATTTCCAAAATAAATCTTAATATTTTTCGATTCGCCAGAGAATAAAACATTTAACTTTGCCAATAAATAATAAAAAGGGGAAATCTCGACGCCGACTCCCCTCGCCCCAAAACCTCGGCTAGCTATAATTAAAACTCGACCATTGCCACAGCCAAAATCAACAATTTTCTGATTTTTATTAAGATTAACCGCGTAGAGAGCTTTTTTAATAATTTTATCTTTAGAATAAATCGTCGGCGCCCCAGAATACGCCGCAATCAGTAATGATAAAAACCAAAACAGAGCAAAAATTAAAAAAACTAAGAAAATAATTTGAATTATCACGTCCTTAGCGTAGCAAAAAAATTATCAAAATACCGTTTTAAAATCCAAAGGCCCAGCTAAACAGCGGCTGGGCCCGGACACAACAGGTAGGCAATCTGCAGTCAGCCCGCTGGGACCAATGCATACCACTTACCTTCGAAGATGACGCAGTTGTTCGAGATAACGGCGATCGCCGCGTCGTGAAGCTCCTGAATGAGGGCAGCTTCAGACTCGGCAGGGCCGGCAATCACTTGCCGACCTTCGATCTCGATAACCATGTCACCCGCTTTTTTCACCCGATCATCGGGCATGACACTCCTCCTTCAGGCTCCGATCTCGAGTAGGCCTTCGCCTGCAGGGCTGAGGCCATCGAGAAATCCGGATGTGGCAGGCATCGCGACCAAGTGGGCAAAGAACGCTTCTTGGCGCGCGATCGCCAGAAGCACACGATCTTCCTCGGGCGTCTCGGCGGTCTCCTGCCATAGGTACCACAGCTCGATCCCACAGGCGATCGGATCGCGACCAGTCTGGCGGATGAAGTCGACGCGTTGCATGGGATCGCGATGCTCGATCTCAGAAAGACCGACCAGAATCTCGTGAAGCGCGTCTGCGAACTGGTCGCAGGCATTAGCTGTGGCTTTGTCATGTACAGCCCTGAGGACAGAGCCACCGTGGACCATCTTCTCAAACGCCTGTCGCGCGGTTCTGCTCACGACGCCCTCGCCGTGCCAGGCCTCAAAGGCATAGACTACGCCGAGGATGAGGTCGCGGATGACAGGATCCTGGAAGCGTAGCTGCTGCCGGCGTTCGGTAAGCGGCGTCTCACTGATCGTGGTCTCCCAGTCTTCAAACGGCGCTGGCGCGGGAGCCATCCCGTAACGGCAAACGAAGTCAAACAGACCTGCAAATGCCGCTTCGTATGACTCTGGTTCGCCAACCGGTGGCTCGTAGCCACCCCAGTAAGTCACTACCTCCATCTCGCAGAGATGGAGGGTTTGGGAGTTGATGTCTACCCCTTCCTCTGGCCACCTCAGGCTGATAATTCCGCACGCATCGGGGTCCTCGTCTTCGACCTGGTCTTGCGTCCAGACCTCAAGCTCGAACTGTACAGCCATGCCGTGTCCTTGCAGGAGCGACATCAACCGTCGCGCCTCGTAGGCAAACGTGTTGGGCTTGTCGCCCGCCGCCTCCAGCCTGATGAGCGCCCTCTGGCGCTCAATCTCGAACTGGTCGAGGATCATGTTGAAGACCGTAGCCTTGGCGTTGTACGCCAGACAAGGCTTCGATACCACGATCTCGGCACACTCGGGCCGGTTGCAGAAACACTCGCTGATCGTCCAGCCACGACCGAAGGCATTGACGTAGGCCTCCAGGTACCACTTGTTGGACTGGTCGAGGATGAAGTCTAGCGCGACCTGTGGCAAGACTGACTCGAACTGCGTCAGGCATGCCCGAACCACGAGCGAGATGTCAAAGTGGCGAAGCTCGCCCAGGTTCCACCCATACAGCATGGTGGTCAACTCTTGGACAAGTGCCTCAGTCGGCTGCGATGCAACGCACTCTACCCAGAGCGCACGAGCTTCCTCGATTGCGCCCTGACGCTTCGCCTCGGCGAATTCGCGGCGGTCAACCTCAGCGTCGACCAGCCACAAGATCTCAGCGACCGCCCGACGGACGAGACACCTCTGTCGCGCCGCCCCCAGCCGCCTTTCTTCGTCTGCCTCAGCCTGCCGTTGGCGCTCCTCCTCCTCGCGCTGCAGTTGTTGAAGGTTCGCCCGCAAAAGACGTTGTCCTTCTTCTTCCGACACTTCGCGAACAGCGCCACCGCAGCCCGACTCCGGGCATACGTGCAACCACGGAATGCCGGTGTTATGCGCCAGATCACGACAGCGATGAACTGCACCGCAGCCTTTGATCGTACACACAAACCAGACACCCTCCCTGTCGAACAGATGCATCAACCAAAGCCAACGCATGCTATCACCGCTTTCCTTGAAATGGTTCGAAACTGTCAGTGAACTGCCCTTGCAGCTATACCAAGAAATCTAGCAGTTTAAACCCGCTAGATCAAGAAAAATTTAGAAAAACGACTTTTATCTGCTCTTAGCTCTGTTTCTCATCGTTGGGTCGAGTATCTTTTTGCGAAGCCGCAAAGAGATCGGCGTAACTTCGAGAAGTTCGTCGTCTTCAAGAAAATCGATACATTGTTCGAGTGACATTTTGATTGTCGGATCAAGAACAACTGTAATTTCAGCGTTAGATCGGATATTGGTCATCTGTTTTTCCTTGGCAACATTGATCTCAATATCGCCATCTCGCGAGTTAAGACCTACGATCATTCCTTTATAAACTTGGGTTTGAGGTTCGATAAAAGTGTTACCTCTGCCCTGAGCAATATTAAGTCCATAAACAACCGCTTTACCGTTTTCAGAAGCGATTAATACGCCATTTCTAAGCTTAGCAATTGCCGGCCTTATCGGCTCAAAACGTAAGAAAATCGAGTTTGCGACTGCCGTGCCACGAGATAGAGTTAGAAGCTGGTTTCGAAGTCCGAGCAAACCTCTGGTTGTAATAATAAATTCTAAACGTGTTGATAGATTATCAATTTGAGACTGGTGCATCAGGGTTCCACGTCGTCTGATAACTTCGGCAATAACCGAATCAGCATATGGAGTCTCAACATCAATCGTTAGCTCCTCTACTGGCTCTGATTTTACACCATCAACTTCTTTGGTAATAACTTCTGGTTTTCCAATTTGTAATTCAAAACCTTCGCGGCGCAATGTTTCAATAAATACTGATAAATGAAGCTCTCCGCGACCGGACAAGATATATTCTCCCTCTGAACCAAGATGAAACTTCAAAGAAACGTTTGTTTCGAGTTCTTTTTCGATTCTAGCTAAAATCTGGCGCCCAGTTACAAATTTACCTTCGCGGCCTGCAAATGGTGAAGTGTTAGCGGTAACAGCCATCGAAAGTGTAGGCTCTTCAATCGAAATAGTTGGCAACGCCTCGGGATTAGCGGCATCAGCAATTGTCTCGCCGATTCCAGCATTTTTTAACCCCGTTAACAAAACAATGTCCCCTGCAATCGCTTCCGGAACTTCAGTTCTTTTGAGGCCATTACTTACAAAAACCTTATCGATTTTGCTTGATTCTTTTATTCCATCTTCATTTAAAAGCACAACTGACAAACCTTTTTTAGCAGTTCCACGAGTGATTTTGCCGATTGCGTATTTGCCCTGATAAGAATCCCAGTCGAGAGCCGAAACGAGCATCTGAAAATCACCCTCTTCAACTTTAGGAGCAGGAATATGCTCGACAATCGCATCAAAAATGACTGATAAATCACCAGGAGCTGTCATATCTTCTGGCATCTCCGCCCAAGCTTTACCGTCTCTAGCAATTGCATAATAAACTGGAAAATCGAGGTGTGATTCATCTTGAGCTAAATCTAAAAACAAATCAGAAGTTCGTTCAATCACCTCTTCGACTCGCGCGCTTGGCTTATCGATTTTGTTGATAACGACAATAATTTTTAAGCCCAGATCGAGCGCTTTTTTCAAAACAAATTTAGTTTGAGGCATTGGTCCCTCTTGTGCATCAATGACCAGTACCGCACCATCGGCCATATTGAGCGTTCGCTCTACCTCACCGCCGAAGTCAGCGTGCCCAGGGGTGTCAATAATATTAATTTTGACGTCTTTAAATAAAACAGCGGTATTTTTGGCCAAAATCGTGATGCCGCGCTCTCGCTCCTGATCATTTGAGTCCATGATTAAGGTCTGACTCATCTCGGCTTCATTCTCGCGAAAAGTATGAGACTGCTTTAATAGGCCATCAACAAGTGTGGTTTTTCCGTGGTCTACATGGGCTATGATGGCTACATTTCTAATCATTTTACAAAAGTAATAGTTTTTTGCGGTTTGGAACCTGTTGAGTATAGCTGAAATCATGTAATAAGTCAATCTTACGGGACAAATTAAATACCCAAACACCCAAATCAGAATATTCAAAAAATTCATTAATTAATAAATCCGAATTTAAAACATTTTGGTTTCGATCTTTTTTCTGATTTCGGACTTGGGTATTTCTGATTTTTTTGCTACCTTATACTAGATATGGCATTAATAATCGCAATCTTCACTTTTATCTCAACCCTGCTCGGGGGGTTATTTGCGCTTAAATTTAAAGATAAACTCCACCTAATTTTAGGTTTATCGGCCGGCGCCGTTGTCGGCGTTGCGATCTTTGATTTAATTCCCGAATCGCTGGAATTAGCCAGTACTCAATTTGACACCTCAACTGCGACAGTCTTGATCGGGGCCGGATTTATCGTGTTCATGATCTTGGACCGCTTGATGTCTATTCATGCTCATTCGGATTGTGAAAATTGCGACAACGAAAAACACGTGAGCTACCACGGTGCCCTCGCTCTTATAATTCACAGCTTCCTCGATGGATTTGGGATTGGCTTAGCTTTTAAAATTTCCCCAAGTGTCGGATTTGTAGTTGCCGCTGCAGTTTTAGCCCACGATTTTTCAGATGGCGTAAATACCGTTAACTACATTTTAAAAAATAAAGGTAAATCAAAAACAGCCATTATTTGGCTAATAATTGATGCTCTCGCTCCAGCACTTGGAGTAGCCGCGACCTACTTCTTCTCGGTTTCAGAAGGTGTATTAGGACTAATACTTGCCGTTTTCTGCGGCTTCTTCTTATATATAGGAATGTCAGATTTAGTTCCCGAATCTCACCACCGCCACCCAACATTTTTGACTACCACCATGACCATCATTGGGATGGCCTTGATCTATTTGGCCGTTCGCTTCGCATGATAACTGGCTTGACTACAGAATCCGATTGTTCTATTTATTAACTAGGACCTCACGACTATCGTGGAGGAGGCAATGACATGCAGATGCTGCAGCTCTCCTGCCTGAACCGAGAGCCCTCGCCTACCGAAGTTCAGGCGCTTGCGGATCAGATCCGCAAGGTGATCGAAGACGAGGGTGCAACAGTAGAATTTCGGCAAACCGGCGCAGGTACCGACAGACCAGCAATCCAGATCGTCGCTGGACCGACCACGAGGATGGACTGGGTGCTTAGTATGATCCCCAGTGTTTTACCCACAGAGGGTGGACTTTGGCGAGTCGAGCATCTCATCGGCCCCAACAAATAGCCCACCCCGCCGTACCATGGACTACCGAACCTCCGCCTCCCGCGTTGGCTCGGTAGTCCGTCTCTTTTTAAATAATCTCTAGTTTACTAAGCCACTCGAGCCAAACCAACTCAAGGCCAGGATTTTTCACCCACTCTTCATCGGTTATCTCACCAGCTTGATAACTTTTACCACGTTTGGCTAATTCTTTTAGCTCATCTTTAGAAAACCAACCGAATTGCTTTGTTTCGTCTCTGCTAGCCGAAACATCTCCATCAGCTTCAATTTTATAAATTTTCCAATAGTGCCAGTCTCCGCCCTCGCGACGACATTTATTCTCTTTCCTGCCCTCGGTTAACAATTCTAGATTATCTGATTTAAGCCCAACTTCTTCGCGCAGTTCTCGAATCGCTGCTGCTTCAAAAGTCTTATCCTCGTCCACATGACCCGCCGGTGGGGCAAAACCAAAAGGATATTTCATTCGCTCGATGAGTAGTAATTTGTCATCGCGCCAGACCAACATACCGACACATTTGTGGTCGCATTTGCTCATGATTTTCCAATCAGGCTTAAATCGCCGTTTAGGATAATTGGGTTAACAGACCTGATCTCGTCAGTATAAGCCATATCGGGAACGTCATTATATAGATAAATCGGTTTATCAAGCGTGTAGGCAAATCCAAGCTCCATCAACGCATTTCCGCCAATATAGTTCTTGATGCCATTTTTCTCAAAATTTGCGACCAATATTCCATCAGACGCTGCAATCAAAGAGTGATAGCGCTTGAGATAATCAACTTTTGACTCCTGTCGGAACGAAAAATCACCCCCACGTTCCTTCTTCATTTTCTTAAAATCTTCAAGGGTCAGCTCACCGTTCTTAATTCGATTAACAGTATGGGGAATATCAGTCTCGATCCCTCTCTTTGTTAGCTCCTCAGACATTTCAATCAATTTATCCGCTAGCTCCACACTACCGACAATTACAATTTTCATTTTTACTCCCTTTGGTTGTTATCATAATTGATAAGCCCCTTTTTGAGAAATTTGTACCAATCAGCATTGCCGCGATGGCCCACTACAAAACATATCTCTATGCCATATGGGTTTTCTACGTATATCCAGGCATTCTTCAGTGAATTGTCTGGGTAACCTTCTGGAAATATTTTTCGGATTTCTTCGAAACTTTCTTTTACTGAGACGTCAAACTGAACAATAGGTGTCGAGCTATAGTTCAAAAAAACAATTTCAAACTTAGGCCGTCGGATTACTCGATAATCTAATTCTCGTGTGGCAATCTCTTTTTGGGTGGCTGGAATTATGAAATCCCAATCCTCACCGGTTGGATATCGGGAATATAAGCATTCTTCGGGCAAAAAATCTCTAAGTTTATTTATGTCAGGATGAACTCCATCAAACCATGGAACATCGAATCCCGCATGATCGAGAAATTCAAAACTAAGCTCCTTCGCCCTGAAAATAAACTCATCAAGTGAAATCGACGAATAGATAAAAGGGCTTTTTCTAGTTTGACCGGTCGTGTTTGTTATTCCAACCTCAATCGTTTTTGAAGCATCAAAAATCGCTTGCGGAGCCGAACAAGCAGCAAACTTAAAACTAATCCGTGGGACATAAGACTTATCTGATATTTTGAAATCAATTGAACTATTGTCTCTTTTTCCAAATTGACTCAAAAAACTGAGAAATTTTTCTTCAAAATCCTGATCTCTTTTAGGCAGGCAGATTGTTATCGAGTTAAGCAGTTTCATCAGCCTCATAGTATCAAAAAAACCAGCGATTGGCTGGTAGGTTCGAACTCGATCATTTGGGTTATAAAATTAACAGATTGGAGGGGCAAGTGTGTCTCTAAATGAACTTATTGGACTATGTTTTGATTTGAGAGAGTGGGCAGTCAGCGTTTAAAAAAGAAGTCCGCAGAGCCACCGAAGTGGATGCGGACCGAATCCGAACAAGACATCGAGCACTCACCTCTTGAGCTATCCATACATGTCTTCGTAGGCAGAGGTGAATTCCGTATGCCTAGAAAGGACCTGTAGTGCTTCGTCTGCTTCTGCCGAGCCCCCGGGACTTGAGATAATCTGCAAGCCCCTATGCCTGTGCAAGGCACCAAGCTCACGCAATGTCTGCGCGTCACCAAGATGTTCGAGGGCAAATATGATGTCCGACTCGATTGCCGGAGCTGCCAACTCGCCCTTGGCAACCTTTCTTCCTTGATCCGCAAGCTCACCGAGTGTAAGCTCACTCATTATTCACACACTCCCTTGGGTAGGCATATTATTGAAAGTGAATAAGAGAACACTTTACTACTTTTTCATAAGCAAATCAACCCTAGCAACCAAAAAACCAGCACATCGCTGGCAAAATTTATAATAAGATTAAAATTGGCTATAAATTAACAGACCGAATTAAATTTTTAAAAGTTTTTTTAGCTTAACTCTCCCGGCACCACTTTTGTAATAACGTTCCGCTTTTTCCGCCAGATCTCTAGTTTTAAATTCCTCAGTATAAATTAGCTTTAAAGGTCTTCTGAATTTTGTTGATTTTACATTTCCTTTACTGTGAAACTTTAATCTATTTTCAAAATTTTCCGTACTACCGATATACCAACCATCATCTTTTTCACTTTTCAGGACATATACGAAATACATATCTTAATTGTAACAAAAAGCCACGTATATTCTCTCCTTGCGGAGTAGAAAACGTGGCAACCACGTTTCCGTCACGTATATCGTGTTCGCCTTAGCGAACCGAAACGTGACAGGATATACGTGGTGGAGGGCCGTGTGGGATTCGGACCCACGACCAATTGCTTAAAAGGCAACTGCTCTACCGCTGAGCTAACGGCCCAAACTTTGTAATTTCTTTATCCTGTACTATTTTTTCAATATAGTCTCTTCTTTTCAATTTCTTCAGCCAGTTTTCAACCCTTCTGGCTTCAGAAATATTTGCAAATTTCTGATTGAATACTAACTTCACTGGTAACAAAATCTTGGTTGACTTACTATAACCCATCGAATGATCATGTATTCGCTGTTCTAGGTTATGCGTCGACCCAATGTAATATTTTCCATTTTTCAAACTCTGTAAGATGTAGACAAATGACATATATACCCCTGAGTCCCGATGCTTCGATCGGGACTAACGGCCCAAACTAAACCTATTTTTAAATGTTCGATGCTTTGAGCCAATTGCTTACCCGCCTTCGCCAAGGCTACGGTGGGCAAGAAAGGCAACTACTCTATCGGCTCAAACTATTAACAGAAAAGAATACGGCTAAAAGCCACTTAGAATCTTACACTAGATAAGGGTAAAAATCAATTGTAAAGTACAAACGGCCTCACGCGTCCACCCGAGTGATCGGGCTTTTGCGTGAGGCCGTTGAGCCCTAATGGATCCCAAGAGCGGGTCCGACAAGGCACATCAGGAGAAGGATTACTCCACCTCCGATACAGATATACGTACACATCTCGCCTTCCATGACTGGCCTCCTTGTTTGGACAGAATAAGAGCTTAACAAAATTAACCCTCTAAGTCAAGATGAAACCTATAATTTGAGGTTTGACATCGGACGTTTTAAAACATAAGATTGAACTGTCATAAGGCGGTTTGCAGGTGGAATGCAAACCTAAAAAAGGAGCGATCTCATGGAAATTTCTAGGGAAAATATTGTTAGTTTCATCGACCACACCGATGTTAAGGCCGATGCGACCGAGGCAGATATCAAAAAGCTTTGCCAAGAAGCTAAAGAGTATGGTTTTCACAGCGTTTGCATAACTCCATACAGAGTTAAAACAGCTAAAGAAGAACTTGACGGAACAAATGTCGCGATCATTTGCGTGATCGGTTTCCCTTTCGGATTCACTACAACTGAAGAAAAAATCAACGAAGGCAAAATCGCTGTCGCCTCTGGTGCCACCGAAGTTGATATGGTCATCAATATCGGCGCCGTCAAAGAGGCAAATTGGGATTTAGTCGAGGCAGAAATTAGCCAAATCGCCCAAGCGATTAACCCAGTTGGACTCAAAGTTATTATGGAAATTGGATTTTTAACTCCCGAAGAATTAACCGAGGCCTGCATACGGGCCAAAGCTGCTGGCGCTGCCTTTGTCAAAACTTCCACAGGGTATGGCCCTCGCACCCCAACGCCAGAGGACATCAGGATTATGCGTGAAGCTGTTGGACCAGAGATGGGAGTCAAAGCTGCGGGTGGCATTCATACATTTGAAGACGCCAAAGCAATGATCGAGACAGGAGCCACTAGAATTGGCACGAGCTCGGCTCTGCAAATTATTGGAATTGAACATCCGGAAGAAAAAGATAAGGCTGGGAGTAAAGAATGAAAATATCGTTTTACGGAGCGGCACAGGGAGTGACTGGATCAAACTATCTAGTCGAGACAGGTTCAACCAAATTCTTGGTTGACTGCGGTTTGTTTCAGGGCAAAGAAGAAGAGCGACGCTTGAACTGGCAAGAATTCCCTTATGACCCGAAGGAAATTGATTTCGTACTGATCACCCACTCACACATCGATCATATTGGTCGCGTTCCATTGCTGGTCAACAAAGGCATGCAAAATCCGATTTACGCCACCGCCCCGACTCGAGATTTCGCCGAAATTTTCCTCGCCGATACCGCCGGACTGATGGAGAACGAAGCCAAAGAGTTCAAAATGCCGCCATTATTTAGCGAAGAAGATGTACCCAAAGCAATTGAGCTATTTAAACCAGTTAAATATCACGAAAAATTCACCCCGGCCGAGGGAATCGAAGTCGAATATTTTGATGCCGGACATATTTTTGGCTCAGCTTTCATTAAAATCACCACTGAGGGTAAAACTGTTGTCTTCTCAGGCGATCTGGGCAATCCACCAGTTCCAATTTTATGCAATACCGAGTTTATTGAATCAGCCGACTGTGTGCTGATCGAGTCAACCTACGGCAACAGAAATCACGATCCAGCCGAACAGCGCAAGGCAAAGCTAGCGGCCGCCATCACCGAAACAGCCGCCCGAGGCGGGACCGTTTTGATGCCTTCTTTTGCAATGGAGAGAACCCAAGAAATTCTATATGAGCTCAATCAGCTTTATGATGAAGAAAAAATTCACATCCCCGTTTATCTAGATTCACCATTAGCTATTAAGGCAACTGCAGTCTACGGCAAATATCCCGAACTATACGACGAAGAAGCCAAAAAGATGTTTGACGCTGGAGATAATTTCTTCAAATTTCCAGAACTCAAGACGACGATAACCAGCGGGGAATCGATGAGCATCGACCATGATAGCTCTCCCAAAATCATCATCGCTGGATCCGGAATGTCTAACGGCGGAAGGATAGTTTTTCATGAAAAGAAATACCTGCCGATCGAATCAACGACGCTATTGATCGTGGGATTTCAGGTTGAGGGAACGCTCGGGCGAAAGTTGATCGAGGGGGCAACCGAAGTCAACATCATGGGAACACCAATCCCCGTTCATGCCCATATCGAATCAATCGATGCCTATTCTGCTCATGCCGACCAGACAAAATTACTCAACTGGCTGTCAAAAATTCAAGATCTATCCAAAATCATCGTCGTACACGGTGAGGAAACCGCCAAAAATGACTTTGCTGCCCTGATCAAGGAACAAAAAGGAATCGAACCTGTGATACCGACCCTAAATCAGACCGTGGAAATTTAAAATTAAAACATTGAAAAATTGATTTTAAATTTAAAATTTTAAATTAATGATTGGAACGGAGTGACTAATGAAGTATAAAATTTGTGTCTCTGGCGCTGCCGAGACCGGAAGCTGTACACCAGATGCAAAGGAAAAAACTGAGGAATTAGGTAGAGAGATTGTCCGACAAAACGGCGTTTGCGTCACTGGCGCAACAATCGGCGTACCATACTGGGCCGCCGTCGGTTGTAAGCAAGAAAATGGATTCTCGATCGGAATTTCCCCTGCCGCCACAGAAATTGAACATATTAAGAAATACCACCTGCCGATCGACCAATTTGACATCATCACATATACCGGATTTGGTTACTCAGGTAGAAATCTGCTTTTGACTCGAAGTTCCGACGCTATTATCACCGTCTGCGGACGAATTGGCACATTAAACGAATTCACAATTGCGTTTGAGGATCATAAACCGATCGGAATCTTGACTGGAACCGGTGGGATCGCCGACGAGATCGAAGAAATCGTGCGCGAGTGCAATAGACCCAATCCAAAAATCGTCTATGATGATGACCCAAAAACACTAGTTAAGAAAGTTATTGAATTAATTGATGCTGACAAACAAGAAAACGAATCAGACTCTCCTGCCCCGTCTCGGGAACGCGAGAACAAAGACCAATAGAATCAAGTTAAAAGTTTGTAAAGTCTTAAGGTCGTATATTTTAATTGCTCTGCAGTTAATAGAAAAAGGGTAAAGCGTAAAAGTTAAAAGAAACCACAATGCTAAAAGAAAGGCGCCCCTCACGGAGCGTCTTTCTTTATGGGAATGAAACGAAGCCAAATATGTTTACTTGGCTGATTGTTTCGATTTAGCACTCTGCCAGCTACAACTGATTCATTGCAATGAGGCAGCAATCCAAAGGCCTTTGGACCGCCACGTATTAAATAATATTACGGAAAATATAGTGACCAGTCAAGGCTGGTCAGTTCTTGCTGAATTCAAGAACCAATGCAACATCTCGGATATAATCTGTAGCTTGCAAAAAAGCTACAAAGGAAAGAGGTGTTGGATGGGAGACAAACTAACTTATTATGACCGACAACAAATTGCCC
>Ga0172379_10007276_pt1 | contig 14410 bp, 10 predicted proteins | sample GrowelOW334metaG_FD_119756 | JGI IMG/M metagenome (GOLD analysis project Ga0172379, IMG submission 119756) | Groundwater microbial communities from an aquifer near a municipal landfill in Southern Ontario, Canada - Groundwater well OW334 metaG | ecosystem: Environmental > Aquatic > Deep... | reverse complement strand
TTGGATGTGCATATATTCTTTTCCGAGGAGCACGAGTGGCATATCTTTGGAGTAGATACTATTTATCTCTGCAAGTGGTTTTTTCTTACCTTTATCGTCTGCATCAATATATTGTTTGAGGAGGTTGATAAGTTTTTGGTTCTGATATTGAGAAGGGTTAATCTCTGATTTATCAGTACTAAAAAGTTTAGTAAGATCTTTTTTGAGTCCCATATCCACCGTATTTATTAAAAGATCATAATCTCCTACTATCAGTCTTCATTGCAGCTCTTGCGGAGTATCTATTTTTTCAAAAATAAAATTTTCTGTGATATTCGCCTCAGCAAAAATACGTTGCAATCTTGCTACGACAAAATCATTAATAAAATCACTATAGTAAATTAAGGTAAATTTTACTGGGGTAGCGCTAGTTTGTTCTGTTGTCGGATCTTTTGGAATGATGTTGTAAATATCCAATCATGCGATGAGAATCTTTTTATTCTTTTGCCATCCATAGATAGTATATTTGTTCAATCCTGATCAAAAATTCATTGTTTTAAATCCTATTATATAGGTTGCTTTTTGTGATTGTTTGGTGTAGGTAGGGGAAAATGTTTTTCATTTATATTCGATGCTGATTTTATCATATCATTGATCAAAAGAGATATTTAGGGGAAATGAGCTTCCTGTCTCTACATAGTAAACAAGTTTTTGTGATGTTCATTTAGTTGCGATAGTTGTTGGCAATTGCTGAACATTGATATCTGTGAGATCACTTTTGTTTATAATGTTTTCCGTATATTCACGATTGAGAAGATCCTTAATGTTGGTTCAGGTAGATTGGAACACATCGAAGAGTCAGTCATCATTTTTTTTGAAATAATTTTCATATCCGCTACTATAAAAATTGTGTTTAATCAATCATCACAACGCTCTTCTTCCTCTTACGCGAAGTTTTTCAGAACGGGTATTGAAAAACACGGTAATGAGCTGATTGGTTAATATTTTTTTGCTGACATATCCATTGAGCGCTTCATCTCCTATATAGGCATCAACAATAGAGTTTCATCAGTTTTCAATTGATTTTTTAAAACTTTCAAAAGAGGTTGCGTTTTTGACTTGATAAAAATTTAAATTACTCTGATTACAATTCACAAGATTAAATACAAGACTATATTCATCGTTTGATTGAGAAACAAGATTGGCGCAATTCGTATAGACGGGCTTGAAAGCGAATAAGAAGGTATAATCTTTAAGATCTGTATTGATGAGCGTATGTTTGGGAAGAATATAGTTGGTAAAAAACAAGATATTATCAGTGGATTTGTTGGCGAAATTTATTTTTAATGTATTGTTGACGTCTTTGGTGATGGTAATATTATTATACTGGCTAAGTAACGGAATCTCCCGTATATTGTTACGTAAAATTTCATTATAGGTGAAATAGATATCTTCGATAGAAACTGGTGTCCCATCAGACCAGATAAATCATTTGTTGAGTGTGATAGTATAATTTTGATCGTCTGTAGTAGATACGGTACAGAGATCAGGAAGATACGTGACGGCATTTTTATTATATGATGGTTTGAGACAACTATTGAAGAGAAGTCCCTGATAAAAATTGCTTTGAATATCATTGCGTAGATACGGTAAATATGAGGTATTTCCAAAAATACCTTCTACAAAGGTTCCTCATTTGGTATTTATTTGCGCAGATGATATCCAGACGTATTGATAGCCGACGTATATGCTGATCAATACCCAAAAAAATAAGGACAAAAAAAATGTATATCTGAGAATATCTCTTACCAGTTTTTTTTTGATAGATATCATCTATTTACTTAGTATACGGTAAAATAAGCGATACAAGGAGAAAAAGGACGCCAGTAATAAGCGCAACTTTTTTGAGTTTATTTTCAAGTGTTTTTTTGCTTCCATATTCATTTCCTCCAGCCATTCCGCCGATTCCTAGTCCTAGTCAACCTTTGGGAGACATCAACATTACAGATCCGACAAACGCTATTCACGTAAGGATAAGCACGATAATCAAAAGAGTACGCATTTTTATAATAACAAAAAATAAATGTGACTTTTACTATACAAATCTGCTTTTAAAATGCAATTGGAATACAAAATCTATTAAAATATTAAAATATTAAAAAATTAAAAGATTTGGTTGCTAAGTAGCTAAAGTACCAAATCTTTTAATCCGTAATCTTAATAGTCTTTTAATCTAATTGATGATAGCGAAGTTCACAATCAGATATCCTGCTCCGAGGACTAAAATACCTATAAACATATAGAGCAAGCTATTTTTGATGCTTTTGATTTGCGCGGGATCATCAGGTTTCATAAGTAATTTAACTGTTTGAATGATGATGATCACCAAGATAACCAATGAAGCGATTCCAAGCGCATAATTGATGATTTGATAGAGAATTGGGATGTTTTTGTCTGCTAGAATTCATGATCCTATTTCACCGAGATTGGTAGCATTTATATTTGTGACCGCAGATTGTTTACCATAAATTGCTTCTACAATCTGTTTAGCTCAGATTATGACTATCATAGAGATAACGTTTCGTCCGATCAGTGTTCCTGCTTTTTTCTGCGCGTCAGTGTCACTACCAAAAAGAAAAGTGATCACACGAGTTACCAAAATGATAAACATTGCGCCGAGAACAAGATAGATAGCAAATTTTATAAATGGATAGATGATGTCGTTATAAAGGCTGATTGCTATATTACCTCATTGAATATCTCATGTTGCTAGCATATCAAATACATTTTGTCCGATAAATTTTGCACTCATGATCAAGATGATACCTATAACTCCGTAGATAATATACTTCGTTCATTCCTTAGTCGCAGAATCTTCGCTTGAAAACATTATTTTGTAAAATCACAGAATCGCGGAAAGTATTCCTATAATGATAACGAGTGGTAGGAGAACATTCATGATTTTATTATAGAGAAAGTTTTGCACGCCTTGCGCTCATTTAGCGCCTTCGGCTGCTTCTAGATTTTTGCTTATTGATTCGATGCTTTTGCTGAGCGCAAGATCAAATCTATCTGTCTGGACTACTTCAAAAGTTCATGACCAGGTGTTATTGGCAAATTCTACATCGGTATATCCTCATCAGACGGTAGGGTTTATTTTACAAATGATAGTTTTATTTCCTAATGATTGAGTGAAAAGAGACTTTATTCTGATATTTACTCAGACTTTTGTTCCCGGATTGACGACAAAATTACTGATGATGTTTGACTTGTATATATTAATATTTTGTTGAGTCCACGTACATTCCAAAAATCATCAAGCGATGTTAGATAATATTGCTGGAGTGTCTCATTTATTTTTAAAGAGAATGCTTATTTCAGGACTAGATCACTGAGCGATTATTCATCCGCTGATATTTTCTTGTCAGGGAAGCCCTGGTGATTCATTGATAGCGAGATCGATTCATGGAACGGGTCCTCCTATATCCTGACATCCAGAATATTGGTATGTTTGCCAATTCCCGTTAATACTACCATTGATACAAGTAAGTTGGGTGGAATAATTTTGATCACATGTTTTTGGAAATTCTGCTGAAGAAACGGAATATCAAGTAATGGTTTGTTCATGATTTATAGTCCCTCATAATCGTTGATTAGTACAATTTTTTGGCGCTCATAACGTTAGACATTGATTTAGTGAATATGGGAAGTTGCTAGGTAAATATCATCATCAATTACCAGTTCATTGCAATATACTATTGATACATGTCATCTGTCCGCTAAAAGGGGAACAATTGCCTGGTATATAATTTTGTCCCGTAACACTCCATAAAAAAGTTGAATATCCATAGGTAATTTGTCCTTCAGGTAAAATAGTTCATCGAGGAAGTATACAGTTACCACATGTTGGAGAATTGTTTATATTTCCACCAGTTCGGCTTCAATTGCTACATGTCAATGTTTGTCTGAGATTGGAACAAGTTTGTGTAGGTGTTGGTTGGTTGTTGGTATACCTATATATAGTGCCAAAAGGTTGGATTCGTTTAGAGGTATGAGGATCCCGACATGAACCTGATGATACATTTTGGCAGCCCGTAAAAAGTCATCAAACAAGTCCCGATCGAATACCATTGTTACATTGTAACACTTTTGCAAGATTGCTGCAATATTCGTTATTTACTGTAAAAGCTAAATTGTTAGTATACATAGTGATAAATGATCCATGAAAAAGAAATCAAGTGCCAGTTATAATGTTTGGACATGATGCGGTATTTGCTTCTATACATCAACTATAAAGTGATCATTGATTACCACCGCTTCGTAAACCATTGATACAGGTGAGTGGCTGCAATAAACTACTACATATACCTGTGGGACTTGAATAGGCAGTCAATGATGAGTTATGAGGTACTAGAGTATTGGTCCGTATATTAAGACATCAGGAAAACGCTCCTGGATTAGTACATCCGGTAAAGAGTCATGCCTGACCTAGAGTGCCATTCCCTGACCAGAAACTATTGGTGCAAGTAAGTGTTTTTTGAAGCGTAGTACAGGTTTGTCCAATTCATGGACTAATAGCTGTATATCCTATTACGCTTTCCCCATGATCCATGAAACTATTGGTCCAGGTGTTTACACATTGTGCTCGATTTGGATCGAAACAGCTCGCGAATGTATAGAGCCAAGGTGTTATTCATCAGGTAAAATTTCCATTGAGACATTGTAAACTTTGGCTTAATTGCTGACAAGTTTGAGTAAAAGTAGCTGTTCATAATTTATATAGTGTTTTATACTCTAAATGATTTGCTTCCGTAGGTGTTGTACAATTTGCCCATGTATGTGGAGTACATGATGGATATTTAAAAATATTTCCATTGGCTACACTTCCGCCGATACAAGTGATAAGACCTGCTGCTCATGTACAACTCTGCGTGAAAGTTGCTTCAGAAATTTGATATCCTGTTCTGGATTGTCCATCAGCAAGGATATTTGGACTCCATCCAGGAAGCAAGGTACAGTCTTGTCCATGTGCGAATGCAACTAGCGAAAAAATTATCGTCATAATTGATCCAACGATTTTTCCCATGTACATGTTCGCTTTAGATATCTTCAATTGCTTCACTACATTTGAAATTGAAGCATCTAAAGTCGGCGGTACAACTTCTACATCATGAAAATTCTCAGAAAATTTCGATTTTTCATTGTGTCTCTGCATGTTTGTAGTGAATGTGTTTTTGTTGGTCATCGTTTTTTATTTATTTTTTGTAAAAGATTTTCTCTTGCGGAAGGGTGATTTTATTTTCTTGAAGAGAAGCATAATTTCTCTTGCAACCGGAAGATGCGGAAGATGTTTCAACTGGAACGCCATGACGAGATATCTTCCAATAAGTAATCAAAATCATGCATAATATGTTCGGACAGTGAAATCAATTTTGGTAAGATATACGAGTCAAATCGTCAAAAGAATTCAGAGAATATATTCTATAATAATAGTGCCTTGGATATCTATGATATGATCATATGCTTCTTTTTGTTTTGCTATTTCTTCTGTTAGGCTTGAGATCTGTCATTTCGTGAATATACGTGTAAATGATTTTGCGAGATAGACACTGAATCCAGTAATATATCCTCGAATTTCTTCGGGATTTTTGAAAAATAATTTATTGAGTCGTTGTTTGGTTTGTGTATTGAGAACGTCAATATCTGACATCAATGCTGCAATCCTTATGACGATCAAAATAAGTACGATAGTGGTGATCATGATATTTCCCGTCATACTTGCTATCAAAAATACTATCCATAAGAGGAGTGATTCCTTGATCCGCCAATTGGGCTTATCAAAGCTATGTGATTTATACCATAAGTAAATATTGTACATCGGCAAATATTTTAAAATAATATCTTTTTTGCTGCCTTCAATAGTATATATTTCTGTGGCACTATCTTTTCATCTCAAAAGTCTAATATCTGAAAGGATACTTACCACACTGATGATTAATAAAAAAATCAAAATAAATATACTGACCGTATACACGATACTCAAGATATTCAACGCAAACAGATAATTCGCTACTCCTGCTGCGATGACGATACCTCAAAACAATAAGGTAATATAACCGAATTTGATATATCCATGAATGAAATCTCTTTCTTTATCTGTGATATCTCGGGTATTGTTGTTGAGCATATTTTGTACCAATGGAGAAAAAAACAGCGCTGCTGCGAGCGAAAGTTGCGTCTTGGTATTGGTATCAGCTGTTTTAAACTCTTCGACCATAAATTAATGAATAATTAATAATTAAAAATGAATAATGTAGGATTTTGTTTTGGTATGGACTATTGTAAATTACGATAGTTTATAAAATATCATTCATTCGTTTTTCATTTTTCACTTTTCATTTTTCATTTTTTTTGTTATTTAGTTGTTATTACATCTGTCATGATAAATTCTTTTTCTTTAGGTGAGGCGAGGATTTTGACGGCTACATGCTGATTGCCTGCGAAGATAAGTCATTCTCCGATACTTGATGAAACCAGTCTTCTCTGCTCAGCTTCCGAAAGCCCCAAAAGTGAATTAAGCGCTTTGATGGAAGTGGTTGATTGCTTCAATAATATTTGTAACGCACAGTTGGAGATAATCGGTTTCCCATATTTGCTTTTGACAAAATCTTCGATATCTTGAGAAATTACCGTAATTCACAATCCATATTTTCTTGCTCTTTTAGTAAGTCCAAAGAGAAATTCTGCGGAAGTTTCGTGTTGGAACATAATCCATGCTTCATCACATGCAAGCATTCTTTTCTTTTTGTGCGATCTTACCTTGGTCCAAATCCAGTTGAGGACATTGAACATCGCGGGAGTTTTTAAAGCATCTTCCAAATCTCTGATGCTGATGACCGTAAGTTTATTGTTGATATCAATATTAGTATAGTTGTTAAATACTTTTCCAAATGTTCCGCTTACGTATTTGCTTAATCTTAAAGCTAATCTATCTCCACCTTCCATACCTTCGAGCACGTTCATAAGATCTCCCATGATTGGTGGCTGTTTTCCTTCGTAGTTGTCATTATCCAGTGAAAATCATTTTAATGAATACGTGCTTTGCAACGCTTTATCAAGCAGTGCTTCTTCTTCCGGCGTACATCATCAGATCAAAATCTGGATCATTCCTATCAGACTCATAATTTGTGATCTTAAAAGATCTCCTTTTCCATATTCTACATCCTCGATTTTTGGCGGGATATCAAACGGATTTAGATATTGCTGTGAATTAGTCGCGATGTTTACGTAGGTACCGCCTACTTTTTCACAGAGTGTTTTATATTCATTTTCTGGATCGATAATGATGACGTCGATACCGCTGATGAGATATCTCAAGGCTTCCTATTTGACGGTGAATGATTTTCCGGCTCCGGAAGTGGCAAGGATAACGCTGTTCATATTTGGTAATTTGAGATCATATCTATCAAAGATAACCAATCCTCAGGTATGTAAATTGATTCCATATAAAATTCCTGTTTCGCTGACCATATCGTTGGAGATGAACGGAAATCCACCGGAAAGTGACGAAGTGACTGAACTTCTGCTGATAGCAAGTTCGTCCGAGCAGAGTGGCAATCAGGAAGCAAATCCTTCGTCCATTCTCTGGATCGCGCTTTTGATCCTGATTCCATATCATGAAATTTTTTGTTCTATTTTTTTTCAGGTTTCTTTGAGTTTTTCCTCGGTATCGTCGTAGATATTGATGTAAAACGAGTTTTCAAAATATCTTTCTTCACGAGTTGTAAGTTTTTCTCTGATCATCTCTACATCCCTATATTGCTGTTCCACTTCCATGTCGAGTGTGATGCCTTTTTGCTGGGCATCTCTCACTTCCGCTTTGAGCTGAGTCGCTCTATTTTTGAGCATCGACTGGATCGCCGCATCATCTTCTGGATAGATAAACCAGGTCATGTCCCGTTTTGCATGGAATCCGAAAATATCTCTCGTCCGCAATGCGTCGATGTACGATGGATAACTTTGCGCATAATAAGTTTTTCAAAATAATCCTGACACATTATAATGAGTTGACTTGAATTCCCGATATGAAGGCGCGATGTGCGATTTATAATCATTGATCACGCTAGTATATTCTTTTTCTGTCTCTGCGATATATTGTCTCATTTTGCTGGTTAACTTTTGATCGTTGTATTGATCATCAGGCAGTTCAAGCAAATATTTTACTTGTTCTCTAAGCTCTTTGTCTTTGATATCTTTATTTTCCGGAAGCGGTTCATTGTGTTTCCCAAGCAGTCCTGATCATGTAGAAGTTCATTTTTTTGCGAATAAACTAGGAAAAATTCCTGATAGGAGTTTATCAAAAAATCAGAGCTGTTGTCCTTTAACTGGTGCTTGAAAGAGAGGATATCCACCATCAGCGACATATCAGCTATAATCTGTATCGTAGACGACATTTGTAATTACTTCTACCATGGTATAATGCTAATTTGTTAAAATGTTTAACTGACAAACTATTGAAAGATTGAAACATTGAAAGATTGAAAGGTTACTATTCACATTTTTCCACATTTCCATTTTTCCGTGTCTTGTCGTAGTTAAGTATACTCGAGTTTTGGTTGAGAAGCAAAAAAACACCCGCTTTGGCTACTATTTAGCGTTGACAAATACAAAAATATAAATTAGTTGTTGACTTTGTGTGGTAGTTATGTATAGATTAGATCTAAACTTAAAAAAACAAAAAAGTTATGAAACCAAAAATTTATTATAAATTGGACGAAATTCTAGCAGCGGCAAAGCCGTTTGCAAGGACTAAAGATGCACAATCTTCTTTGGAAAAGCATCTTCGTAATATAGAGGCTAAAAAAACAAACAAGCCAGCGCAATCGATTACAGAAATCTCTTATGAGAGCTTGCGTGAGGCAATTCTTCTTCTCACTGTTTGCTATGAAGAGCTTATTACAGCAATTCTGGTTAAATTCAAATTGCTTGGATATAAAGCTATAAAAAGGATTGTTTTATCGCATCCTAGTTTAAATTAGCAAACAAAAAAAATCATTAACAAAAAAATTATGGAAACAAAATCAGAAATTACCTCCTATTTCGCGTTTGGACAACATTGGGATCTGCTATCTGAATATGTTGGTTATGTGCCTACGGAATATACAAGTTGGCGAACAATGAAAAATGAGTTTTATTCTTCTGAAAGAAGATATGGTCCTGAGAATCCATTTCTCATGAATATAAAGAAAGATAATAACATCTTTTTGGTGCACGTGTATGGATTCAAACTTCCAGAACGACCTACAGCAGCTTCTTTTGAAACAGATGCAGCAACCAGAGGAAGAGTAGTCCTTTGTAAAATTATGACTACAAAACAATGTATCGCTATTGCATGGTAATGTTGAAAATTATAATATTATAGCTCCTCTCGGTGTTCCGAGGGAGTTTTTTTAATTTTATGATTACAAATCTACACTATACTTTCCGCCATCCAATCCACCTTAAACCCTTTTTTCGCTAAATTCAGCTTTGTATAGATGATATCCATAAATTGCCTGACGTTTGGTCATTTTAGAATGATGTTGTATCTATATTTCCCAAACATTTTATAAATCAATGGGGGAGTAGAATAAATTTCTATATCTTTTAACTGATATTTTTCTTTAAGATAGAGAAGGTCTTTGTGTAAGGTATCGACCTTAGTGTAAAGACTTTCTTCGATTTCATTTTTATACAATATCACACATAATTCACCGAACGGAGGATAGCCGTTAGCTTTTCTGAAAACATTATCCTGTTCGTAAAATTTCTCTTTGCTCATCTGACAAGCTGAGCGAATGCTGTACTGATCTGGATTAAATGATTGCACGATAAAATTTGCGGTCGGGTGTTTTACAAACGCTTCGTAGAGAAAATAAAAATTCCTTTCAGCTGACGTGTAGTCAGGAATATTCAATCCTAGGTCTGCATTCAAAAAAATGATGAGATCGAAATTATATCAGTGTATAGGTGTTGTGAGTAATGATGTTCAGATGACTATTTGCACTGGTAATTTGCCTTTGGCGTAATTTGCTTCACGTAATTTACTCACTTCGTTCGTGTTATTTTTTACTCAAATCTTTTCAAAAAGTTTAGCTATTTTGTTCGGAGAATTTACCGTTGCTGATTCGATAATCAATGCATCTTGGTTATACTCATTTTTTAAATACTCAGCGACTTTTTGTGTCCCCAATCAAAACTCTTTTATTTTGGAGCTATGACAATTAGGACAGGTGGTAGGCACATTATATTGGGTTTTACAGATGTGACAAAGTCCGATAGTCTCTCATGAAACAAGTTTGTGATAGCTGATGCTGACCGAACAGTTTTTGCATTTGGGGATATTTCCACAGTCATGGCAGATAATCCCACCGGTGTACCCTTTTTTGTTTACTAAAATGCCAATTTTTTTGCCTTGAGCAAGATATTTCTCTAGCCCTTGAATCGCCAATTGAGAAAAATGATAGTCCAACTCTTTCGTCATATTAACGAGAAAAATGGACTTTTTTATTCATTGTGTGGTATGATCGAAGCGTTCATAATTCATGATATAAAATTTCAGGAAATGAATTTATACCGAACCGCTTTCGAAAACTGTAATCACTTCACTTCGTTTGTGCTAACAGATTCTCAAGTCGTTGGTATAACTCTCGTGTCCAAAAAACTTCATTTCACTGGTTTTTTTGGCGGTCGAGTATAGCTATGTATTATTAGTAGTTACAGAATAAATTGCAACTCAGAAAAGGTCTATTCTTAACCTCAGGTGTCCAGCTGGCGATAAAGAAGGGAATAATATTTTTTTAAACGCTCCGCTGGGGTTACTTTTTGGCATTGCCCCAAAAACTAACGAAAAAACTCTAGCCAGATGCAAAACTCAGTGAAGATATTTCAAATGCATATAACCTACAACTCACCTCAAACCCCCGGTGAATTACCGGGGTCCCCATTTCGGTTGGTTCCAGTTAGTTGTTTCATCTATGACAAGATTACTATCCCGTGGTGTGCACTTGTCTGCGGCAGGCAGGTCTGGCGTTGTTATATTGTTGTATAGTTAAAATCATTCTCTCTAATTTTTCTGAACTTGAAAATGTAGTCTTCGGAAAAAATAAAAAAAATACCGTACTCACTTTATCAAAGAGATAATAGGATATACGGTATTTTTGCATGAGTGAAATATTTATTTTTTAGTTGTTTTTTTGGCAACGGTCTTTTTTACCGCTGGTTTTCTCTCTTTTTCTACTACTTTATCTTTTTTTTCAGGATTTTTTTCAAGCTTTTCTGTGATCCTTTTTGCTTTATCTTCCAATTTTTCTTCAGAGAGTTTTTTTACTACGCCCGCCAATCATTTACCCTCAAACTTCTTTGCAGGTTTTGCTGGTTCTGTTGATTCAGCTGCTTCAGAAGATTTTTCTGCGGGTTTTGGAGTAGTAGTTGGCTTCTCAGATTTGTCTGCTGATAGGCTAGGTTTCTCAGATTTTTTTTCTGATTTTTCGGATGTTTTGTCGTCGTTCAGTCCTTTCATACTCAATCAGATTTTTCTGTTTTTTATATCCAGTAAAATAAGTTTTGTCTTTATTATTTGTCCTATTTTTACGACTTCATTTGGATTTTGGATAGATTTTTGAGAAAGTTCACTTAAGTGCACCAATCCATTGATATCCTGGAATACTCTTACAAATACTCCATATGGCACGAATCTGATTACTTCACCTTCGATGATATCACCGATCTTGTATTTTTTTGGTAAAGCTGTCCATGGATCGTCTTTTAATTTCTTGCTAGAAAGCGAGATTTTCCCATTTTCTAGTCCGATGACTTTGACGCTAATCTTGTCGCCGATTTTTCCAAGTTTTTCAACGTTATTAACGTGTCCATAGGTGATTTCTGAGATATGCACCAATCATTCAACCGTTCATCCGATAGTCACGAATAATCCGTATGAAGAAAGTCCACTCACCACTCCATCGTAGATTTTTCCGACTTCAAGGTCTTTGAGGATATTTTCTCTCTCTTCTTTGAGCGCTTCTCTTTCTGATAAGACAATTCTTTTCTCATCTTCATCAATGTTGATGATTCTTACTTTGAGCTCTTTTCCGATAAGATCCAATAATTTTTCAAAAATAATTTCCTGATCACCATCTTCTACTCTTGGATAGTGGATCGGAGCTAATTGCGACAATGGAACGAACCCTTTGATTCCATGCATATCAACAAGCAGACCTCCAAGATTTGCTTCCGTAGGAATAACGGTAATCACATCATCAGCTTCAAATTTTTTCATAATGGATTTCCATACATCGTATTGGAGCAATTTAGTAATGGATACGATATAATGTCCGTCTTCATGCCTGATATTGGTATTTACGATTTCAAGCTCAATTTCTCTTCCTGGATCTAAATCATATCCAGATCTTTCAAGTTCTTTCACTTCTTTGGACAAGATAACTCAGGTAAATGCATTGTTATCACAATCCACTAAAATTCCATTTTCTATTGATTTGAGGACAATCCCTTTTATTTTTTGTCATTCCTTGATTGTAGGGATAGTTATTTGACCAGAGCGCATTTGCTCTATTAGACTTACTGTAGTCATTATAATATAAAACGTTAGAGAATAAAAAAAACAGATTCTTAGGCTGTTAGATGTTTAGATTGTTAGATATCTGGATTGTATTTCCTAAACATCTAATCCTCTAAGCTTCTAAGTATCTAAGTTTATACTTTCACTTGTACTGATTTTGATATAGTGTTGTACGTAGACAATTTTTTTGATTTAAGATACTTGAGGAACGCTCTTCTTCTAGCAACTTTTTTGAGCAATGATCTTTTGGCGTCAAAGTCTTTTTTGTGCAAAGCTAGATGCGCTTGTAATTCAGTGATTTCCTCAGTCAAAAGTCAAATTTGAACTTCTACAGATCCTGTGTCCGTGTCATGAAGTTTGAATGATTCTGGTGTAGTTTCTTTTGTTGTTTTTTTTACCATGATAGAATAAATTAAAAAAATAAAAGGTGTTGTGGTGTAAAACAAAGTCAACAGTGATTAGCCGTATCTGACAATGCCTTACTTTTTTTAGTCTTTAGTTTTTGGATTATTTTTTTGCTAAGGTCTAAAGTCTAACGACTAAAGTCTATTAGTTACCCTCGACAGGAGTCGAACCTGTGTTTACTCCTTAGGAGAGAGTTGTTCTATCCACCTGAACTACGAGAGCAAATCAATCTACCTATCATTAAACAAGTTTATCTGCCTTTGACGGGTACAAAAAATAGTCCCTATTCGGGCTTGGTGATAATATATAGTATTTTAGAGGACAAAATCAAGTAAAAAAATAGAGTCCAAAAAGGACTCTACCAAATAGACGTATAAAAATTATAAAAGCAAACGTTGATTGTCAATGATTTTGACAAACTGATCAAAATCAACATCAACTTTGTAAAGATCGTAAGCTAATCTGAATATATTGTCTTTCCACGAAAGAAGTAGTTCAATGGCATCCATAGGGTTCTGTAGAATTTTCTGAGCACCTGGAGACAAAAAGAACGTATCCTGATTTGGACTCAACGAAATTACATGCTCAATAAAAGGTTTTTGACTTTTTCTGATAAAAACAACTGGATCAATAGTCTTATCAATTTGTTTGCCAAACTCATCAACTAGTCCCATACAAGCATAAAGATACATATATGGTCCTTTTCCCATGTACGAAATATCCGCATCCTGGATGATTTCTGCCAAGGGATCCCTGATCTTTCCATGCATAGTGAAGGTGGTGGAAATAATTAAGTCCCTAAGTCTAGTTCGGTCTACAACAGTAAGACCGCATTGGGTCAACTCATCATCGGTAAGCTTTAAATTCGTTTTTATCGCTGATCGAAGTTCATCATTAATATTAACCACTCCCTGATGAAGAATATCATGATGTAAACCACCCAGAGCGACAATATTAATATCCTTTCGTGACAAATTTTGCGCCTGTCCGATGGCTATAGCTGTTTCAGCTACCCCAAGCGCATGACCAAAATTATGGTACGGATTGGAAGCATACGAACACATAGCTTTGAATATTACTTTCAAAGGAATATCCGTGTTGCGTGTAATAAAGTCGATTTTTTTGTGATTAATGCCTGATTTCCAGACATGGTTAATTTTTTTCTTGCTCATGACTTTTTGTTTTTTGTTTAGAGATCTATATATAGAGAAAAAATAAATAAAGTCAAGCGATAGGAAAATATTTTCTAAGCGAATTCGTTAAATACTTGATACACGATCAAGAGGAATAAGAAAATCACGAGAGAAATGATGAAAATATTTATGATGATTCATTTAGCTTTTTTGAATGCATCTTCTTTGCCCGAAGAGACAATCATGAGGTATCCTGCATAAAATAATGCAAGCA
>Ga0172379_10007275_pt1 | contig 14413 bp, 13 predicted proteins | sample GrowelOW334metaG_FD_119756 | JGI IMG/M metagenome (GOLD analysis project Ga0172379, IMG submission 119756) | Groundwater microbial communities from an aquifer near a municipal landfill in Southern Ontario, Canada - Groundwater well OW334 metaG | ecosystem: Environmental > Aquatic > Deep... | reverse complement strand
TTGCCTCACTAATCTCGCGCTTCGCCTCACTAATCTACCTCTCCGCCTCATTTTTCACCCCCGGAGCACCTGGTCACATAACCAATGCAGGCGGTAAATCTACGGGGGCCTCGTATGCGCTTTGAGGCGCGCCTCACCTGCGTAATTTTTATTGCACGGCGGCAACCTTTTGAAAGAGCGCTATCGGCATGTCTGCGCCACTGTGGGATAATCCACCCATGAATACGACACTTTTATCCGGCCTCAATCCGCCCCAACTGCAAGCCGTAACGCTACCCCGCCAGTCCGCGCTCATTCTGGCCGGTGCCGGCAGTGGCAAGACCCGCGTACTGACCACGCGCATCGCCTACCTCATCAGTACCGGTGCTGTGAGTCCGCACGGCATACTGGCGGTGACCTTCACCAACAAGGCCGCAAAGGAAATGGTGACCCGCCTGTCGGCGATGCTGCCCATCAATACGCGCGGCATGTGGATCGGTACGTTTCACGGACTGTGCAATCGATTACTGCGCGCGCATTACAGAGAGGCGGCCCTGCCGCAGACCTTCCAGATTCTCGACTCAGGTGATCAGCTCTCGGCGATCAAGCGCATCATGAAAGCGCTGGAAATTGATGATGAAAAATATCCTCCGCGCGAGATGCAAAATTTCATCAGCGGCAGCAAAGAGCAGGGACTGCGCGCGCATGATGTTGAGGCCTTTGATCCCTATACACGGCGCAAGGTCGATGTGTACGCCGAATACGATGCGCAGTGTCAGCGTGAAGGCGTGGTGGATTTCTCCGAATTGCTGCTGCGCTGTTTCGAATTGCTCTCCCGCAATGAAAGTCTGCGCACCCACTATCAGGAGCGCTTCCACCACATTCTAGTGGACGAATTTCAGGATACCAATCCGCTGCAATACCAATGGCTCAAGCTTTTAGCGGGGCAGCACAATGCCTTATTTGCCGTGGGCGACGACGATCAGTCCATCTATGCGTTTCGCGGCGCGAATGTCGGCAACATGAAAGACCTGTTGCGGGATTTCAAGGTCGAAGCGGTCATCAAGCTGGAGCAAAACTACCGCTCCCACGGCAACATACTCGATGCGGCCAACGCGCTGATTTCCAATAACCGCAATCGCCTGGGCAAAAACCTGTGGACGTCTGAACAGGGCGGCGAAAAGCTGCGCGTCTATGAAGCGCCGACCGATGTGGAGGAAGCCAACTTCATCGTAGGCGAAATCAGACAGCTCAAAACAGAAGGTCTGAAACTCACTGAGATGGCACTGTTGTATCGCTCCAACGCGCAATCGCGTGTGCTCGAACACGCGCTGGTCTCAGCCGGATTGTCGTACCGGGTCTATGGCGGCCTGCGCTTTTTCGAACGACAGGAAATCAAACACGCCTTGGCTTATCTGCGCCTGATGCAAAATACCGATGACGACAATGCGCTGCTGCGCATCATCAACTATCCGACACGCGGCATCGGCGCGCGCAGCATCGAACAGATACAGGATTCGGCAAAGATGCACGGCACCACGCTGTGGGATGCCGCCGCCCGTGCGGGCGGCAAAGTATCCGCCTTCGTCGGCCTGATCGAAGCACTGCGCAGCGCGACAGATGACTTGCCGCTGCCTGAAATCATGGAACATGTGCTGGTACACAGCGGTCTTATCGAGCACTATCAAAGCGAAAAAGGCGCCAAGAAACGAGAAGCGGAAGAGCGACTGGAAAATCTGAAAGAACTGGTCACCGCAGCCACGTTGTTCGTGCATGAAAACGAAGACGACAGCCTGACGTCCTTTCTGACCCACGCCTCGCTCGAAGCGGGAGAACATCAGGCGGGCGATCAGGACGATGCGCTGCATCTGATGACCGTGCATGCGGCCAAAGGGTTGGAATTTAACGCCGTGTTTATCACAGGCCTCGAAGAAAACTTATTTCCGCATCAGAACAGCCAGCGGGTCGATGGCGGTCTGGATGAAGAACGGCGCCTGATGTATGTCGCGATTACCCGCGCACGCCGGCGTCTGTATATGAGTTTTGCGCAGCGTCGCATGCTGAATGGTCAGGTAAATTACGGTGCCCCCTCGAGTTTCTTAAAAGAATTACCCGAAGATTTGCTGCAATGGCTATCCGCTCGCGAAGCGCCGCGCAACCCGTTTGCCTCCTTCGGTTATAGCACACCTGCGGCACCCGTACAGCATTCCGTCAGCAGCACAGGATGGCGCACCGGTCAGCGCGTGATGCACCTGAAATTCGGTGAAGGCGTGATCACAGGAGTCGAAGGCAGCGGCACCGACGGACGCGTACAGGTCAATTTCAAACACGCCGGCAGCAAATGGCTGGCGCTCGAATACGCGAAACTCACCGCACTATGACGACAGATACGCCGCCCGATACAGCGCTGACCGATCCGCGTCTGCCACTGATACTGGATAGTTATCAGCGCTTAACCGGAAAAATCCTGTTAGCCGATACGCAAAGTATGTGGCACGCCCCTTTTGCCATCGTCGCCCATAACACTGCATCCGATCCCGTCTTCTTCTATGGCAACAAACTGGCCTTGCAACAGTTCGAGATGAGTTTCGAGGAATTCGTAAAACTGCCCTCACGGCTCTCCGCCGAACCGCTGGCACAGGAGGCGCGCGCCAAACTGCTGCACAAGGTCTCGCTGCAAGGTTATATCGACGACTATTGCGGCATGCGCATTAGCGGCAAGAACACCCGCTTCATGATCCGCAACGCAACCGTCTGGAATTTAATAGATGAAGCCGGCCTCTGTCACGGCCAAGCGGCGACTTTTATAACACACAAGTAGTTCACACCTGAGGCGGGAAACTCGCGACGAGGCTGTCAGGCACTTCGCGCTTTGAGGCAAGGCTGATCGCACCCGCCTCCATGATCGCGGTGATCATGACGCCCGCTAAGGTTGGTAAGATTGCAATACGCGTGAGTGCCGTCCAGATAATGTGACCCATGCTAGGATTAGCAGCGGCGAGACTCACCAGCCAGGCGGCAAGTATCAGCAATGCCGTGATTGCATAGCCTAACATTAGCCAGCGGCTGTTTTTAAACGCCAGTTGCCAGTGCGCATCGACAAACCAGAGCGTGTTTTTTCTGCTGCGCAGATAGATCGCACCTATCAGCGCGCCGGTACTCAGGAAGGGAACCAGCAAGCCTACCATGCCAAACTTCAGCGCAATAACGGCGGGCGCCATCAGCAGATTAAATCCAAACAAAGCGGAAATGAGTAAATTATGCGGGAATTGCGCGCGTTTAATTACGGACGGATCAATCTCAAATTGCATCGCATTTCCCGATTTGAATTCAACAGAGGAACATATTAGCACAAGCTAATATTTAAATCAGGCTGATAGCACACGCCAGTGCATGCTCAGAAATGCGCCTGATCGTCCTGTTCTACAGCGGAGGCCGGGATCACGGGTTCCGGGAAAATATCACAAAAACTGGCATATAACGACGTAAAGACCATCGGCATCAGTATCAGCCACCCTAACATCATCGGCATGCTGGCCAGTATCGCCAGCAACAAAAAGGCCATGCCATAGACAAACATCGCGCCGACATTATGTGTGAATGCGCGCAGACTCAGCTTCATCGCCTCATAAGGCGGTACATCACGAAAGAATACCAGCATGGGGGCAAACTGCATGGACATCAGCAGGAGTCCAAACAGTGCAACGCCAATCATGACCGATGCACCAGCGCCAGCGACTGCCTGCTGGATGACGTCGGGCGGCACGGCCGCCTGACTATTCATTAATATTCCCACCAGCGCAGCGCCCCCGACCATCATCATCACGCCAAAGATCAGATATTGACCGACCAGTGCAATCCCGCCCAGCGTTATCAAATGCGAAGTATGCCGCTGAAAGCCGCAAAAAAGATGCATCAGTTCCAGATCGTCACCCAGCTCCAACGACCGGCAACCTGCCATTAGGCCAATTACCACAACCGGCATCAGCAAACTGACCAGCGGTTCGCCTATCACCGGCACCGCCGTGACACCTGCAGCAGTAACAAAGCAAATCGCCAGCAGCACGATCCAGAGCAGCGGCGCCTTCATAAACAAGGCATACCCTTTTTTGATCCATTGCATGCCCTGAGCAGCTTCTAAACGTAACGGTTCCATTTTTTCCCCAAGCCCCTGCTTATCCGTTTTTAAATCCATACAGCTTGCGAGGTGTCGATATGATTTTTCAGGATGCGTTCAAAATGAGCGGGGTCATGAGCATGGATCAATTCGCCATCGCGCGGCAGATATTTATCGAACAGCCGCGACAGCCAAAAGCGCAACGCGGCCTGCCGCAACATCAAAGGCCATGCCTGATGCTCACTGTCCTGCAGCGGGCGCACAGTGTGATAGGCGCGTAAAAAAGTCTGTGCTTGAGTTGTGTCGAGTATGCCGTCAGGACGCATGCACCAGTCATTGACCGTAATAGCGACGTCGTAGAGCAAGGCATCGGTGCAGGCAAAATAAAAATCGATCAGCCCGCCGACACGCTCTCCTTCCAACAAGACATTATCACGAAACAAATCGGCGTGTATCAAGCCTTGCGGCAAGAGTGAATAATTGCGCAGAGCATGCAGAGCAATTTCACTATCGAGCAATGCCGCTTGTCCGGTGTTAATAAAGGGCCGGATCTGAGGTGCGGTAGCCATACGCCATGCGCCTCCGCGCGGATTCGGCATGATCTGGGAAAAACTCTGTCCGGCGATATGCATCTGGCCTAACATTGCACCCATCGCGGCACAGTGAGCCAGTGTCGGCGCCGTTGTGGATTTACCACTCAAGCGACTGACAATGCAGGCGGGCTTATCTTTCAGAACGCCCAAAAATTGATTGTGCCTGTTAGCCATCGGGGCAGGGCAGGGAATACCGTGACGGGCCAGATGGGCCATCAAGTTCAGATAAAATGGCAACTCGTCCGCGCGAAGCTTTTCGAACAAGGTCAGGACAAAGCGACCATTGCTGGTCGTAACGAAATAATTCGTGTTTTCAATGCCGGAAGCAATGCCCTGCAATTCCTGCAATTCCCCTAAAGAATAATCATTGAGCCAAACGGTCAGTTCAGCATCGGATACAGTAGTGTAAACAGACATGAGTTAAAAGGTCTTGATAATCCAGCGCGGAGGGCGAAATCCTGAGTCCAGACTTTCCTGACGGGCAAATTTACCATCACCCCTGTCGTCGACCAGATAGTAAGGAGGCCCGACCTTAGGAGTTACTTTGATCATATAGATGCGACCTCCCGAGCGATATTCCTCCACCGTGAGTTCAGTTTGTTTAACGATAGTCACTTCAGGCTCATCGCCTGCCGCCGCTTCCGGAGTAAATTCGGGCGGAGGAGATAATGGCTCCAGATTTGCGGGTACGGGCTGAGCCGCAAAAACCGGCAATGCGAAGCCTGCAAAAATCAACAATGACAATATACGCATGACAGCTGCCTGTAAAAAATTGTAGTGCGCGCATTTTAGCCGATTTATCGACTGGCAAGTTCGTGATTACCACCCGTCTGTGAGCAGCCATGAGCGTCTGGCGAGCAACACTCAAAAATATTTTTCATATTCCGGAACTTTTTACTAAGCGACCTGCCTGAGCATACAGTTAGCGCAAGCTATCACCCATTACCTCCCTGGATGGGTATCTTAACTCCTCCCAAATAGTTAAGAATTTCGCCCCTGACCTTTCATGTTCAGGGGCATTTTTTTGCCTGCTGTATAGCCGACAAAACACAAATAAGGGCCAAAAGTTAAAGCAAGCCTCGGGGCTTATGCGGTGCGTTCGCGAACAAACGGTCATATAACCAGCGTGGCAGACACCTGAGCAGGCGCCCCACCCAACCCATTTGCCAGGGAATGACCGCAAAGGCCACTTGACGGCCGATCGCCCGCACCATTCTCGCTGCCGCATCGTCTGCGTCTAAAATAAAGGGCATAGGATAAGGATTGACCGCTGTCATCGCGGTCTTAATATAACCCGGGCAAATCGTTACCACCTTTACCCCGCTGCCATGCAACTCGACCCGCAGCGATTCCAGATAACTGACTGCTGCCGCTTTAGACGCAGAATACGCACCGGCGCCCGGCAGGCCGCGAAACCCAGCGACGCTGGCAATACCAACCAGCGTACCGCACCTCTCACGCCGCATGGCGGCAAGAAATGGCTGAAAGGTTTTGACCATCCCCAGCACGTTTACCTCCATCACCTGAGCAAACGCGTCAAAATCTTCGGCATATTCGGTGAGCGTGCCGACACTGACGCCCGCATTGGCGATCACCACATCCGGCACACCGACCCGCGCAATAAAGTTTGCTGCCGCCAGTTGCAAGCCGGCAGCATCCCGCACATCCAGCGCATAGCCATACACTTGACCTGGAAATTCGGCAGACAGCACCTGCAGCAATTCATCGCGCCGGGCGATTGCGCCAACAATTGCGCCGGACATAAGATAATGGCGCGCCAAAGCCAAGCCTAAGCCGCTCGACGCGCCACTGATTACAACCTTTAATGACATTAAGGCTTGGCTTTAACCTTGCCCGATGCACGCCCTTTACGCACCATTGCCACCACTTCATTCAATACACGGATCGTATCAGCCGGTTGCAGCCCGGTAATTGCATACCTGCCGTCAACGACCAGTGTGGGCGTCCCCTCGATATGATATTCACGAATCATTTGCTTAGCACGCATGATGCGGCTATTCACCGAAAAAGAATTGTAAGCTGCCGCAAACTTAGCTTTATCTACGCCGTTGCTCGCAACGAATGCGCTTATCGTATCCATGTCATACAGGTTTGCTTGTTTCACATGGATAGCCTGATAAATCGCATCATCTAACTGCTTGATTTTTCCGATGCTATCGAGCGCATAGTAAGCACGCGCCAGCGGCTCTGTTGAGTCGCGAAAAATAGTCGGTACAAGAGTCAGCTCGACATCAGCGGGCAAAGCCTTTTCCCAGCGTGCCAGTTCAGGGTGCAAATGATAACAGTGCGAGCACTCATAGAAGAAAAACTCCAGCACCTCGATTTTCTTGGCATTTGCGATCTGCGGCGCAGCCAACAGGGTAAATTCCTTCCCCTGCACGGCGGCATAAGAGGTTCCGCACATCAACAGGGCTAGGGCAACAAGCAAACCTTTAAGACTTAATTTCATGCATCTCTCCTCAAAAATACGACAAAAATGGCTAAAAACCAGATTAGCGCGCCGGCGTAGCATCCAGCCCGTTCAGCTTTAACGTACCACGCGCGCTATTCAACTCCTGCTCGCTTGTAAATGGGCCGATGCGTACGCGATGCATCTCGCCGCGCCCTGGAATGGTCACTTTTTGCACACTTGCCTCCATTCCCTTCATCGCCAGGGTCGCTTTAAGATTTTCAGCATCGGTTGCACTCGCAAACGAACCTGCCTGTAAAAATTTGGGCACCGATTTGAACTCCTCGGCTTTAGGCTTCTCGGCCGGTTTGAGCTGGGCATCCGCCGCATCCGGCTTGTCGGTCAACACCTTGTAGAATTCAAAACGGGGTTTAGCCTCATCCACGCTAGAGACGGCCGCAACATCAACCTTAGGCTTAACAGATTCAGGGCGCGCAACGTCAACGATTGCGACTTCCGCCGCAGGCCTCGTTGCTACCTCCTTATTGACGAAAGGGCTAGGCGATTTCAATATAAACCAAGCCAACCCTGCCGCCAACGCCACCCCCACCACCATCCCCATCAAAATACCGGCAAGCAATGGGCTGCCACTTTTTTTCGGTGAGGACGGTTTACTGCCTGTGACTTTACTCATTTTTGATTCATTTCCAATTTAAAATATTCAACTCTTGGCAAAACTACATTTTTTCCGGAGCGCCGACACCCAAAAGCGCCAGGCCGTTCTTCATCACCTGTGCCGCTGCCGCAATCAGTGCCAGACGCGCACATTTGACCGCTTCATCCTCGACTAGAAAGCGAGACGCATTATAGTAACTGTGAAACGCAGCCGCTAATTCCTTCAGATAAAAAGCAATCAGATGAGGCGCCAATTCCTGAGCTGCATTTTCAATCACCTGAGGGTAATCAATGATCTGTTGCAGCAACGCCGTTTCGTATTCGCTGTCTAGCAAACTGACATTCGCATTCAACAAGCTCAAGCGCTCGCCGCCCCAAGTTTCCAGCACGGTACTGATGCGTGCGTGCGCGTACTGAATGTAGTACACCGGATTGTCGTTACTCTTGGATTTCGCCAAATCAATATCGAACACCAACTGGGAATCAGGATGACGCGCGGCCAGGAAATAGCGCGTTGCATCGCAACCCACTTCGTCGATCAAATCGCGCAACGTCACATAACTGCCCGCACGCTTGGAAATTTTCACCTCTTCGCCGTTTTTAAGCACCGTCACCATCTGATGCAACACATAATCCGGCCAACCCTTAGGAATCCCGACATCCAACGCCTGCAATCCCGCACGCACGCGCGTGATGGTGCTGTGATGATCTGCACCTTGCTCATTGATGACGCGCACAAAACCCCGGCGCCATTTATCCAGATGGTAAGCCACATCCGGCACGAAATAGGTATAACCGCCATCAGATTTGCGCATCACACGGTCTTTATCGTCGCCAAAATCCGTGGTGCGCAACCACAGCGCATCATCCTGTTCATAGGTATGCCCGCTCGCAATCAAGCCTGCCACCGTTTCATCGACCTTGCCTTCGCTATACAGCGCCGACTCCAGTGAAAACACATCGAATTCGACGTGGAAGGCACGCAAATCCAAGTCCTGCTCGCGACGCAGATAGGCCACCGCAAAATGGCGAATGGCCACCACGTCGTCCACATCCCCGCAACCGGTAGTCCGCTGATCGTCCGCTTCAACGGTTTCACACGCCATATAAGCCCGCGCCACATCGGCAATATAATCGCCACGATAACCGGCCTCAGGCCAGGATGGATCATCCGGCGTAATTCCCTTGCAGCGCAACTGCACTGAACGCATCAGATTATCGATTTGAGCCCCGGCGTCGTTGTAATAAAACTCGCGCGTGACATTCCAGCCAGCCGCCTGCAACACATTACACAGGCAATCGCCAACGGCCGCCCCACGGCCATGCCCCACATGCAAAGGACCAGTCGGATTGGCCGAGACAAATTCCACCTGAACCCGTCGCCCCTGCCCCACATGCAGATGGCCGTAACCGGCACCCGCATGCAACACGGCATGCACAATGGCCTGTTTGGCAGCATGGGTCACGAACAAATTGATAAATCCGGCACCCGCAATTTCAACTTTTTCGATCACATCGGACTTTGGCAGGGCAGCAATCAGTGCATGAGCAATATCGCGCGGCGATTTTCGCAGCGGCTTAGCCAGTTGCATTGCCAGATTGCAGGCGTAATCGCCGTGCGATGCCTGCTTGGGACGCTCTATCAAGACAGACACACTGCCCTGCTCTGGCGCGACCTCGCGCATCGCTTCAACAAATAATTCGGTAATATGGGATTTAAAATTCAATACGACGGACATAAACAGCACCTTTAAAGAGGTGTTGATTATAACACTTGCATGCGAACTGGCTGGTACTCGCGAGATTCTGGCGCATCGCGCAGATCAAGAATAGGTGTTTTTTCCGGTTCGCTTTGCCAGATACATAGCCGCTTTATCCATAATTTCATCCACTTCGCAGCCGTTACCCAACGCATTTCCGATCGCCGCCCCCACTGCAAAATCTCAGATGCCTGCACCGTGACAGTGACCAGATAAGCCCGCGCTAACGCAACAGATTTGAAAAGTATTTCACATGACGCCCATCGCGCAACTTGCACGACAAGCGAGGCTCAGACTACCTTGCCCGGATTCATCAGATTCCCGGGATCAAAAGCATGCTTGATCGTGCGCATCATTTCCAGTTCCAGCGGATCTTTGTAGTCGCGTATCGTTTCTCGCTTGAGTTGCCCAAGACCATGCTCAGCGCTGATGCTGCCGCCTAGTTTTTGCACCACCTGATAGACAAGGCGATTCACTTCGATTTCATGCTGCCCGATAAAAGCATCATTCACTGCAGCGTCAAGTAACGACACATTAAAGTGAATATTGCCATCCCCCATATGGCCGAATGCCACAATGCGCAGATCAACAAACCGGTTACGCAATACGCGGCTAGCCTCGGCAATAAATTCCGCGACGCGGCTCACCGGAACAGAAATATCATGCTTGATACTCACCCCTTCGAGTTTTTGCGCCTCGCTGATATTTTTGCGCAGATGCCACCACAGCTCGGCCTGCCTCGCATCACAGGCGATGCCGAACGTCAGCACGTCGCCACCAAAATTGAGCAGCGCACTGCGAATCGCTTCAGCGGGTGAGCTTTGCTGCACGTCATCGATTTTGATCAGCAAATACCATTCGTAGCGTTTCTTGAATGGCTCATGTGCATCCTCGATGTGCTTGAATACCAGATCCAGACAATTGCGCGAGATAATTTCAAATCCGCTCAATGCCTGACCACAGCTTGCCCGAATAGTCGCCAGCAATCGCACAGCCACTTCTGGGCTTGCGACCGCGACACAGGCCGTCGCGGTCGATTGAGGACGCGGAAACAATTTCAGCACAGCAACCGTAATAATGCCTAGCGTACCTTCGGCGCCCAGAAATAATTGCTTTAAGTCATAGCCGGTATTGTCCTTACGCAGACTGCGCAATCCGTTCCAGATGCGGCCGTCCGGCAGTACGACTTCAAGGCCTAACACGAGATCGCGCGCGCTACCGTAGCGCAGCACACCGATACCGCCCGCATTAGTGGAAAGATTGCCGCCAATTTCACAGTGCGCGGCGATGGCTGTCAACCCGAGGGGAAACAAACGATTAGCCTGTTCGGCCGCCTCGTACAGCGCAGCCAGCTTACAGCCCGCCTCAGCCGTCATCGTATAGTTAATTGCATCTACGACACGAATTTTATTCATGCGCGACAGATTCAACACAACCTGGCGGCCTTGACTGACCGGTACACTCGCCCCGCACAAACTCGTGTTGCCTCCCTGCGGCACAATGGCCACCTGATTTGCAACACACAACTTGACGATTTCAGATACCTGCAGGGTATTAGCGGGAAACAGAACCGCCAACGCAGCACCGGAATAGCGCCCGCGCCAGTCTTCGCAATAAGCGGTCATCGCATCCCCGGTTAGAACCGCCTCACGGCCTGCGATGGTGATTGCCGACTGAATGAAGGCTTCCTGCATGATCAATGCACGGGTCTTTTAAGCGTCCAGATCTGATATAAAGAAATCAGAATTTGCAGCGCCATCGACATTCCTAGCAAGCCACCCGCCGCAATCACGATCACAGCGTAGTGCGAATCGTATTTGGTCAAAAACCATGAAAGCACGTCAACGAACACCGCAAGCATAGGCGACACAACCAGAAATCGCTTAAACCAGACGTTGATTTCGCACTGGATAAAAATAGATCCCAGCATAAACAACAGCAGACTAATTCCGAACAGATGTATATGCGACAGTTTCAACAAACTGGCCATCGACATGCCGGTATCCACTTCGGCAAACTTATGCAGCCCCTGATAGGTGCTGAAATCAGCGATATTCATTCCCGAAGCCTGCACATGACAGGCAAGACAGGTCTTATCCAGAATCGGTTTGATATCCTTTGCAAAGTGCTCTTCTTCTGCACCGTCCTTAAGCCAGGCCACCATTACCTCGCTGTCTTCAGGGCTTATGTTTCCGGACATCGGACCGCGTATCGCAGCCTCAAGACGGGTACCGCTACGATTACCGTAATAGCTGTTTGCTACATCGGCAACCGATAATCCCGGCTTAGTGTCATTCATTTCGTGCGTGACGTACAAATAAGCTGTCGCCATCAAGTAGCCCAACCCCACCAGAGACAGGAAACACGTGTAGAGTAATTTTTCGCTGATCGTGCGATCGTAAAAACGTTTTGGTACGATGTGACCTTCTACTGCTGCCATAGCTTTTTCTCCAATTTAATATGTGACTTTAAAACTCTAGCGGGTCAATGTCCAGCGAACATCGCAGTTTATTACTTGCCAAATCCGCCAGTCCGGGTTGCCATACGCGCAGAAACTGCTGGAGCACTCGTCGAGAATTAGCCTGAATCAACAATTGTGCTCTCACATGGTTAGCACGACGCGCTAGGGACGCCGGCACAACGCCGAAAATTTCCACCGGGTGATTTAATTTAACGCCAGCTAACTTCGCCATATTAAGGTAAGCATAGACATCTGCTTCCACCAATCCCTCGGCTCGTAGCATGGCTTGAAACGCAAAGGGAGGAAAATCAGCCATCTCGCGCTCGGCCAATTGCGATGCTGCCCAGCCTTCAAAATCGTGTTGCTGTAAACACCGGTACATAGGATGATCCGGAAACTCGGTCTGAATCAAAACCTCGCCGGGTTTATCGGCACGTCCGGCGCGCCCCGACACCTGCATCAGCTGAGCAAATAATTTTTCTGCAGCCCGAAAATCGCTGCTGTACAGCGCACTGTCCGGATTCAAAATGCCCACCAGCGTCAACGCCGGGAAGTCATGTCCTTTGGCCAGCATTTGCGTACCGACCATAATATCGACTTCATTCGCCGTAATTTTCGAGCGCATCGCCTCCCACGTGCGCTTGTTGCGCGTGCTGTCGCGGTCAACCCGCAGAATGCGCGCTTCCGGAAATCTATCGATCAAAACCCTCTCGACTCTTTGCGTGCCGCTGCCAACCGGAAGTAACTCTGGATGGCGGCATTCAGGACACAGCGTGGGCACACGAATCTGGTAGCCACAATGATGGCAGCGCAATCGCTGATCTTTAGTATGCAGCACCATCTTGCCTGCACAATTTTTACAATCTGATAACCAGCCGCACTCCGTACACATCAACACGGGCGCATATCCGCGTCGATTGATAAAGAGCAGACTTTGCTCGCCTCTTGTTATGCGGTGAGCAATCTCGCGCAACAACACCTCGCTGATACCGTCCACCATTACCGTTTGCTTGCTATGTATGAATTTAATTTCAGGCAGATTCGCATCCGCAAGCGCTCGCCCTGTCAGCTTCAACATTTCGTAACGACCGTTCAGCGCATTGTGGTAACTCTCAAATGAGGGCGTGGCAGACCCCAGAAGGATGGGCACGCCGCATTGTTTTGCACGAAAAATCGCTACATCCCGTGCAGAATATCGTAAGCCATCCTGCTGCTTGAATGAAGCATCATGCTCCTCGTCCACGATAATGAGCGACAACTTAGGCAATTCTGCGAATACCGACAACCTCGTCCCAAGCACGATGCCTGCTGCACCTGATTGCGCCTGCTGCCAATGCTTGAGCCGCTCATTTTCAGATAACCCGCTGTGCAAACTGACTAATGTAGCAACGGGAAATCGACTTAAAAAATAGTGTTCAAGCTGAGGGGTCAGATTAATTTCCGGCACTAACAGCAATACCTGACCGCCTGTTTGCAAGACGCGATTGATCAAATGCACATAGACTTCGGTCTTCCCGCTCCCAGTGATTCCATGAAGCAGAAAACAACGATATCCGGATGTCTGCGTAACCGCATCAACGACCTGCTGCTGCTCATCTGTCAGTTTGTGTGCATTCGCAAAACAGTGCATACGAGGGAGGCAAGCCAGCGGGTTTACCTCGAACGCCTCAACCCAGCCCGCTTCAATCAGCCACTTCAGTTGAGCTGAGGCAGTTAGCGCCACTGTTTTCAGTTGTTGCAAGTTGCAAGGCTGAAGCGCTAGCATCTTAACCATATTACGCGCGGCGGTTTTTCGTTGCGGAATCAGATCGATAGGTGGCGCGCCATCAAGTAATCGATAGTGATACTCGTGTTTGACAGTAATAGGTTTGTCAGAGCGCAATCGCGCAGGCAATGCGGGTATAACAGTCTGACCAATGGGGTAATGATAATACTCGCTGCAAAACCTCAACAAAGCGAGCAACTTACTTGATATAGGCTCACTATCAGATAAAATTCGCACAACCGGCTTAATTTTCTCTACCGCCAGCTCAGAAAACATCACGCATTCCATCACCACACCGACAAGTTGGCTGCGACGAAACGGCACAATTACACGCTGTCCGAGCACAACTGCATCGTCCACCGTGTAATCAAACAAAGTGGGCAGCGGTACATCAAGGGCAACACGGACAATTTGCATTTCTATTCAGGCGCAGGAGTTAGCGGGATTATCTCAGACTCAGTGATCTAATACCGATTGAAATTTAACAGTACAAAGCAAAAACCCCCGCCGTTTCCGGAGGGGGTTATGCATATAAGGAGTCTGACGATGACCTACTTTCACATGGGTAATCCACACTATCATTGGCGCGGAGTCGTTTCACTGTCCTGTTCGGGATGGGAAGGAGTGGGACCAACTCGCTATGGTCGTCAGAC
>Ga0172379_10007274_pt1 | contig 14415 bp, 18 predicted proteins | sample GrowelOW334metaG_FD_119756 | JGI IMG/M metagenome (GOLD analysis project Ga0172379, IMG submission 119756) | Groundwater microbial communities from an aquifer near a municipal landfill in Southern Ontario, Canada - Groundwater well OW334 metaG | ecosystem: Environmental > Aquatic > Deep... | reverse complement strand
CCTGACCCATATAACGGGACAAAAGGCCGTCAAAACGAAGGCTCGAAAGAGCATCGCGAATTTCAAGATCCGTGAGGGTCAAGAAATCGGCGCGCGGGTTACCTTGCGCGGAAAGATTATGTACGAGTTCCTCGATCGCCTCGTGAACGTCGCTCTGCCGCGTGTTAAAGACTTTCGCGGGGTCAACCCTAACGCGTTTGACGGTCATGGGAACTATTCCCTCGGCATTATCGAACAAATCATCTTCCCGGAGATCGATTTCGATAAAATCGAGCGGGTTGCCGGACTTAACATCGCCATTGTAACGACGGCGAAAACCGACGCCGAGGCGAAAAGCCTTTTGGCGAAATTCGGCATGCCTTTTAGGAAGTAAGCGAGGAACGAATGGCTAGAAAAGCGATGATAATTAAGGCGCTCAGGACGCCTAAATATTCCACCAGGAAGGTCAATCGTTGCCGGATCTGCGGGCGTGCCCGTGGTTATCTGAGCAAGTTCGAAATGTGCCGTCTTTGCTTTCGCAAGCTTGCTAGCGAAGGTTTAATCCCCGGCGTGACCAAATCCAGTTGGTAAGGTAGGAGAGGACAATGAGCGTTTCAGATCCCGTCGCGGATATGCTGACCAAGATCCGGAATGCCGGAATGGCAAAGCACGAGAAAGTCGACATCCCTACCTCCAAGCTGAAGCTTGAAATCGTAAAGATTTTGAAGACCGAGGGATTTATTAAGAACTTCAAGAAGATAAACACGGACGGCACTAACTGTATCCGCGTTTTCCTGAAGTACGATGATACGACTGTGCCCGTTATTCACGGCATCGAAAAGGTCTCCACGCCCGGAAGGCGCGTGTATTCCGGTTATAAGACCATGCCCCGTGTTATAAACGGCTACGGTACTCTGATCGTTTCTACTTCGATCGGAGTAACCACCGGAAAGAAAGCCGTCGAGAAAAAAATCGGCGGTGAAATCATCTGCACCGTTTGGTAGAAGAGGGAACGTATGTCGCGTATCGGTAAGATTCCGGTCAAGCTTCCCCAGGGTGTAAAGGTATCCTTCGCCAACGAAACTCTCGTCGTCGAAGGTCCCAAGGGTAAGTTGACCCAGCAGTACCATTCGGTCGTCACTTTTGAGGCGAAGGCCGGTGAAATCCTGGTTGGACGTAAAGATGAGGCTAAGCAGACGCGGGCTTTCCATGGTTTGTACCGCAATCTGCTTAATAATATGGTAATCGGCGTATCAGCCGGTTTTTCGCGCAGCCTGCAGATAACAGGCGTTGGTTTCAGAGCGGAAGTCAAAGGTAAAGTACTGGTTATGAATCTCGGTTATTCAAACGAGATTATGGTCGGTATTCCCGCCGACATGGCCGTCGCTGCCGACGCTAACGGTAAAGTTACCGTTAGTGGAATCGATAAGCAGCGAGTCGGTGAGTTCGCTTCTCAGATCCGTAAACTCCGCTTGCCCGAACCGTACAAAGGTAAGGGAATTCGGTATGAGGACGAAACCATCAGAAGGAAAGTCGGCAAGTCCGGCGTTAAATAAGGTAGCCAGGTATGATGAAGAAACTGGTAGAAAAAGACAGGAAGCGGCTTAAGAGGAAGATCCATATCCGTAAGAGGATAGCTGGAACCGCCGAACGGCCGCGTATGAGTGTGTTCAAAAGCAATCGATCCCTGTACATTCAGGTTGTTGATGACGCTCTCGGAAACACCCTCGCGTCCGCCTCCACTTTGGAGAAAGACCTCAAGGATATTAAGCGCGACATCGAAGGCGCCGCAAAACTCGGCGAGGTCATGGGTAAGCGACTTCTCGAAAAGAAAATCACAACAGTGGTTTTTGATCGAAACGGTTACCTGTATCACGGCATCGTTAAAGCGATGGCCGACGGAGCCCGCAAAGCCGGGATCCAGTTCTAGGGGGCGACATGGACCACTCAAGAGATAAAGATCGCGATCGCAATAGGGATTATGAGCAAAAGGAATTCGTAGAGAAACTGGTCAAGCTGAACCGAACGGCGAAAGTCGTAAAAGGTGGTCGTCGCTTTTCCTTCTCCGCGCTGACTATCGTCGGTGATCGGAAAGGAAATGTCGGCTATGGTTTCGGCAAAGCTAACGACGTTTCTGAAGCTATTCGCAAGAGCATGGATAAAGCCAAGCGCAATATGGTGAAACTTCCGGTTAAAAACGGAACTATTCCCCATGAAGTTCAGGCAGATTACAAGAGCTCTTGTGTTCTTCTGAAGCCTGCTTGTTCCGGAACCGGTATTATTGCCGGTGGTCCGGTCCGCGCGATAATGGAAGCCGGCGGGGTAACGGATATACTGAGCAAGTCTATCGGCGCGAGCAACCAGATAAACGTCATCAAAGCAACGTTCGAATGCATCGCGAATATGATGGATGCGAAAGCTATCGCGAAAAACCGCGGCAAGGCTCTCAAGGATTTGTGGGGTTAAGCGTCATGGCGAAAAGAATTAAAATCCGCCTTGTGCGGAGTACTATCGGTACGCTTCCCGCGCAACGGGCTACCGTTCGGTCACTCGGGCTTCGGAAAATTGGTTCCAGTACGGAACAGGAAGCAAGTCCAGCTGTCCTAGGGATGGTAAAAGCGGTTGCGCATCTCGTCGCCGTCGAGGAGATCGTATAATGTCAGATTTCATTCTCCGCGCCCCAGTTGGCGCGACAAAAAAAAAGCGCATTGTAGGCCGCGGTCAGGGTTCCGGACTTGGAACAACCTGTGGTAAGGGTAACAATGGACAGCAGTCTCGTTCCGGTGGAAAAACTTACGTCGGTTTCGAAGGCGGTCAGATGCCTTTGTATCGCCGTCTCGCACATCGTGGTTTCTCCAACTTCCCCTTTAAAAAAGAATGCTTGGTAATCAACCTGTGCGAAATCGAGATTCATTTCGAAAATGGTGAAACCGTTGAAATGGCGTCCCTTGTCAAGAAAGGGCTCGCGAAAGGTGTTTTGCCTGTAAAGATTCTCGGTGACGGGGATTTAACCAAAAAACTCAGCTTCAAAGTCGAAACCAAAGGTCGCGGTCTAATCGCGATTTCCGCTTCGGCCAAGGAGAAAATTGAGAAGGCGGGCGGCTCCATAGCCGTCTCCGCCGACGCTTAGCGCGGCGAGACGGGGAATGTAGCATGGCAAGCAATCCGTTGGTCGGAATCTTTCGCATAAAAGAGCTCAGGGAGCGCGTGCTCTTCACAACGATGATGTTGATTGTCTTTCGTCTCGGAGCTGTTCTCCCGATTCCGGGCATCAACGTAAACGCGCTTAAAGTGTACTTCCTTTCACAGCAGAATTCGGGTAATTCGATAGTCGACTACCTCGATTTCTTTGCGGGTGGCGCTTTCTCCAACTTCTCCGTTTTCATGCTCGGCATCATGCCTTACATTACGATGTCGATTATGATGCAGCTTTTCCTTATCATTTTCCCGACCTTGAAAAAGATAGCGGAAGAAGAGGGCGGGAAGAAACGGATCCAGAAATATCAGCGAATCGGTACGGTAATTGTTTGTCTTATTCAATCCTACGCTGTTACCGTGTGGGCTGACCGGATTCCGAACGCGGTTACAATGGGAAAGCTTTCCTATAGCCTCATTGCGATGTTGACGGTAACTACCGGGACCATGTTCCTCATGTGGATGGGGGAACAGATAACGAAACGAGGTATCGGTAACGGTATTTCTCTTCTTATCTTTGCCGGCATTGTGGCTCGATTGCCGCAAGCGGCCTGGGAGCTTACGCAAAAAGTTCAGAACCGCGAATTGAACCCGGTTTTCGTGATCGTCGTTTTAGTCATGTTTGCCGCCGTAGTCGCTCTGGTTGTATTTGAACAACAGGGAAAACGTAAAATACCCGTTCAGTACGCAAAGCGTGTTGTCGGCAGAAAAATGTACGGCGCTCAGAATACGTACATTCCGTTCAAGATCAATCCGTCCGGTGTTATCCCCGTTATCTTCGCTTCTTCAATATTGACTTTTCCTCTGCAGGTTGCTTCGGGCCTCGGAAGCAATGTCAAATGGTTGAGCGACCTTTCACATGTGCTGCGCCCGCAAGGACTTACTTATAACATTCTGTATACCTTGTTCATTATCTTTTTCGCCTACTTCTATACTCAGGTCAGTTTGAATCCGGTAGAAATAGCGAAAAACATTCGGGAGAATGGCGGATCGATTCCAGGTATTCGAACTGAACGCATGGAAGAGTACATGACCGGTATTTTGAACAGGATCATTTTCCCTGGATCGTTGTACCTCGCGGTAATAGCGATTCTGCCGACAATAATCCAAACTTTATTCAATTTCCCCTCATCGATTTCGTATCTGATGGGCGGTACTTCGTTGCTGATTTTGGTCGGTGTCGACTTGGATACAATGAGCCAAATCGAGGCTCTTCTGAAAATGCATCATCATGACGGTTTGGTTAAGAAGGGAAAGATACGATCCAGAAATCTCTAGTGCTCGTCGTGGGTGCTAGGCAAAACTGAGTTTTTTCGATTTAATAGCCGGGTTAAGACTACCGCCCGACCCCTAACTACGAGCGGGTGGTCTTGACGGCTAACGATTTTGAGGGGGAATGGATGAAAGTCCGAACCAGTGTTAAACCCATTTGCGATAAATGCAAAGTAATCAAGCGGAACGGTATCGTACGCATTATTTGCCAGAACCCGAAGCACAAGCAGCGACAGGGTTGAGGGGGTAGACCGCAATGGCTCGTATAGCGGGAGTAGACCTCCCCAATAAGCACGTAAATATCGCGCTTACTTACATTTATGGTATCGGTCGTCCCAGTGCGGACGAGATTTGCGAGAAATCCAAAATCGACCCGATGAAATTGATGAACGATCTTTCGCAAGAAGAGATCAATGAGCTGAGGCAGCTCATCGAAAACGAGTACAAAGTTGAAGGCCGACTCCGTACCGAAATCGCCTTGAATATTAAGCGGCTGATGGATATCGGTTGCTATCGAGGCCTTCGGCACCGCAAAGGTTTACCGGTACGCGGACAACGGACGCGTACTAACGCACGTACGCGTAAGGGTAAGAAGAAGACGGTCGCCGGGAAGAAGAAGTAAGGCGGAGGTAGGATAACGTGGCTGTTACTAAGAAACGGAAAGAAAAGAAGTCCGTATATGAAGGAAATGTCTATATCCAGGCAACCTTTAATAATACGATCGTCACTATTACCGATCTCATGGGCAATGCGCTGTCTTGGGCGAGCTCCGGTGGATTGGGTTTCCGAGGCGCGAAGAAGTCTACCCCATTCGCTGCCCAGACGGTTACCGATACTGCCGCGCAGAAGGCTCTCCAATACGGTTTGCGTGAAGTGCATGTGTTCGTGAAGGGCCCGGGTGTCGGACGTGAGTCCGCTATCCGGCAGTTGGGTGCTCTCGGGATTAAGGTTCGGTCGATCAGCGACGTCACCCCGATTCCGCACAATGGTTGTCGGCCGCGCAAGACGCGCCGCATCTGAGGTAATGAGAAATGGCTAGATATACTGGACCGGTTTGCCGACTCTGCCGAACCGAACAAAAGAAACTTTTTCTCAAGGGCGATCGCTGTCGCAGTGACAAATGCCCGATCAACCGTAAACGGGCCGCCCCGGGTAAAGACCCGAAGGCCCGCGCCGGTAAGCGGTCTGATTACGGTTTACAGCTCCGTGAAAAGCAACGACTCAAGAGGATTTACGGTATGCAGGAAAAGCAGTTCAAGATTTTCTTTGAACGTGCTCTTCGGATGCCGGGAATCACGGGTGAAAGCCTGTTTATGCTTCTTGAGCAACGACTTGATAACGTAGTTTATCGATTACGTTTCGCGACAAGCAGGGCTCAGGCTCGTCAGATCGTTTTCCATAACCATGTATCGATCAATGGCAAGCCGGTGAATATCCCTTCTTACATTGTCAAACCGAACGACGTCATCGAGATCAAAGAATCCAGCAAGAACCTTGCGATCGTTAAGGAATCTTTGAAGGAATTCGGAAAGTCGGGTGTTATGCCCTGGCTGTCACTTGATCCCGACGCTATGAAAGGTACGTTCCTTACGGTTCCGCGACGCAGTGACGTTACGGATCTTGCCGACATTAAGGAACAAATGATCGTCGAGCTCTATTCTAAATAAGGAGTTCCAATGGCCCGTAAGAACTTGCTTAAAGGCTTTAAACGTCCGAAAGGCATCACCTTTGAGCATGGCGAGCTCAACCCGGATTACGGGAAGTTCATCGCCGCCCCCTTCGAACCCGGATTTGGGACGACGGTCGGCAACACCTTGCGAAGGGTCCTTCTCTCCTCGATTCAGGGCTACGCGATTACGGCGGTTAAGATTACTTCTTTCGACGCCGACGGAGTACCGCACGTTGTATCTAATGAGTTTGAGACGATTCCGAATATCGTCGAAGATACTCTTGAGGTGATCAATAACCTTAAGCAGATACGACTGCGCTTGCCCGAAGATGTTGAGCAGGATACGTTCCTTTTTGAATGGAAGGGACAAGTCGCTATAAAAAGTGACGATTTCGCTCGGCTTCCTCAGCTTGAGGTTTTGAGTCTTGGGCATCATGTTATGACGTTGATGCCGGACGCTCGAATCGAGATGGAAGTGCAGGTGGATCTTGGGAGGGGCTATGTTCCTTCAGAGGTCAATGAGAAATATATCGAGGTAATCGGTACTATTCCGATGGACGCGATTTTTTCGCCTGTCAAGAAGGTCAAGTTTTCTGTTGAACCGACTCGCGTTGGTCAACGAAGCGACTACGATAAATTGGTGCTTGAAATTTGGACTGACGGCACAGTAAGGCCCGAAGATGCTCTTGCCGAATCAGCGAAGATCGCCAAAGACCATTTTTCCGTTTTCATTAATTTCGATGAGAGCGATTTAGGCGCTGATGAAGATTACGACGAGGATGACGAGCGTATCCGCCAGATACTGAATACTCCCGTTGAGGAACTCGAGTTGTCCGTACGCTCTTCTAATTGCTTGAAGAATGCCAATATCAAAAGTATCGGCGAGCTTACTCGTAAAACGGAAGACGACATCGCGAAAACGAGAAACTTCGGGAAAAAGTCACTGCAGGAAATCAAGGAAAAGCTTAAAGAGTGGAACCTTGGCCTGGGGATGACGGATTACAGCGTCCTCAAGAACGCGGTGAAACTCACGACGCAAAAGGAAGAAGAAGATGAAGCATAAGATAGGCTTTAACCGCCTTGATCGTAATGCCTCCCACCGAAAAGCTCTTCATCGTAATATGGTAACGTCGCTTTTCGATCATGAGCGTGTTCATACAACCAAAGCGAAGGCCCTTGAGGTGCGGAAAACCGCTGAAAAGATGATTACCCGTGCGAAGGAAGATACTGTTCACAACCGTCGGTTGATCGCCCGTCGCTTATACAATGACGGCGTGATCGCGAAGCTGTTCACGAACATCGCCCCCCGCATGAAAGAGCGTAACGGCGGTTATACTCGCATCATCAAGCTTGGAGCCCGACTTGGAGATGCCGCTGAAGTGGTAATCCTAGAATTGGTTGACTACAAGTTGGATGTGAAGGAAAAAGCGGACGATAAAAAAACCGCGGCTAAGAAGCCTGCGGCGAAAAAAGTGGCAGAAAAAAAATCTGCGGCTAAATCCTCCGCCAAAGATGAAACCGCCGAGGCTACTGCAAAGAAAGCCGCGCCGAAAAAAACTACCGCTAAAAAACCGGCCGCGAAAGCCGAAGCGAAGTAAGGGAGTTAGCTATGTCCAAAGCGCACAGGGGTAAAGGCATTCGCGAACTTCCCGCTCACGGCCGTGGAGCTTGCCCGGTTTGCAAACGTGATAACGTCAAGACCTTGTATGAACAAGAAGTTAATGGCGCTAAAACGAAGATCTGCAAAATCTGTAAAGCCGCTCTTAAGAACGGGAAAGCGGTTTAACAGGTTAGGGATTTTATAGCCGGTGCGACCTTCCTATTTAGGGGGGTCGCATTTTTTTTGCGGTGTTAAGGACATTGACATGTCGGAAAAACAGTGCGTATTATTCCAGATATTAAAAGACATATATGTTGGTTATCCAGCTCTCTTAAGGGAGCGGTATTGAGTCCAATGGGGGAAAAAATGAAAAGGGCGTTAATGGTCTTTTCGATCGTCGCAGTGATTGCTTCCGCCGGCTTTGCGCAAAGCGGAACCATCAGAATCGGCGTCGCGGGTGCTCATTCGGGCGATTTGGCTTCCTACGGTTTGCCTTCGGTGAAAGCCGCAGAGCTTGTCGTCGCCGACGTCAACGCACGTGGCGGTATCAACGGTAAGCAAATCGAACTTGTTATTGAAGACGATCAGTGTAAACCGGAAGTAGCGACTAACACCGCCTCAAAGATCGTAAGTAAAGATGTTTCTGCCGTAATCGGTCACATTTGCAGCGGTGCTACCAAGGCCGCCTTAGGAATTTATAAAGATTCCAAAGTCGTTACCATTTCTCCCTCCGCCACTAATCCTCCGCTGACTCAAAGCGGCGAATATCCGAACTTTTTCCGGACTATCGCGCCGGATGATGCTCAAGCGAAACTGGCTGTAGCGTTTATTAAAGATAAGCTTAAGCTCAAGACACTCGCAGTTCTCCACGATAAGGGTGACTACGGCAAGGGTTTCGCTGAGCTTTGTAAACAAGCCGCCGAAGCGAGTGGAATCAAAGTTGTTCTCTTTGAAGGCGTGAATCCCGGCGCTCCGGATTATTCCGCTATTGTCAACAAAATCGGTAAGTCAAAGGCCGCAGGCGTCGTGTGGGGAGGCTACCATCCGGAAGCTTCAAAACTCGTACAACAAATGCGGGCCAAATCGATCAAGATCCCCTTCGTTTCCGACGATGGCGTGAAGGACGATACCTTCATTTCAGTAGCCGGAAAATACGCCGAAGGTGTATATGCGACCGGACCGAAGGATACGAGCACCAACCCCTTGGCAGTCAAGGCCGTTGCCGACCATAAGGCAAAGTACAAAGAAGAACCGGGCGCCTTTTTCCTCAATGCGTACGCCGCTACCATGGCTGTCGTGAACGCGATTGAAAAAGCGAAAAGCACCCAATACGAAGCCATCGTAAAAGCACTTCAATCCGAATACGTCGAAACGCCGCTCGGCAAAATCAGCTTCGATAAACGTGGAGACGTTATCGGATTCGGTTTCTCAGTGTATCAGGTTCAGAAAGGCAAATACGTCGAACTGAAATAAGGGGTCGTACTTCCGCGATCGCTCTTACGGCCGTTCCGGTTAGCCAGCCTGCCGGAACGGCTCCATTTTTTTGGGACAGGTAGCATGGATTATTTTCTACAACTATTTTTGAGCGGTACGGCAAAAGGCAGCATTTATGCCCTTATTTCCTTAGGGTATACGATGGTGTACGGAATCGTGCAGCTCATCAACTTTGCGCACGGTGAAATCTACATGATCGGTGGATTTACTGCCTTGATCCTCGGCGGTTACTTGTTTACCCTCGGCTTACCTGTTCCTCTGGTTTTAGTCCTTTCGATATTCGCGGCCGTTGTTTTTTCTTCCGCTTACGGTTTTACAATCGAACGTTTGGCGTATCGTCCTCTTCGTAATAAGCCTCGACTTTCCGCCTTGATCAGCGCTATCGGTATTTCGATGATCCTTCAGAATTTCGTACTTCTCATGCAAACGGAAAAGTACCTTGCGTTCCCCTCCTATCTCCCTGAACTTTCGTTCCTTGAACCTGTGACGGAATACATCAATTCAACACAAGTCATTATTCTTGGTACTACTTCGGTCATCATGATTCTTTTGACCGTTCTTATAAAATTTACCCGGATCGGAAAAGCGATGCGCGCGACTGCTCAAGACACTAATATGGCGCAGTTAGTGGGCATCAACGTCAATCAAGTCATCTCGGTGACCTTTGTGATCGGGTCCGCTTTGGCTGCGATAGGCGGAGTACTCATTTGTTCTTACATGGGCCAAATCAATTACTATATCGGCTTTGTCGCCGGAATTAAGGCGTTCGTCGCGGCGGTCCTCGGGGGCATCGGAAGCATTCCCGGCGCGGTCATTGGTAGTTTTATTCTTGGTTGGACCGAAAGTCTGGGAACCGGTTACATTTCCAGCGATTACGAGGACGCTTTTGCGTTCATTATACTGATACTGATCCTCATTCTGAAACCTGCCGGCGTTCTCGGCAAGAATCAGAACCAAAAGGTATAGAGCAATGCGTCAAAACGGTCTGAAATCCGAGATTCTTGGATCCCTAGCGCAAGCCGCCTGGTTTACGGTTTTGCTTTTCCCATTGATTGTGATGAAAGTAAATGTTGCGATGAGTAAAGCTACCGTCCAATTCCGTTGGTCGTACCTGCCTATCATCGCTATTGCGTCCTTTGTACTGTCTTTCGTATGGCGGCGTGCTCTCGAATGGTCCTCGACGAGGGTGGAGAAACCTGCCGGGTCATCGTTTTCCTCGAAGATAATGGGCAGATTCCAGATTTTTGAGTCCAACAAAACGATCCGACTGGCGACTGTCGCATTATTTGTCCTTTGTGTCGCCGTCTATCCTTTCGCGCTCGGAATGTACCACACGAACATCATGATCACCGCGCTCATTTACGTGATGCTCGCGCTGGGACTCAATATTGTGGTCGGTTGGGGCGGGCTCCTCAACTTGGGTTATGCCGCTTTTTTCGCGGTCGGCGCGTATACGTATGGTTTTTTGTGGAAATTCGTCGGTCCTCAATTCGTGAGCGCCGGCTTTGATACCGGATGGTTGTTTTGGATAGCCTTACCGATGGCTGGCATCATCGCGACCGTTTTCGGCGTTTTGCTGAGTTTGCCGGTTCTTCGTCTGAGAGGCGACTACCTGGCAATCATAACGTTGGCTTTCGGTGAAATAGTCCGAATGGTTCTACAGAACGCGAGCGATATTACCGGTGGCGCTACCGGAATCAGTTTGATTCCACGACCATGGTTCTTAGGCTTTAAATTGCCTCCGAAGCAGGCTGCTACCTACATTTACTATATCGCGGTGATCTTGGTCGTTTTGACCGTTTTCATTGTGAGACGGCTTGAGGATTCTCGTGTCGGTCGCGCTTTGGAAGCCATGCGCGAGGATGAGATTGCCTGCCAGTCCATGGGTATCGATCTTGTTCACAACAAGCTGGTGACTTTTGCGCTTGGCGCTTTTTGGGCGGGAATCGCCGGCGTTGTGCTTGCGGCGCAAACAACCTATATCAATCCGGACAGTTTTACGCTTTGGGAATCGGTCATGATCTTGATGGCCGTCGTAATCGGCGGTCAGGGGTCAATCCCGGGCGCTATCGTCGGCGCTATGTTGCTCAAACTCCTCCCCGAGTATTTCAGACCCTTGGCTCAGTATCGTATGCTTATTTACGGAATAGCAATGATAGTCATCATTATTTTTAAACCGGATGGCCTTATTCCGCGGAAACGGAAATCGTACTACTTCGTTAAGAAAAACAGCGCCGATTCGGGGCATGAGGTTAGAGTATGACGAGCGAGATGAAACCAATTCTCGAAATCGAAGATCTGTCGATGGTCTTCGGCGGACTCCGGGCCATCGATTGCGTTTCGATGCATATAAACTCAGGAGAAATCGCGGCGCTTATCGGTCCGAACGGCGCCGGCAAGACCACCATCTTCAACTGTATCACCGGTGTGTACAAGCCGACCGAGGGTACGGTATCGATAGTTGATTCGGACGGCGGAAAAGAGAAGATTCAGGGTTTGAAGCCTCACCTGATCAACAATAAGGGACTGGCGCGGACGTTCCAGAATATCAGACTGTTCTCCAATATGAGCGTACTTGAAAACGTGATGATAGGGCGTCACAATTCCCTCAAAGGAGGGATTCTGAGTGCGATTGTGCGGGATCGGCGTACCCGGGAAGAAGAGCAGCGGATTTTGGATGAGAGTTATGAGATTCTCAAGAAAATCAGACTTGACCAATTCGTGAACGAAACCGCACGGAATCTGCCGTATGGCGCTCAACGCCGATTGGAGATCGCACGCGCGCTCGCTACTGATCCTTTTCTGCTTCTTTTGGACGAGCCGGTAGCTGGTATGAACCCTCACGAGACGAAAGAACTTGAAGAGACGATCAATCTGATTCGCGAACAGGAAAAAGTGACAATCCTGCTGATTGAACACGATATGAGTCTGGTGATGAACGTTTCGGAGCGTATCTATGTGCTTGATTATGGCCGTCTGATCGCCGAAGGCACTCCGCTGGAAATCAAGAGCAATCGCGAAGTGATCAAGGCCTACTTAGGAGAATGATATGGCTCTGATGGAAGTCAAGAACATTAGTACGTACTACGGCAATATTCAGGCCTTGAAGAATATTTCCCTTTCCGTGGAAGAGGGCGAGATCGTCACGCTGATAGGCGCGAACGGTGCAGGTAAGACAACAACACTGATGTCCATCTGTGGAATTACTCCGATCCGTTCGGGTGAGATTCTCTTGAATGGTAAGGATATTTCCCAGGTAAGCCCGCATAAAATAGTCCAAATGGGAATTTCTCAAGTGCCGGAAGGTCGGCGAATTTTCCCCCTGCTGACGGTTTCGGAAAATCTTGATATGGGCGCGTTTCTCCGTAATGATAAAGATGGCGTGAAGCACGATCTGGATGAGGTGTTTGAACTTTTTCCTAGGTTGGCGGAACGACGACACCAGCAGGGTGGAACGCTTTCCGGCGGCGAGCAGCAAATGCTCGCCATTTCGCGGGCGCTCATGGCGCGGCCGACAGTCCTGTTGCTGGACGAACCGTCGCTTGGCCTTGCTCCGTTGATCGTGCAGCATATTTTTGAGATCATTAAGCGTATCAATGAGCAGAGAAAGACAACAATCTTCCTGGTCGAACAAAATGCCAACATGGCGCTTAAGATCGCCCACAAAGGCTACGTTCTCCAGAACGGTATCATCAAGATGGCGGATTCGTCGGACAAGTTGCTCGCCAACGAAGAAGTGCGGAAGGCGTATCTCGGGTTGTGAGGCGTTTGCCAATTTGCGATTTCGTTGGATACGGTTTATAACGAATTTGGGTGCGTAACGGCGCCTGAGGAGGTTCATCGTGAACGTCGGTCGTTGTATGACGAAGAATCCGGTTACCGTTTCCCCCGACATCTCGGTGCCCGAAGCGCAGGCAATTATGCGCCGTGAGAAAATCCATCGCCTTCCCGTTGTGGATAAAAGCGGCAAATTAATAGGTATAGTCACCTCTTCCGATCTCATCCACGCCTCGGCCGCGCCGGCCACGTCGTTGGATATGTATGAACTTCACTACCTTATCTCAAAATTGAGAATAGATTCGGTCATGACCAAAAATCCGCTCACGGCAACCGAAGACTACCCGATCGAGGAAGCCGCTCGGTTCATGGCTGACAACAATATCTCCGGGCTCCCGGTTCTGCGCGGCGATATTCTGGTCGGCATCATAACGGAGTCGGATCTTTTCAGGCTTTTCGTCGAGATGTTCGGCGCCCGACACTCGGGAGTGCGACTTACCATTTTGATTCCTGAAAAGAAGGGTGAGTTAGCCGCGATCGCCGGCGCCATAGCCGCGGCGGAAGGCAATATTCTTTCCTTGGCAACTTTTGACGGCGAAGATCCGACTAATTGGTATTGCACGATGAAAGTGCAAGGGGTACCACGACAGAAACTCTTGGATGTTATTTCCCCATTCGTGGAACGTATCATCGATGTTAGGGAGCAGCAATAAAGTACGTCCCGGCATACTGCTAGGACGTTATTTGTATTGCGAGAACCGAGGGTATGCCGCGCAAGTTTTTCAGAACCTTTTTGAGGTCATCTCGGTCCTCCAGTTCCATCGTAAAATAGCCTGTTAGCCGGTTCATCTCCGATTCTTCCAAACGGCCCTGAATCAAGTGCCCTTGGTGCTTGCGGACCGCGCCTTCTATTTCCGAAAAGAGATCCGAAGTTCGCCGCGCCTCCACCCTGAATCGCTTAACCAGGTGCGAGGCGGTATTTTCCCATTCGACATCGATCTTGCGTTCCTCAAAATCCGGAATAGCAAGGGCATTTTTACAGTTTCGGCGATGTACGATGATGCCGCGGCCTCGGGAGACATATCCGATAATGGCGTCTCCGGTCACTGGGCGACAGCAGTTCGCGAACCGGATCATCATATTTCGCTCATCCTCAACACGTACGTGCAGGACGCTTGAAGAGGAAATAAGACCGGAAACATTCTGGACCAGCGGCGCTTGCGGGCTAGGCAATGGGAGTATCGTCGGTTCTTTCTTTTTGGCGACGATGTTTCGGTCAATAATGAGGCTCTCGTCATTCTGAACGAGCCAGGCGCGGATTTTGCCGCGGGCCTTTGCCGTACGCACGGCGCGCAGCCAGTTGACATGCGGATGGGCCGAAGGCGCGGTCATGATCTCCACCGCTTGCGTGTTCTTGAGCACCGCGGTT
>Ga0172379_10007273_pt1 | contig 14415 bp, 14 predicted proteins | sample GrowelOW334metaG_FD_119756 | JGI IMG/M metagenome (GOLD analysis project Ga0172379, IMG submission 119756) | Groundwater microbial communities from an aquifer near a municipal landfill in Southern Ontario, Canada - Groundwater well OW334 metaG | ecosystem: Environmental > Aquatic > Deep... | reverse complement strand
TTGTCCACGCATATTTCTTAAGCATTCGTTAATTTTAGCACAAAAAAGTTATGGCTTTTTCAGATTGACAAAATCCGTTGTTTGGTTAAACTCGTACTGATATAGTACGAGTTAAGAAATGCGTTTATTAATTACCAAGCCCCAATGCTCTCACTTTCCCGCAAAACCGATTACGCGCTTTTGGTACTTACCACCTTGGCGCAAAAACCGAAAGAATATATTTCTTTACGGGAGCTTTCACGGCGCAAAAATATGCCCTACCGTTTTTTGGCACAGGTGGCGCAATCTTTAGTCCGAGCAGGGTTGATTGCCAGCCGCGAGGGGTCTAACGGCGGTTATTGTTTAAACAGGCCGGCAAAAAAAATTAGCGTCAGCGATGTCGTAAATGCTATTGAAGGGGGCGTGGCGTTGGCCGCTTGTTTATCGCACAGCGAATCGGACTGTGCGTTGGTTGCTAATTGTCCGCTCAAAAAAGGAATGCCCTCGATACAAAGACTTGTTTTAAAAACTTTGACGCAAAAAACTGTCGCTGATCTTTTGTCTGCCAAATAAAATGTTGAAACAAAATCTCAAACCGATCAAGGTGAATCGCGCGCGTTATGACAAAAAAAATCGCGCTAATCTTGTTTATCAAACACCCGTAGGATTATCCGCGCGGACGGTGCGAAATATTTCCCGGCGCAAACAAGAGCCGGATTGGCTTTTGGCGAAGCGGTTGCAGGCGCTAAAAATATTTAAAAAACTCAAAATGCCAAAGTGGGCGCCGTCTACCGCAGCGCTTAATTTAAATAAAATTACTTATTATGCCGAAGCGGGTCAAAAAGAGGCGACAAAATGGGAGGATGTGCCTAAAGAAATCCGCGGAACGTTTGAACGGTTAGGTATTCCCGAAGCCGAACGGGTGGCACTGGCCGGCGCCGGCGCGCAATACGAATCGTTGATGGCTTATCATAAGTTAAAAGAAGAATGGGAAAAACAGGGCGTGATTTTTGAAAATTTCGATACGGCGGTAAAAAAACATCCGGAAATGGTGCGGGAATATTTTATGAACAAATGCCTGCCGGTCGGTTATCATAAATACGCGGCCTTGCATGGCGCGGTTTTTTCCGGCGGGACATTTATTTATGTTCCTAAAAACGTTAAAGTTGGTTTGCCATTGCAGGCCTATTTTCGAATGAACGCGGAAGGGTTGGGGCAATTTGAACATACTTTAATCATCGTGGACGAAGGAGCCGAGCTGCATTATATCGAAGGCTGTTCCGCGCCGCGTTACGACACGGCAAGCCTTCACGTCGGTTGCGTGGAAATTTTCGTAAAAAAAGGGGCAAGAATGAGATATTCGTCAATCGAAAATTGGTCGAAAAATACTTATAATTTAAATACAAAACGCGCGGTGGTGGAAAGCGACGGCGTGATGGAATGGGTGAGTGGTAATTTGGGGTCGGGATTGACGATGCTTTATCCGTGCAGCGCGCTTGTCGGCGAAGGCGCGAAAACGGATTTTTTGAGTATTGCTTTCGCGGGAAAAGGACAAAATCAAGACACGGGCACAAAATCTCTTCATCTTGCTTCTAATACTTCTTCAACGGTTGTTTCCAAGAGTATCGCTTTGGCGGGAGGAGTAACCACTTATCGCGGGCAAGTGAAAATAATCAAGGGTGCAAAAAAATCCGCATCCAAGGCAATGTGTGATTCATTACTGTTTGATCGAACTTCGGTGGCGAATACTTATCCTAGTATTGATGTAGAAGAGCCGCACGCGGACGTAGCGCATGAAGCCTCGGTTGGCCGTGTTGGGGAGGAGCAGCTCTTCTACCTTCGAAGCCGTGGAATAAAAGAAGAACAGGCGACGCAAATGATTGTCTCCGGTTTTATTGAACCGATCGTAAAAAAGCTGCCTTTTGAATACGCGATTGAACTGAATCGTTTGATTGAATTGGAAATGGAAGGAAGTGTCGGATGAAAAAGACTTTTATCATAAAATCAGGCGCGGTCGAAAAAATAATAATAAATGGTCGGGACGCCGGCAAAATAAATATTAAGGTTGGAAAAAACAGCGTTGTTGATATTTTCGATCAGGGTCCGACCCTGTCGACGGGGTCGGACCCTGATTTGCATGTAAAGGTTATCGCGGAAAGCGGTTCGAAAATCAGTTGGTACGGGGTCAATGAAAATAACACGTCTTTGCAGGTGGATTTACTTGGCAAAAAAGCGAACGTGGCGGTGAATGAATTAAATATCGGAACGGTCGAATCGAAAAGTAAAAGAACCGTTTTGATTAATCACATCGCGCCGGAAACGCAGTCGGCTTTTCTTGGATTTGCTCTGATGCAAAATAACTCTGAACACAATTGGAACGTGACGACGACAATTGAGAGAAAAGCGAAAAAGTCGACAGCAAATCAGCGAATTAATAATCTTTTGTTAGGAGTAAGCGGGGCGGTAAAAAATCATCTCGCGTTAATTATTCGGAATAATGACGTCATCTGCACGCATGCCGTGGCAACGGGACACTTGGATGAAGAACAAATATTTTATGCACAAGCGCGAGGATTGACAATAAAAAAAAGTAAGGCATTAATGGCGCGCGGATTTGTTGCGCCAATTTTCAAATTACTGCCAAACGATCTGGAACAAGAACTTGAAGAAAAAATAGATTATTTATTTCATGACAATGCTGAATAATTTTTCTAGTAAAATTCGCGCGCAATTCCCCATCCTAAAACAAAAAATGTATGGGAAGAATTTGGTTTACTTGGATAACGCGGCAACGACGCAAAAACCTGTCAGTGTGATAAACGCGGAAAAAGAATTTTATGAAACTACGAACGCCAATATTCACCGCGGTGTATATGAGCTTTCCGAAAAAGCGACGGAACAGTATGTTACGGCACACCAAAAGGTCGCGAAATTTATCGGGGCGCGAAGTTTTGAAGAAATTATTTTTACCAAAAATACGACGGAGGCGATCAATCTCGTGGCGCAATCGTTACCGCGGAAATTATTCGGTAAGAACAAAAAAATATTGGTTTCGATCATGGAACATCATAGTAATTTATTGCCGTGGCAACGTTTGGCGAGAGAAACGGGGACGCTGTTGGAATTTATTGAATTAACCGAAGACGGCCGGTTGGATCTGACGGATTTGCGGAAAAAACTCACGCGGCAAACAACGTTATTGGCGGTAACGCATGTTTCCAACGTTTTGGGAGCGGTTAATCCGATCGAGGAAATTGTTAAAATGGCGCACAAGGCTGGGGCGTTAGTTTTGGTGGATGCGGCACAAAGTGTGGCGCGGTTACCGATTAATGTTAAGAAAATGGACGCGGATTTTTTGGCTTTTTCCGCGCATAAAATGTATGGGCCGTTGGGGATCGGCGTATTGTATGGGAAGAAAAATTTGCTGGAGCAGATGACGCCGTTTTTGGTGGGTGGTGATATGGTGCAAACCGTGACGCGAAATAATGCGACTTGGAATGTTCTTCCGTGGAAATTTGAGGCGGGGACGCCAAACATCGCCGGCGGGGTAGCGCTTTCGGCGGCAATTGATTTTGTCGAAAAGATTGGGTTGGATAATATTTGGCAACACGAACAGGAGTTAGTAAATTACGTTTTGCCGAAATTGGCAAAAATTAAAGGATTAAAAGTGCTCGGGTTGGATATTGTAGGGGCGGACCTCCGTGTCCGCCCGCGTGGGAACACACAGAGGTGCTCCCTTACGAAGCGATTATTGAATCACGCAGGTGTAATTTCTTTTACCGTCGATAAGATTCATTCCCATGATTTGGTGACGCTTTTGGACGCGGAGGGAATTGCCGCGCGCGGTGGACAGCATTGCGCGCAGCCGCTTTTGGAAACATTGGGATTAAAAGAAAGCACGCGAATCAGTTTTAGTGTTACGACAACAACCGAAGAACTGGACAAATTTCTTGTTGTGTTAAAAAAGAGTATTAAGTTATTACAAACCAATGAATAGTTCAACGGAATTTTATTTTCGCGAGGAACTAATGGCACACGCAAAAAAACCGCACAATCACGGCATAATTAAGAATGCTTCAATTCGTCAGAAAGAAACTAATCCTTTGTGCGGCGATGAGATTGAAATTTTTGCGAAGGTGGAAAAATCAAAACTGACCGAAATAAGGTTTGAAGGAAGTGGTTGTTATATTAGTCAGGCGACGGCATCAATGTTAACCGATAAAATAGTGGGAATGAAATTATTGGCGATTCAAAATTTAAACGAAGATTCGCTCATGGAAATGTTGGGTGCCACCGTAACACCGGCAAGAAAAAAATGTGCCATGTTGGCACTTTGGACAATCCAAAAGGGAATTGATAATTATTTAAATGTTAATAAGAAAAAATATGCCAAGAAGTAAACTTTTATCAATCAAAGAAAATGTAGGGGAGCACGTCCTCGTGCTCCCGCGCGGGCGGACACGGAGGTCCGCCCCTACGACCGTTTTACTGAATATTTCCAATCTCTCCGTCTCTGTTGGTGAAAAACAAGTTTTAGAAAATATTTCTTTTAATGTTGCCGAAGGAGAGGTCGTTGGTTTACTTGGTCCTAACGGTTCGGGAAAAACTTCGCTGGTGCTGACGTTAATGGGACATCCGCGCTATAAAATGCTTAGCGGTAAAATTATGTTTGACGGAAATGATTTGTTAAAAATGAAACCGGATGAGCGAGCGAAGGCTGGTTTATTTATGTCTTTTCAAAGTCCGGTGGAAATTCCGGGTGTGCCGTTCGGTAAATTTTTGTTTGCGGGCTATAAAGAAGTGAAGAACCCGGCCATTTCGGCAAAAGATTTTATTGCGTTGTTGCGCGAAAAATGTAAATTAATCGGTGTTGATCAATCTTTTGTTGAACGGTCGGTAAATGAAGGTTTTTCCGGCGGTGAAAAAAAACGCGCGGAAATTTTGCAATTGGCGGTTTTGGAACCCAAATTAGCAATTTTAGACGAAACCGATTCCGGTTTGGACGCTGAAGCGACAAGGGTCGTCGCACGGGCAATCGAAAAAATAATGGAAAAGAATCCAAAAATGAGTATTGTTTTAATTACTCATTACGAAAAGTTTCTGAAGCAGTTGAAACCGAATCGAATTTTAAAGATCGAAAAAGGTTGTTTGGATTAGCGATAGAGGTTTAATCACGGATTTCACTTTGTTTTTGCGTTCTTGTCAAGGATGACTTTCTTTTCTTGTTTCTAGTCTTCAGTGTTCAAAGTTTGACCTTTTTTTGTATTCGTGCCATACTATGGATATGATAACAGATGAAGTGGCGAACGAACCTTCGTTGAGAGCGGGAATGCCCATAAATCTACCAACAGCCGCTGTGGCGGTTTTAACAATTGGAGAAATTCGTTCCGCCGCCGCGGATTATTTAAAAGTGCTGGACGATCGTTCGAGACGCGTGATTACGCGTCGTTTTGGGTTAGATGGTAAAAAGCCGTTAACTTTGCACGCAATTGGTCAAGGTGAAAATGTCACACGGGAACGGATTCGCCAGGTTGAACAGACGGTTTTGAAGTTATTTCGTTCCGAAAAAAGAAACGCTACGGAATTTTCCGGTGTCAAAAAAGTGCAAGAAGCGTTATCGCAGATTATTCGTTTTCTTGGTGGTGTCGCGCGTGAGGAGTTGATCTGCGACTTGTTGAAAATTAAAACGGAGGCGGATCGCGCCGCGTTAGGTTTTCTTATGAGATGTTTGCCGAGTGTCGTGGAAGTGCGAGAATCAAGTCGTTATAAGCGTTTTTTTCAACACGATGAACATGTTGATATTGAAAAAATAGTCGTTGCCGCCCGGGCTGTTTTGAATGAACAAAAGCGTCTTTTTTCGGATGCCGATTTGTTTGGCAAGATTCGTGAACGTTGCGTGATTAACACTCCGAACCATGTTTTGTATTCTGTCCTGATGATTACGCACGATTTGGTGCGTACGCCGTTTGGCGAATGGGGGATTCGCGGTTGGGTGGAAGCGACGCCGCGTGGCGTGGGCGACAAAGCTTATGTTGTTTTAAAACGCGGTGATAAACCGTTACACTTTCTTCAAATTACCGAACTGATTAATACCGCGAAATACGATGAGAGAATGGCGCACGCGCAAACCGTCCACAACGAGTTGATCAGGGACGAGCGGTTTGTTTTGGTTGGTCGAGGAATGTATGCTTTGAGGGAGTGGGGATATCAGACGGGCACGGTAGGCGACGTTTTGGAAAGAATTATTAAAAAAAGCTCAAAGGCGATGTTAAAAGAAGAACTGGTTGATGAAGTATTAAAGGAGCGGATTGTGAAACGGAACACAATTCTTTTGGCATTACAAAATCGCAAACTTTTTACACACGACGAGCAAGGACATTTTTTTCTTGTCGGTTCTTCAAGTGCCGCTGTGGAAGACGGTAGTAATTTGGAAAAACAAAAAAAAATAATCAATAATGATGAGACGGTGAAAACTTCACCGGAGAGAGAAGAATCCCCGTCGGCATCGAAAGCGGAGGATTTGACCGGTGGCGCCGCTTAGTCAATATCTCGGTTATATTCTTCAGTCCTTTTTCGCGTATTTCGCGCGGCTTCTTGATGTGCTTGGCATGGGAGGGTGGCTGGCTTTTCTTATTTTATTGGCGGCGATTTTGTACAAAGCCTATATGGATAGTATCCAAATCAAATATATTTTGGCGATTAAATGGACGTTTTTACGGATTCGCGTGCCGGAAGAGAACCAACGTAATCCGCGGTCGATGGAAGAGGCATTTAACGCGATACATGGAATTGAAAAAAAGCCGGATCTGCTGGAAATATATTTGGACGGCTACGTCCAGAGTTGGATTTCTTTGGAATTTCGCGGTACGCACGAGGGTGTTTCTTTTGTGATGCGCGTTCCGACCGGCAATGTTCCGTTGGTGCAAGCGGCAATTTACGCGCAGTATCCTGAAGCAGAAATCGAAGAAGTTTCCGACTACATGATAAATTTCCCGATCGATCGACTCGAAAAGGACTTTGATCTCTGGGGCACGGAAATGGTTTTAGGCGAGGATGACGCGTTACCGATTAAAACCTATGTTGATTTTGAGGATGAATTTGCTGAAGAATCGCGCTATGTCGATTCCATCGCTTCCATTACGGAAGTTTTGGGTAGCGTGAAACCGGGTGAAGAAATTTGGATTCAAATTGTCGCGCGACCGGCGATTTTGGCCGACTGGAAAACCGAAGGAAAAAATTTGGCGCTTAAGTTGGCGGGGCGTGAAGTCCCCAAAAAACAAACATTGTTGGATCAAGCCTTTGAAAATCTTGGCGCGACAGTAGGGGCGATTGTTTCATTTGGTGCGACGCCGGAAGAAAAGAAGAAAGAAAAAGATATGGTGGGTATTCTCAAACTGACGCCCGGGGAAGTGGATCTGGTAAAAGCTATTCAGCGCAATGTCAGTAAAGCGGGTTATGAAGCAGAGTTGAGAATTATTTATATCGCCGCGTTACCAGTTTATAGTCGCCGGCCGAGAGTTACCGCGATGCTTGGTTTATTCCGTCAGTTTATTGGGCATAACTCATTTCGGCTTAATGGGCGTTTCACCACATCCCGCCCGACGTACGGTTTTGTGAAAAAACGACAATTTCAGCGTAAAAGACGTTTGTTGAAGCGGTTTCAATTGCGTTATTTTGCGGAAAGCGGATTTGTCTTGAATGTCGAAGAACTGGCGACGCTTTATCACTTCCCGGTGGAATACGTGAAGGCGCCGGCGATTGAACGGACAAGGTCTAAGCGGGGCGAGGCGCCGCACAATGTTCCATTGTCTTCGGATGATTTTCCTCTCGCGTGATTGCCGTATCATTGGTATTATTGAAATTAATTAAAATACAAATTAATGACCGAAGAAAAAAACGACATAAATAAACTTCTTGTCCTTGGAGAAACAAATTTTCGCAATCGAAAGCGACAGTTTGGTATTAAGTCCGATGATCGTCGACGTCACTGTTACATTATTGGAAAAACCGGTGTCGGAAAGACAACGTTGATCGAAAATATGGTTATTCAAGATCTTCAAAACGGACGCGGCGCGGCGTTGGTGGATCCGCACGGCGATCCGGCGGAAAATGTCATGAATTTTATTCCCAACAACAGAGTGAATGATATTGTATGTTTTGATCCGTCGGACACCGAGTTTCCCGTCGCTTTTAATGTTTTGGAAACGGTTGATCCTTCCAATCCGGGTTTTGATCAGGAAAAAAGTTTGGTTTCTTCCGGCCTAATCGGTGTCTTCAAAAAAATCTGGGCTGATTCTTGGGGGCCGCGGTTGGAATATATTTTGCGCAACACGATATTGGCACTCTTGGATTCGCCGGGGAACACACTGCTTGGTATCCCGCGTATTTATGTGGATAAAAAGTACCGCAAAGAAATTGTCGATAATATTAAAGATCCGGTCGTCCGCAGTTTCTGGGTTGACGAATTTGCGAATTATAACGAAAAATTTCGTTCCGAGGCGATCGCGCCAATTCAAAACAAGGTCGGGCAGTTTTTGAGTAGCAGTATTATCCGTAACATTGTCGGTCAACCAAAATCGACCATTGATTTGCAAGATATTATGGACAACCGAAAGGTTCTGATCATGAATTTGTCGAAAGGAAAAATCGGCGAAGACAATGCGGCGCTTTTGGGGGCGATGATGATTACCAAAATTCAGTTAACCGCCATGGCGCGCGCCCGGATACCAGAGGCGGATCGTGAAGATTTTTATCTTTATGTTGATGAATTTCAGAATTTTGCCACGGAATCTTTTGCCACGATTCTTTCCGAAGCCAGAAAATATCGTTTGAATTTGACTATTGCTCATCAGTATATTACGCAAATGGCCGAAGAAGTGCGTGATGCGGTCTTTGGTAACTTGGGCACAATTATTACTTTTCGGGTGGGTGCTTTTGACGCTGAATTTATGGAACCGGAATTTTTGCCGACTTTTACTCAAACAGACTTGGTTAATTTGCCGAATCGGAATGCCTATATCCGTCTAATGATCGACGGTATCACGAGTAAACCTTTTTCCATGTCTACGATTCCACCAAGCGGAACACGTTATGATAACCGCGAGAAAGTAATTAAAGTTTCACGGGAACGGTTTGGAAGGCCAAAGTCTCTTGTGGAAGAAAAAATCTCTCGTTGGAGCGGGGCAATGGCGCAAGCCAAAGAAGATGAATTCGTTCCGGTGCAGAGAAATAATACACCGGCTTTTGCGCCGCGTCCGACTTTTGCGTCAAATCAACAGTCGCATATGCAGTCCGTGAGACGCACGGAGACCACTACTCCTGTCGTGGCGAAAAAGTCGTCAATGCCGCAACCAAAAGAGTTGGCTGATGTCGTGCTTACGCCAAAAGAACCCAAAGAAGTAATTACAAATCTGGCCGACTTGTTAACAAAGAAAGAGGAACCAAAGCGTCTGAAAAAAGCCTTTCCCACCACTTGCGATCGTTGTGGAAAAGCGACGGAAGTGCCATTTGAGCCCACGCCCGGAAAAGATAAATATTGTAACGATTGTTATAAAATTATCAAGGCGGAAAAATTGAAAATGCCAATTGTGAAGAATACGGAGAAAAAGACGGTTTTGCCGCCGTCGCCACCGCCGTTATCTTGATAGTGAAAAGTTTATAGATTTTACGTTTCGAATCGTAACTTTCAATTATTCATTTTTAACTTTAGACTGTTCATATGGATGAAGTACCAATTAAACGCGCGCGAAAGTTTTGTGTTGACGCGAGTGAATTTCAGGGTAATGCCGTTTGGGATTTGCAGGACATCCTGCGAGAGTTTATCGAAGGTTTTAATTTTCTCGTGCCACTGAAAAAAGAAGTGACGTTTTTCGGTTCGGCGCGGCTTTCGCCGGAGTCGCACTGGTATCAGGAGGCGAAAAGGTTAGGGCAGTTATTGGCGGAGGGAGGATATACCGTTATTACCGGGGGCGGGCCTGGAATCATGGAAGCTGCCAACGCGGGTGCGCACGAAACAGCACTAAGAACTCATAAAGAATGTTCGATTGGTTTGGATATCGTTTTGCCTGGCGGAGAGCGGCGTAATCAGTTTGTGGAACGCCGGATGCCATTTCATTATTTTTTCACGCGCAAAGTAATGTTAAGCGCTTCCGCGCAAGCCTATATATTTTTTCCCGGTGGTTTTGGCACGATTGATGAGTTTTCCGAAATATTAACGCTTATTCAAACAGAAAAAATGGAAAAAGTAGTGATGGTTTGCGTTGGAAAAGAATTTTGGGGCACGTTTCGCGATTGGCTGCGAAAACAAATGTTGGATGGAGACGAAAAATTGATTTTGGAAAAAGATTTGGAACTATTCAATATTGTCGAAACGGCGGAAGAAGCGTTTGAGATTGTCAAAAAATCCCGTGAACGTGAATTTTTCTGATTTTATTTATGCGATTTAACACGCGCGTCTTTGCGAGCCATCGCCTTCAGGCGAGGCGAAGCAATCTCCTTGTTTGCAATTTGAGAAGAGTTGCTTTCTTTGGAATAAGGGCGGGATTGTAAGGACGAAATTAATATTATTTTATGCGAAAAATTACCACCGAAGAGCTGGTTGCTTCCAAATTACCACTCGAAGAATTTAAAAAACTACCCAAAACACCGATCACGGTTGTTGTAGATGGTATTCGGTCGCTTGATAACGTGGGGCTGCTTTTTCGTATTTGCGACGGATTTCTGGTAAAGAAGCTTTATCTTTGCGGGATTACCGGTTATCCGGTTGTGCCCAACGACGACCGTCCGCCGCACATCATTGAGCGGCAAGATCGACGGATTAACAAAACAGCGATTAAGACGATTTCATACATGGACTGGGAATACAAACAAGACGTGGAGGAAGTGGTTCGGGCACAAAAAACTGCCGGCGATCAAATCGTGGTTTTGGAGCAAACGGACGAAAGCAAGGATTACCAAAAAACAGAATATCAATTTCCTTTAACTTTAGTGGTTGGACATGAACGTACGGGTGTTTCGGACGCAATTTTGAACATTGCCGACAGGATTATTGAGATACCAATGCAAGGAATGGGCAATTCGCATAACGTCGCGGTCTCCACCGCGATCGTCTTGGCACAAATGAAAACTAAGGGTAAGTGATGCTCTTTTATTGCTTTAAATAGGGGCTTTAGTTAATCTGAAAGCGATGTCCGATATTTATAATAAGCAAAACATGAATAGTAAGCAGGCGCAGCAGGATGTGCGGCGGGAATTACAAAAGCGCCAGCTGCAGATTTTAGATGAGGATGGAAAATTAAGACGCTTGGAAAAATTGTTTGAAGAGAAACGCAAGCAACTGGAACAAACCAAACATGATATTGAAAAAATGGACGTTGAGCTGATGAATTTGAATCGCAAAAAAGACTTGTTGCAAAAAGATCTGACTACAGCGGAAAGAGATGTTAGTTTGCAAAAAGGCCGCATTCGTAAGCTGGAATATGATACCGAACAATATCGCGAAAAGACGTATAGGCGAGATAAAATAGAATAATTTATTTTTTATTTGATTGGCTAACCAGGGTCGGACCCTGGACAGGCCTGTCCAGGGTCGGACCCTGTTCTAATGACCAACAATGAAAAATTATACTAGTAACGAATTACGCGAAAAATATCTTGCTTTCTATCAAGCAAAAGGACACGCGGTTATACCGTCGGCGGCTTTAATTCCGGAAAATGATCCGACGACGCTTTTTACCGGTTCGGGAATGCAGCCGTTGGTTCCCTATCTTTTGGGGGAAAAACATCCGGCGGGTAACCGTCTGACGGATTCACAGCAGTGTTTTCGCGTAACGGACATAGAAGAAGTGGGCGATAATCGCCATACGACTTTTTTTGAAATGCTGGGTAACTGGTCACTTGGTGATTATTTTAAGGAAGAACAAATTTCTTGGTTGTTCGAATTTTTAACAGACGAAGTTGGTTTGGATCAGACGCGTGTCTATGTTACCGCTTTTTCCGGCGATGGCGGAAAGGGAATTCCCAAAGACGAAACGGCGGCCAATTTATGGCAAAAATTATTTGCGAAAAAAGGAATTGCCGCCAAAATAGTGGATTTGGAAACCGAAGAACACGCGGCGGAAGTGGGGATGCAAGAAGGTCGTATTTTTTACTACGGCGCAAAAAAGAATTGGTGGAGTCGCGCCGGGGTGCCGGACGCGATGCCGGCGGGTGAACCGGGCGGTCCCGATTCGGAAATATTTTTTGAATTTACAGAGATTGAACATAATCCGAAATTCGGCAGGTTTTGCCACCCCAATTGCGATTGCGGTCGGTTTATGGAAATCGGTAATTCCGTTTTCATGGAATATAAAAAAGAGAAGGATGGAAGTTTTGGAAAATTAAGCAAACAAAACGTTGATTTCGGCGGTGGGCTGGAAAGAATTTTGGCGGCGACAAACGGTAATCCGGATGTTTTTGCCAGTGTGGATAATTTGAATATTCTAGTACGGGAATTGGAAAAAAAGAGCGATATTAAATATGACGCGTCGGACGATCGGCGCAAGTCTTTTCGGGTGATCGCTGATCATATGCGCGCGGCTGTTTTTATTATCAGTAACGGCGTTACTCCGTCGAATACCGATCGCGGTTATGTTTTACGCCGGCTTGTTCGTCGCATGGTGCGACACTGTGACTTGCTTTGTATTAAGGAAGGGCAGCTTGCAGATATGGCTGGGACGGTGGTGAATTGCTACAGCAGTGTTCGGCCAATCTTAAAGGAACAGACTGAACAAATTGTACAGGTGATCCAAAACGAAGAAACGAAGTTTCGTAAGACATTAGAAGGTGGTTTAAAAGAATTTCAAAAAAACGTGATTGAAGCGGGGGTAAAAAATCTCAGTGGAAAAGAGGCGTTTTATTTTTATCAAACTTTCGGTTTTCCCATCGAACTAATGCGCGAATTGGCGCAGGAAAATAATGTTCTTTTTGCGGAGCAGGAATTTCAAAATGAGTTCGTGAAACATCAGGAAATTTCCAGGTTGGGAACGGAAGGAAAATTCGCCGGCGGGTTGGCGGATCATTCCAATCAGACAACAAAATTACACACCGCGACGCATCTTTTACACGCGGCTTTGCGTAAAGTTTTGGGAGAACACGTTGGTCAAAAAGGATCAAATATTACCGCCGAACGACTGCGATTTGATTTTTCGCATCCGCTTAAAATGACTCCGGAACAGGTTAAACAGGTTGAAGAAATAGTAAACGAACAAATCAAACGCGCGCTTCCGGTAACCAAAGAAATTACTACGCCGGACAAAGCGAAAGAATCCGGCGCGCTTGGTTTTTTTATGGAAAAATACGGCGATCAGGTAAGTGTTTATTCAATGGGCGATTTTTCCAAGGAAATTTGCGGCGGTCCGCACGTCGAAAATACCAGCGAACTGGGAAGTTTCAAAATTCTCAAAGAAGAAGCGGTATCGGCGGGAATCCGGCGGATCAAAGCGACGGTGGGATAGGTTTAAAAGTATACCATCCCCGCGTCCGCCGGCTGGCGGAGCGGGGATCCATGTCGTACGAAATATATGCGAAATGGACTCCCGCCTGCGCGGGAGTGGAGGTTTATTTTAGAGAGTTAAAAAACATACTTCGTCACCCTGAAGGGTCCTGGGGATTGTTTTCTTTTGCAAAAGAAAACAAAAAAAATCCCGCCGGGACCGGAGGGGTCGGGGCGGGTGCTGCGTGTGCTAATCAACCGGCGTCGCCACCGAAGTCGTGTGGCGAACTGATGTCTGGTCGCGGGAGGTTTAGTTGTTTGCCATTTTTGGGTTTGTGGAGGATCCACACGCCCCAGATAACACCTTTCCTTTCCGATGGGACAAAACTGACCATTTCTAACTCGGGGTTCTTTTGCTGGAAATCATCGAGCTCCCGCAAAACATCCTCTATCGGGTTGTGCCCTCCCTTGGGAGTCTCGTCAAGACGGATGTACGTCCCATTTCCAATTGTTGTGACGATGGCGCCGCAGCTTCCATTTTCTTGGGTCATTCTTCTTCTCCTCCTCTTAAATTGTTGTAGAACGGGCGAGAGATTGAGTAACAGAAGATTATATCTAATAATTCTTTTCTTGTCAATAGTGACGGTTTGGGGTTAAAATTCGGGCTATGAACGATCAAAAATACCTTCCCCGTGAAATCGAACCGCGTGTTCAGACGCTCTGGGAAAAACTTGGACTTTATCAAGCCAGCGACGAAAAAATTGACTCATCAGAGTCATCCCCGACCAGGATCGGGGACCCAAAAAAGGATCTTTACGTTTTAGATATGTTTCCGTATCCATCAGGCGAAGGGCTGCATGTTGGTCATGTTGAGGGATACACGGCGACTGATATTTATTCGCGCTACAAACGCATGCGCGGTTTTAATGTTTTACACCCGATGGGTTGGGACGCTTTCGGTTTGC
>Ga0172379_10007272_pt1 | contig 14417 bp, 12 predicted proteins | sample GrowelOW334metaG_FD_119756 | JGI IMG/M metagenome (GOLD analysis project Ga0172379, IMG submission 119756) | Groundwater microbial communities from an aquifer near a municipal landfill in Southern Ontario, Canada - Groundwater well OW334 metaG | ecosystem: Environmental > Aquatic > Deep... | reverse complement strand
GTTTAAAATTGAATCTTTTTGGGATCCGCCCATATTCCATCCCGGGGCACCGATATAGCCGACATGAGTCCCTCCGACCACAACGAAATTGTTGATCAGAAACCAATGCCCAAGCGAGGAAATCGTATGCTCCTGTCCTCCATTTCGATCAAAACCCACGGCCAATCCAGCGGCCGCGGTCTTGGTCCAGTCTGGCGGAAACTGCTTTGCTTCAGGGAAGAAATTGCCCTTCAACAGCGACGTTGTGCGCTCCATAAACGCCCTGGCCTGTGAATTCAAGCCAAAAAAGTAAACCGGCGCCCCGAAAATGACGCCATCGGGCACAGGATCACGAAGAGGCCGAAAACACTCCTCCCAGTCATCTTTGAGGACGCAAAACCCCTTTTTCACGCAAGCGCGGCAATTGATGCAGCCCTGGATATTTTTCCCGGCAAGAGATACAAATTGCGTTTCCACATCGGGGCCGACGGCTTTGGCTCCTTCGAGCGCGGCCTTCACCATGAGTTCCGTATTTGCGTGTCGTGGACTCATGGAAATACCAACAATTCTAATCGCCATAATCACAATCCCCTGGTTTTATAAGATCATCCAATCCGTACTTTTGGATAGTTGCCTTCGTAGGCCGACCGCTCCCGTCCCATTCACGAATAACGTAATACTTTCCCAGCATCTCCTTCAGTTCTTCCTTGGAATTCATGTGAACATCCCCGTTCGGTCTTCTCAAAGGTTCATTCATCAGCCGCCAGGGCAATCTGTCAGCGTCATTTTCCATGCCTTCGCGAATGTTATAAAATCTCTCCATATTGATTATGCGGCGCGCCGCCTCAAACATCTCCGTTTCGGCGATTTTTATTCCCGTCGCGGCTTCATACAGCCTTGCCATATGTTCGGGCGAGATCGCGTACGTTGACAGCGTTGCGCGGGAACATAGACCAAGCGCGTCGGTAATGGCAAAGACTTCTTCATGCCATGCGACGATTTCAGGCTTCTTTGCGATCGAGTCCGACACCGCGTATTTTTCGCTACCAGTAATCAGGGTGATAATTTCACGCATTTCAGGAGAATAGCCGCCTTCGGCCATAGGTTGACCATAAAGATGATCAGGTCCTCTGGGGTTGGTGGCAAAAGCCAAGCCATATCCCTTGGCGACACGAGTTTCCACTCGAGACTGCTCCAATCCCTTCCCCTCAATCGCCCACTTCCATGAGTCTCCCCCGATCTGCTCCGCCGCCGCCTTCACCCCATCAGCGAGCAAGTTCCCCAAACCACGCCTGAAAGCGATCATATCGATAAGCGCCAGCATTGCCTCAGCATTGCCGAATTCCAAAGTATATTCTTTGCCGCTCGCTGGATCCTTGAACGTTTTTGGCAGCAATCCTTTTTCGGCTGTTTCCATGGCCCACTGTATGGCAGAGCCGCAGGAAATGCTGTCCAGGCCATATAGATTCACGAGATAGTTCGCGCGCAGGCAAGGATCCATTCGGTCGATCATGCAACCCGCTCCGAATACGCTAATGGTCTCGTATTCCGGACCGCCGGATTCGCATCCTTTATATTCATCCAAAGTTTTCGAGTATCGTTTGCAGGAAATCGTACAGCTGAAGCAGGAGTCTCGCCGCACAAGATAGCCTTTTTCGGTCAGGGCTTGGCCGCTGATATTGTAGACATTTTTCATATAGCCAAGCTGGAAATTGCGGACAGGAAGAGTCCCGCTTTCATTCAATCCGATCATGCCGCCCGCTGTGCCGTATTCCTTATAGTATGCGCACCTGCCTACGGATTTGATGCTTCCCAGACATTCGCGCACAGCGGCCAGGAATTCTATATTATCTTTAACGGCAACGCCCGACCTTCCGAAGCAGCAAATCGCTTTCAACTTCTTTGCGCCCATGACAGCGCCCAACCCGCCCCGCGCGGCGGTATTGTAAACAGAAGAAAATATGCCGGCGTATTTTACAAGATGTTCGCCCGCCTGACCGATACAGCATACCGCGACATCGGGCAAATCTTGATGGCTCTTTGAAATATTGGCTGTCGTATCCTTGACGCCTTGCCCCAGATACTGTTCCGCGGATTCGAAACGCACTTCATCGTTCTTGATTATGAGGTTGATCCACGTGCTGGAATTGCCATGTACAACAAGCGCGTCGTAACCGGCGTAACGAAGCTCCGCCCCCCAGTGCCCGCCCATGTTCGCTTTCATGAACAGACCGGTAGCCGGGCTTTTGCCGGTAACCGTGGTACGCGCGGCGGTTGGGGCGCTGGTTCCCCCAAAAGTACCAGGCGCGAATGCCAAAATGTTTTCCGGTCCAAGGGGATCGATCCCTTTCGGCACATCTCTATAGAGGATATAGGAAGTAATGCCACGACCACCAAGAAATCGTTTCAGATAGGTTTCATCGAATATTTCCACTCGAAAGCTTAGATCATTCAAATTGACATGAAGTACTTTGAATGAATTGAAGGCGCTCATCGCTCCCCCTCTACGATCAGCACATGGGCGGGGCATACCGTCGCGCACTGAATGTCACCACCGCAAAGATCGCACTTGATCGCGAGGTGTTTCGACTCATTGAAGCGCATTGCGTTGAAGGGGCAAGCTTTCACGCACTCCATACAGCCGTCGCATCGACTTGAATCAACGACAAGCACGCCATCAGCCCCCATTATGATAGCCTGATTGGGACAAGCACTGGCGCATTGCGCATTCTTGCATTGACGGCAGATGATCGCGCGAGAGTCAGCGGTCGCTTCATTCTTGATAATGGTTACGCGCGACAGCCAGGGAGCGAAAATATTTTCATGAAGCAAGCTGCAGATTAGCTCACATTGCCTGCAGCCAACGCATTGAGCGCTTCTGTCAATTTCCAATCGCTTCTTCAAGTCCGTCTCCCATTTACATCAAATGGGTGATCAAAAACGCGCTCAGGCGCGTTCTTGATCACCCCGCAAAATAGCTGCTTTCTAAAAAGCGCTAGAGGCTGGAGGCACCATCGCTACTGGATGAGCTTGGGCACGCCTTTTTCAATTTTAAGCATCAAATAGCCATTGCCGCCCTCGCCGTTCGCTCGGAAGGAGATCGTTCCGCTTACAACCTGGAAGTTCTGGATTTTGCGGAGTTCATTTCGGATAGCTGTCTTGTCGGTCGAACCTGCATTTTTGATCGCCTGAGCCAGTACATTGATCGCGTCATAGGCCAGTACAACATTGATATCGGGAATATATCCCCTTTTGGCTTTGAACTTGTTCACGAAAGCCACGGCAATATCATCAGTTCTCTGCGAGCTGAAACCAGAGGTAACGCCATAGATATTATCCGCCGCGTCTCCGGCCAATTCGAAGAAATTGCCGATTGTCACGCCTGTGGATACCAGGACATTGCATTTAAGATTCAAATCCCTAATCTGGCGGACAAGAAGGGCGCCTTCGGTGTAATTGCCCCAAATTATCAGAGCGTCCGCGCCTGATGATTTGACTTTCAGCAGTATCGGGGAAAAATCCTTGGTGCCGGTGGTATAGCCTTCCGAGACCACGGCGCTTAGGCCATTAGCCTTCAGGTTTTCCTCCACCATCTTTCTGCCGCCCTGTCCGTAGTCATTCGTGTCGAAAATAATAGCCACTTTGCTGGCATTGAGTTTCTTGACCGCATAATCAACCAGTGCTTTCGAAAAAGTAATATCGGTCGCTGTAATGCGGAATACCCATTCATTGCCCGCCTGGGTAATGCCAGCGGCAACACCGGAGGGGACGATATGCGGCGTTTTTGCTTTGGCGATAATATCCAAAACGGCTAAAATCTCGGGGCTGTTGTTGGAGCCAATGGTTGCCGTAACCTGATCTTTATATAAGAATTTGTTCATGATATTTACGGCATTCTGCGCATTGCCTTCGGTATCTTCGTATAGAGCGGTCAATTTCTTGCCGAGAACCCCGCCGGCCGCGTTGATTTCGTCGATCGCGAACTGAACGCCATCTTTTTGATGCGTTCCACCAATTGCCATAGTGCCGGTTGTCGGTCCCAGTACTCCGATTTTTATCTCGCTGTCTCCGGGAGCGCCATATGCCGTTCCCAGCGCAAAAAGCCCCGCGATCAGAATACAAGCCGCAACTAATAGCTTCCGTTTCATCGTTTCCTCCTATGAGATACTTCCAAAACCACCTTTCGCCTCTGCGTCCAAAAACAATACCCCCTGTGCTGAATTGCGATAAACGCCAGGGAGCCAATCTATTAAGGACGTATTTAAACTATGATATTATCATATGATAGGCAGTTCACAAAAAAAGTATCTAAAGAGGATAAAAAAAGGACTCCGCTTTATCCATTTTGACTAAAGTCAATCAAGCGAAGCATTTTGCATGCAAGATAAAAGATCAGCTGCTGCTCGCCCTGGAAAAGATCGATCTTCAGCAGTTTCCTTATTCGATCCAGACGATATCTTAAGGTTTTTGGATGAATATTCAGAAGATAGGCTGTCTCTTTGATATGCTGACCGCAACTAAGATATGTTTCGAGGGTTTTTATATGTTCCGTGCCTTTTTTTTCATCATATTCCAGCAAGTCGCCAATGGAATGCCTTATCCAGGATATAGTCTCAGGCTGGGATGCCAATCGTTCCAGCATACTGTATAGCATTATGTCATCATACCAGGTTACATCAGAAGCCAAAGCAAGCTTTCTGGAGACTACCAATGCCGTCTTGGCCTCCTTAAAGCTCTGCAGAAGCCCTTCCGCTTTTTCATAAAACCCACCGATTCCAACCCTGACCGCTGAATCGGGATTTATTTTTCCAAGCAATAATCTGAGCGATGCTACGAGTTCCTGTATCATACCCCTGCATGAAGGATCCTTCTGCGGAGTTGGGCATTGAGGAATGAAAACAATATTATTGCCTTGTTCGGTGAGTATGGCGGAGGGGTTTTGGCTGTTCAGGAGCACCAAGGCATGATCGAAGAAAAGGGCTTTGCCCTTTTTGGGGTAATCGCTTGCCAATTTGCTTTCATAGGGATCTGGATCGCTTTCCCCATTCAGCTCAAATAAAACAACTATATGCTTGTCTTTGAAATCCCAGCCCAAGCTATGTGCCCGTTCAGCGATATTGCCGATTTTCAGATTCTCTAAAGCCAGGAGGTTTTCCATAAAATCGCGACGGATGCTGCGCTCCATTTCGATTACCGCGCGCCGTTTCAAAATTTCCAATATGATAGCGACAGAGGCTCGCTCAACAGCGATAAGGTCCAAGGAACTCAAGGTTAATGAAGAATCATTGATAACGAGATACCCATCAAGCTCATGGTTCTTGCCTATCAAAAACTTCATGAACCAGGAATTAAACGCAGGGAGATAGACAGGTGTCGCGTGTATCTTTTTATTAAGCATCTCGGTATCAAGCGACTTTGGCTCGAAACCGATCATCGAATCATCGCGGGTAGATGAGACAATTCCTCCCCAGGCATCCAATACGAGAACCGGGCGATTGAGCAGGTTACCAAGGGCGCTGATTATCGCATCAATCCCCCCGCCTTCAACGCAGATATTCATCAAATGCCGGTTTATTTCATCTGATCGTTGTAGCAGGACGGCTTCTTCTTTCAAAATCGCCCCGACTAAAGGCTGAATCAAGGTCGGATATGTTACTTCCCTGGGTATGACGATAATAGGAAATCCAATTTTTTCGGCATAATCGATTACTTCCTGCGGCAACTTGTCCATGACGCAGATTTGGAACACAAGCACAGAACATCCTCCGCTGTTCAGAATATCAATCGTGCGGAGCTGCTCATTTATATCGTCCTTTATCGCATAAAAGGTTGTTAAAAAAAGGCCGCCCTTAATATCCCAATCGGTTCCGATAGGAGTCTCTATGATATCGACGAATTCTATCTGACGTTCGAGGCTGTTTTTTCCCGTCAGAACATGTCCATCTCGCAAGCCATCCAGTTTCAAGGCTTGCAGAATAGTCAGTCCCATATGACTCCTCCTATACGCGGCGGAATTCCCCAAGGAACGGCGTCAAAAAGCAGAAATTAGACATGGCCAAGCTGTTATTTTAGCCAAGAAATCATCACATTCATAGCATAAAATTCATTTGCGGAATTCATCAAATCTTGGATTTCGCCGCGCAATAGGTATGCTGATTGGAATGACAAAATCAGGCTTTTGCCAAACAGACAAATTTGAGCAGGCTGCTAAATTCCTTCCCCTGGAAGCAAAGTACCATTGAATGCCGCAACGCAGGAGTCTTTTTCATGCGGCATCGTCGCATTTAGCGGCGTCGTATTCGGTGGCGCTGGATACGGCGAAGTTGCCTGCGGCGATTTTATGCCCCAGAGCGTCGCCGCGCTCATTGTTTCATCGTAATCCGTGACCCACAATACCGTGAGGTCTTTTTTTTCGTAGTACATCCCGAACCGCTGGGGCTCCAGGAAGCGATTATTGTACTGCACGATTTCATGAAAGGATCCATCGGGCCTTCTGATGCATACGGCGCGGGCGTTTTTGCCGAGCCGGTATACCAGGGCGAACGCGAAGTCTTCGCAATCGCCGCCTCCCCTCGTCTCAAACTCCATCGGACTATCCCAATACTCGCCAACATCATAAATGTACTTCTGTGATGACACTTTTTTCCATGCGCTGTAGAGATCTTCTTCTTTGTATAAATAACCTTTGGTATTGATCGCGAACGGTGAACAGCCTGCCAGGAGCGCGCTGATAACCGTTGCCGCAAGTACAACTTTTTTCATGAATGGCTCCTATGGGCATTTCTACCCTCAGGCTATTTTTTTTCAATAAAACGGTGTAGCTATGCTTGTGTAACCTACAAAAGCAGACTTGTCAAATTAATTCCAAGAATTTTTAAAGTATCGCGAATAATAAAGGTAGAAACGATTGGAGCCGTACGAATGCTTCGTCTTGACAACCCTTCGCGGCAAAGCCGACAATCCAGTAAGGCCCCGGAGGGGGCGGACTCCTGACAGCTCTCATCCAATCGGTCATGTCAGGTATTTTTTATAACCAAGAGGATCGCGTGAAAGAGATAAAAAAGTTCGATATGGCGAAAAGGCCGGTCAAACAGCGCTGGTTCTTGACCCCTGTGGCATGGCTCCTCAGTTTTCCGGAAGTTTGGCAGCGGAAGCTGAAAATTACGAAAGTGAACATGAAAGGCCTCAAGCCGCCCTATCTGTTCATCTCGAACCATATGGCCTTCGTCGACTTCAAGTCGGCCACCCGGGCTATTTTCCCCCATAAGGCGAACTACGTCGTCGCGATCGATGGTTTTCTCAAGGGTGAATGGCTCTTGAGGCAGGTTGGCTGCATTTGCAAGCGCAAATTCACGAACGACCTGGTCCTCATCAAGAATATGAAGTATGCCCTCGACGTGAATAAAAGTATTCTCGCCCTTTACCCCGAGGCGCGCTATTCCTATTGCGGAACGAATTCGGTGTTGCCCGACTCCCTGGGGAAACTGGTGAAAATGTACAAAGTGCCCGTCGTCACCTTCATCCAGCACGGGAACTACCTCTCCCAGCCGGTCTGGAACCTCGAAAAGCGAAAATGCCGCATCGAGGCGACGATGACGCAGCTTTTCACGCCGGAACAAATCGAGAAAGCCAGCGTCGAGGAAATCAACCGGCGGCTCAACGAGACCTTCAAGTACGACGAGTACGCCTGGCAGAAGGAAAACAGCATCGTTATCGATCACCCGAACCGCGCCAAGGGACTGCACCACATCCTCTACCAATGCCCGCACTGCCTGACCGAATCACGGATGAATTCCGACAAGGATGAGATCTGGTGTGAGCATTGCCACAAGCGCTGGAAGATGAGCGAGCTCGGCGAGCTTTCGGCGATCGAGGGCAAGACCGAGTATTCACACATTCCCGATTGGTTTGAATTCGAGCGAGCCATGGTCCGCAAGCAGGTCGAAGACGGCACCTACTTCTTCATGGATAAGGTAAGCATCGATTCCCTGCCCAACGCCAAAGGCTACATCAACATGGGCGAAGCGACCCTGACTCACTCCATCGATGGCTTTGTGCTGGAAAAATTCACCGATACTGAACACTTCCGTCTGGAAAAGAAGCCTCTTTCGCTGTACAGCCTGCATATCGAGTTCGACTATTTCGGAAAAGGCGATTGCTTGGACCTGTCCACTTTGGAAGACACCTTCTACCTCTACCCGCTTACGAGGAAAAATGTCGTCACGAAACTGCAGTTCGCGGTTGAGGAAATCTACAAAATGAAGGAAAAGGAACGAGTCGCCAGCCGGACAAGCATTGCGCGGACAATTCCCGAATCGGCTTTGGCGGAGGAGCGGGCTTAGGGGCTCAGTGGAGCCGCGCCGCGAAAAAGTCCAAGGTCGCCGCCATCGCCGCGGCGGCTTCGGGGCTTCTGTCCTTTAGATCGAACACATGCCTGCCGTTTTCGTAGGTGATGACTTCCACGTAATTTCCCGCGTCCTTGAATTTCTTCGCGACCAAATCGCTTCTGAGGTTGCTCAACGCAGGGTCCTGCCCAACCTTTATGATATGAAGCGCGACGCCTGGCCATGCCGACCAGGAGGAGGGAATAAGCTCCGGATAGTACAGGGCTATTGCCTTTACCGATGAAGCTTCGGGAAGCGCCATCATGGAGGGAATGATCTTGGGATTGGCCGAGAAGGAGAGGAGACCAAGCCGGGTGGGATCCGCCCCGAGGTTCTTCGCGTTGTTCTGCAGCCAGGTCATCATCGTAGCCATATCCTTTCCCGTCGATTCGATGTCGGGGCAAACGGCGATGAAGCCCCGATTCGCCAATTGAGATAACCAGATAGTGGTGGGTACATACTCCCTGAAGGCTATGCCGCTATCAGCGACGAACTGGGCAGAGGTATAGGAAAACGCGACGAGGACGATAGGCAGCGGCTTAGCCTGAGCTTCCGCAGGCCAATAGACATCCGTCTTGATTCCCGGGCTATAGTCGAGAGTAGCGCAGCGGGCTTTCTCCCATCCTTCGACGACGAGGGAAGGGGGATCTTTCCACGCCATGAACGTCGTCACCTCCGAACGCGTCTTTGCGAGTTCTCCGGCGCTTTGAGTGGGAATTCCGGTTTGACCGGAAATGGTGGCTAAAACAATAAGCGGAAGGAAAAATACGATACCGAGCCTTTTCATCCTCATTCTCCTTGAGAAGGGAATCGGCTGGCGCCGAAATCGGTCCTCGGGCCGGCGCGCGGCATCGGCGCGCCGTCGCTACCTAAAAGTATAATGCCTTCAAGATTTTTCGCAATGTTCGATCAAATTGTTGAAAATGAGAATCCTGCGTTTATCTCACGGCTTTTTCGGCTGACCCGCGATGGTGGCGTAAGGCCAGGAAATTATTCCTCCCATATCCAAGACCTTCGTGTAGCCAAGGGCGACGAGGGCAGCCGCGGCGATCCCGCTCCTATGGCCGGTGCGGCAGTAAACCACGACCGCCTTATTCTTGGCTCCGATAGCTTTGGCGGCGGTCGCCGCTGTGATCTGGTCGTAGGGCAGAAGAACGGAGCCCTGGATGCGACCGGCGATGAATTCCTCGAAGGTTCGCACGTCCAAGAGGACGAACTCTTTTCCCCCGGCGAGCAGATCCTTGACCGCCTTGGGGCTGATTGGAGTGGCTTTCGCTGCTGGAGCCGAGGTTTGCGCGTGGAGAGAACCCACCAGAATGAGAGCGCTTATCAATATCATCGCGAGCTTTTTCATTAATACTCCTTATATTCAGGAATATTAATATACTATCGAACGAGCTGGGTGCCTAGGCGGGACAATCCGCGCGCCAAATTTGTCCTATGCCCGGATCGCCCACCTGAGCTTGGCTGAGCTCGAGCGGGGATTGCTGTAGCGCTCCTCGTGGCCAGGGCGGATGACTTCGCCGCTTATGGTTGCGTAAAGACCTTGCGCAAGGCATGAGGAGAAGGCGGCTTCGACGCGACCGTCTTCCCCCGAATGAAAGGATAGGATGGCTACCCGACCGCCTGGCTTTAGACAGGAGGGGAGGCTCGCGAGAAAAGCCTCGAGTGAGGCGAATTCGGCGTTCACCTCGATGCGGATAGCCTGAAAGCAGCGGCGAAGGGTCTTCGTCATTTCGGGATCCTTGAAGGCGCGGTCCGGGAATACCGAACATATCGCTTCGGCAAGGTCGCGGGTCGTGGCGAGCTTGCCGCGGCGAAGGCATAGGGCTCGCGCGATTTCCTCGGCCATGGCCTCGTCGGCGTTGGCGGCCAAGGCATCGCGCAAGGCGGCTTCCGGGACCGCGGCGAGGAAATCGCGCGCGGAGGGGCCTGCTTCCGGATTCATACGCATGTCGAGAGGGCCGTTTTGCTTGAAGCTGAAGCCCCGCTCCGAGTCGTCGATCTGCATCGAGGAAAGGCCGAGGTCGGCCAGGATGATGTCGGCGCCGTCAATGCTTGAAGCGGCAAAATAGTCGGACAGGGTGGCGAAGTTGGCGGCAACGGGAACAAAACAGTCGCTGGGCGCGCCCGGCGGGATAACCCGCGCCCGAAGCCGCTCCGTTGTCCTTTTCAGCTCCGCCGGATCTCGGTCGAAGCCGTAGAGCTGACCTCCAGGAAGAAGCTTCGGAAGAATTTCCGAAGCGTGGCCGCCATAGCCGAGAGTGGCGTCGACGGCCAGCTCGCCCGGGCGCGGCGAAAGCGCTTCGATAATTTCCTTTACCATGATGGGACGATGGCTGCCGGCCGGCGTGTCCCCCCTGGCGAGTACCTGCTTGAGATCTTCCGCGTATTTTTGCGGATCGTGTTCCTTGTATTTTTCGGAAAAAGACCTCGGGTGAGTGCCGCGATACCGCTTGCGGCGAACGTGCCGCCCCTCTTCCTCGCTCAAAGTACGACCATAATTGAAATTGTAGTGTCAATCAGGGGCTTTTGTCTCGCTTTGCGACCGAGGAGCCTCGATTTTCTCTCTCGCGCTCAATAACGGTGATCAGGAATATCGCTTGCCCGCGGGAAATTTTGCGGCTAAGCTTGGCTGATGATCGCCAAACCGATCTCCGAGGCGCAGCCCGCGCGAAATCTCGCCGAAGCACGAGTCAGGCCCGGCCTTGTCGCGCTTTTCAAGCTGATATCCCCCTTCTACCTTCACGCCCTCCTCGGCTTCAGCTCCATAGAGCTACGACACGCGGAACGCCTCGTGAATGCCTACCGAGATTTTTTCAGCGGAAAAACCAGACTCCTCATCGCGTTCCGCCATCCCTACGGGGATGAGGCCCAGCTCATGGGCTATGTCATAGCGAAGCTCGTCGGCAAAGAGGCGGCGCGCCTAGGCGTGAAGCTTCGGCGCCCGCCCCATGCCCATTTTATCCATGGATACGAGGTCCCGCTGTGGGCGGGCGCCTTTGAACGCTGGCTTCTTCCACGGGTCGGGGCGGTTCCCGTTTATCACACGAAACTAGACACGAAGAGCATTGGGAGAATCCGCTCGCTGATGAAGGATGGCGAATATCCAATCGCCCTGGCGCCCGAAGGCCAGGTTTCCTATTCGAGCGAGACAATTCCCCGGCTCGAGTCGGGGGCCGCCCACATCTGCGCCTGGTGCGTCGACGATCTCGCGCGGGAGAGCCGCAAAGAAAACGTTGTTATTCTGCCGATTTCCGTGCATCACCGATGGGGCGCGGCGAGCGAAAAGCGCCTGGACGCGTTGATCGGCACCATAGAGAAGCAATGCGGCATTAGCCCGCCTACTGGCACCTCGCCAAGCGTGACGCCGCCGAATGCGGCGTCGCCGAATGTGACACTGAGCGTGGCGCCGCCACCTATTGCCTCGCGCTTCAACCGTCTTTCGGCCGCGGCGGATTTCATATTGGATGCCGCCGAGCGCCATTATGCCCGATTCTATGGAGCCAGCATCCCGCGCCAGGGCGATCCTTCCCGAGCCGAAAGGCTCGACGATCTGCGCAAGGCGGCGCTTTCCGCGGCCGAACGGGCTTTTTGCCTGAAACCGGAGGGCGACGAAATCAGGCGCGTCTATAAAATACGCCAAACTGGATGGGATAGGATTTTTCGCGCTGATATAGAACGCCCGGACTCGCTCCCCGGTCTCGGCCGGGCCCTGGCCGATCGCGTCGCCGGCGAAGCCTGGTATGCTTCGCGGCACATGGAACTCGTGGACTTGACCTATTACCTGGATTTCGATCGATTGAAGCGGGACGACCCGCTGGACCTCTACATCGAGACCGCCCAGAATTACTACGATCTCATCGCGCGCCTCGAAGGCGGCAACATTTCGAATCGAATCGGCATCCGGAAAAAGCGGGCGACCATCATCGTCGGCGAACCGATCCCCGCCTCCGAACGCCTTTCAAGCTTCGGCCGGAACCGCAAGACCGCGATCGAAGCGCTCACCCTGGACTTGAAGCGCGCCTATACCGATTGCATCGAGGAATTCAAGCTGAACCGAGATTCCTGACGAGCCCAAATGGTCGCGGTTCTCATCGATCAGAAGGCGGTGATCCTTGCCTGGTCGCTGGTCGGACCGGTACATTAGTACAACAGCCGCAGCGGCGAACATGATCGCGTGCGGTCATGCAATAAGGGAGGCCTTTATGGTACGGCATGAAAGTGACATTGGCTCGACAGAGATGAAGGGAAATAACGTCGTCGGCGTAATGAAACAAATACTCATCGGGCCCAAAGACGGCTATGACGGCTATCTGCGCGTTTTTACGGTACAGCCGGGTGGCAACAGCCCCCATCATTCCCACCCCTGGTTCCACGCCAACTATATCCTCGAAGGAGAAGGCAAGGTTACCATCGATGGCGTCGACCATCCGATCAAAGCGGGTTCCGTAGCCTACATCGATGGCGGAAAACAGCACCAATTCGTCAATACCGGCACAGCCCCGCTCAAATTCATCTGCCTGGTTCCGCAATCGGGCGATTCATATTGAACTTTCATGTCCGCCTGTTCGAAAGGATCGCCTTACCCTATTCATGGTTTTTCGCGAGGCAGACGAGGACATACGCTTCCTGTTTCGAACAAGGACGTTATGCCTTGCCCGATCCGAAGGGAAAGCGCGCCCTGGACATAGGATGTGGCAGCGGCGCCTTTACGCAAGCGCTTAAAAATGAAGGTTGGGATACCGATGGCGTGGACGCGGCGCCAGCCATGGTCGCCCAAGCGGGGAAGCTCGGTGTATCGTGCAGATACGGAAACGTATTGAATGGGCTCCCCTTCCCCGAAAAATCCTACGATCTGGTAAGCGCCGCCTATGTCGCCCATGGTTTGAGCGCCGAGGAACGCCGTCTGCTTTTCAAGGAAACGCGTCGGCTTTCGCGAAGCGTCGTCCTATTCCACGACTACAATTCGGTTCGAAGGCTGACTACCGATATCGCCGAATATCTGGAAGATGGGGACTATTTCAACTTCATTCATACGGCCGTCGAGGAGATGAACTCCGCCTTTTCAAAGGTAACGATAGTTCCGGTCGGAAGGCAGAGCGCCTGGTATGTCTGCGCTCCATAGCTGAGCCGCGCTCAGTAGCTAGGATAGTATCCGCTTCATACCAGGCTAAAGCATTTTCTGCTTTATTGAGCCTTTTTCTCTTTCAAGGGCAGGACGCCCGCAAGATCGCCAATGATATTGACGAGCTCCCCGTTTTCCGGGAGGACTATTTTCGAGTTGTTCTTAAGCGACTCTTCGACCGTCTGAAGCTTCCTTAGAAGTTGTGCGTTGCCGACAAAATATTTGTCAGCCGCCTCGTTGACGAGCTGGATAGCCTGCGCCTGACCTTCGGCCTTGAGTATATCGGCCTGCCTGATTCCCTCGGCTTTCTTTATTTCGGCGCGCTTCTGGCCATCAGCCATCGTTTCGGTCGCTGTCGCGAAATCGATCGCGGCGATTTTCTCGTTCTCGGCCTTCACGACCTTGTTCATCGTCTCCTGGACGTCCTTGGGCGGATCGATTTCCTTGAGTTCGGTGCGGACAACGGCAATGCCCCAGCTGCTTGTCTCTTTCAGAAGGGTCTCCAACAATTCGGTGTTGATCTTCGAGCGTTCGCTGTTGGCGCTTTTTAGCGTCATCGTGCCAATGATGTTTCTGAGCGTGGTTCGCGCCAGGCTGACGATCTGCCATTGGTAATTGTTGACGTTGTACTGCGAAGCCTTTACGCTTGCTTCATCGGGCATCACGCGGAAGTACACCTGCGCGTCGACGCTGGCGTTGAGGTTGTCGTTGGTTATGATCTCCTGCGGCTCGGCGTTCACCATCTGTTCCGTCGTGTTGATCTGGTACATTTTCGTTACGACGGGGATGACCCAATGGAAACCAGGTTGAGCGAAGCCTTTGTATTTGCCGAACACTTCAATGAGTCCGCGGTGCGTCGGACGGATGATTCGAATTCCAGAGAAGAAAAGCAGCACAACAAGCGCCGCGATCGCAATAAAAATTGT
>Ga0172379_10007271_pt1 | contig 14421 bp, 11 predicted proteins | sample GrowelOW334metaG_FD_119756 | JGI IMG/M metagenome (GOLD analysis project Ga0172379, IMG submission 119756) | Groundwater microbial communities from an aquifer near a municipal landfill in Southern Ontario, Canada - Groundwater well OW334 metaG | ecosystem: Environmental > Aquatic > Deep... | reverse complement strand
CCGAAAGTCATGTCCTGCTTCACCATTTTGGCGTTGATTTCGACCCGTTGTTTTATGTGTACATCATCCCATGCCGACATAAATTTCCCCTTTGTATTGAACTATTTGATTTTTATTAGTATAAAAATACCATTGCCCTAACAAAAAGTCAATGGGAAAGGGCGCAAAGAGGAGGCATTTGGATGAGCATGGTTCGGAATGCAGGTATCATATCGCCGAAAGGGACTGGCAAAACATCGCTGGCCGAAGCGATCCTTTTCGACGCGAAGGTGATAAATCGTCTCGGCAGGGTGGAAGACGGCAATACTGCGATGGATTTCGACTCTGAAGAGACTGAGCGGAAGATGACGCTCTACCCGTCCATTTACACATTCGATTACAGCGGCAGCAGAATTCACCTTGTGGACACGGCAGGCTATCCGGATTTCTTTAGCGAGACCCGTTTCGTGGCCCGAACGTTGGACAACGCAATATTCACAATCAACGCGGGTGACGGCATCAAGTCGCAGGCGCTGAAGTTCTGGCGCCTTATCAACGAGCTGAAAATGCCGCGCATGTTGTTTATAACCGGCATGGACAAAGAGCTTGCTGATTTCCCGGCGCTGTGGGAGACGATGCAGAGCATGCTCCAGTTCGCATTTGTCCCGATCACAATTCCCATTGTGAAATCAAAAAAACTCATAGGCGTTATAGATCTGATAAAGATGAAATACTTCGCGGACAAGGGCGACAAGAGCGGCGAGGCCGCCGAGTCCGACATTCCGGCGGAATACGCTGATTTCGCGGCTGAATACCGCGAGAAGATGCTCGAGACGGTCGCCGAGTCGAACGACTCGCTGATGGAGCGCTATCTCGAAGGCGGCGAATTGAAACCGGAAGAAATTTCGAAGGCGCTGAAGGCCGGCTCAGCCGGAGGCACGTTGTGCCCGGTTTTCGCGGGTTCGGCCACGGCCAACATCGGCGTAAAACAGTTTCTCGACCAATTTGTCGGTTTGTCCGCGGCGCCCGACCAGAAGGGCGATATTATCGGCCATGACGGCAATGAAAAAGACGCCGTCCGCAAGCCTACCGCCGTTGAATCTTTCTCCGCCACCGTTCTCAAAACGATGGTTGACCAGTATGCCGGAAAGCTCAGCATTTTCCGCGTTCTCTCCGGAACGATCAAGCCGGACACAAACCTTACAATCTCGGAAAAGAACCGCAAAGCCAGAGCGGCTAACATTTTCATGATCACCGGCAAAGCGCAGAAACAAGTCGAATCGGCGGAACCGGGCGACATTGCCTGTATCGTCAAGGTCGACGAAATCTCGACCGGAGACACGATCTGCGACCCGATGAACGTGTTCATACTGCCGTCGGCTAATATTCCGGAACCTGTTATCGCGCTCGCGGTAGCTCCCAAGGAAAGAGGCGACGAAGACAAGTTAAGCCGCGGCCTCAACAGTCTTCTCGAAGAAGACCCGCTGCTCAAAACGAAGCGGGACGAGCAGACAAAACAGCTTACTATTTGCGGAACAGGGCAGGTGCATCTTGATACTGTCGTATCCCGCCTTCGCAAAAGATTCCAGATCAACCTCGACGTAGCGCCGCCGGAAATCCCATACCGGGAAACGATCACCAAAGCGGCGAAATATGTTGAATATACGCACAAGAAGCAGACAGGCGGCGCAGGGCAGTTCGCCCGCGTCTTCATTGACCTCGAACCGCTCGAAAGCGGCGCCGGCTATGAATTCGCCGACAAAATATTCGGCGGCGTCATCGATCAGAACTTCAGGCCGTCGGTCGACAAGGGAATTCGCGCGCGAATGGCTGAAGGCGTTCTCGCCGGCTATCCGTTCGTCGACGTCCGGGCTTCGCTCGTCGACGGCAAGACGCACCCGGTCGACAGCAAGGACATCGCGTTCCAGATCGCCGGGCGCGAAGTATTTAAAAAAGCGGTCATGATGTGCAATCCGATCCTGCTTGAGCCTATAATGAATCTGGAGATCGAAGTTCCGGACGAATGCATGGGCGACGTCATCGGCGACCTGAACAGCCGACGCGGGCGGGTTGTGACGACCGATCAGGCGAGCGGTTCGACAATCATCAAGGCCACATGTCCGCTGGCCGAACTTCTGCGCTATGCGCCGGACCTCGATTCGATGACTTCCGGGCGCGGCACCTACAGCATGGAGCTGAGCCATTACGAAGAAGTTCCAAAAAGGGTCGCGGACGAGATCATTGCGAAGTATAATAAGCGAAAGACCGAAGAACAGTAGACCCACTGAACCCCGTGGGGGCGGCGTGGATTGATAAAAACTAATTGGTTCCGAAAGAGTGTTTTAATTGCGCTGTTGTGCGGCGCGGTTTTAGGCTGTCTGCTTTCCGCGCTTCCCGCGGCTGTGCGCGCAGCTTCTATCGCCAATGCGGAAGGCGCCTCGGTCGCGATTAAGAAAGACGAAGATATTCTGCGCGTCACCCTGACCGAGCCGCGCATGCCCACCATTAGCCGTTACGGGGCCGGCAATCGCCTTGTAATCACTTTTGACAACACAGAGGCCATGGCGTCGCTCAAGAACCTCGTCGCGGGCTTGCGCGGCAGTTGCGTTGAGAAATTCGAAATACAGATGATGCGCCGCGGCGCTGTCACAGGTCCCTCCGGCGGAATCCGTTTTCTCGATTCTCAGCTCGACATGCTTCTCATCGCATACGTAGAGTCAGACGTTGAAGCCGAGATGAAAGTCGACGGAATGGACGTCACTCTGCATTTCTTCCGCATCGGGCAGGAACCCACGCAGCTTCGCCCGATACCTTTCAATTCCGTTGAGAATATCAATATGGACCGCGACGGCATTCACGAGGTCCTGACTATTAAGACCGCTCAACCGATCACGCCGTCGATCTACGAGGAAATCAATCCGCACCGCATTCTCCTTTCGTTTTCAAATACGAATCTTCCAGAGAAAGCGCTCAATCAGATACATCGCGTCATGGAAACCGAGCGCCTGATCCGCTTCGAGGCGCTCAATCTCGGCATGTTGCCGCGGCCTTATACAAATGAAGAGGATTCGCGAGAGTACCATTTCGTCGGGTTCCCGTCGCCGCTCGAAATAAATGAGTTCGCGGAGGCCGGCCTTGGGCTGCAAAGCCGCGACGGAATCATCGCAATTTATCCCGAAAAAGATGTGGACTACGAAGTCACGCTGAAGGGCGGCTCCGTTTTCGAAATGGTGTTCACGAAACGCATCCGGCTTCGCGAGCAGGCCTGCGGCTACTTCGAGCTTCCGCCGCCGCCGCCGAACAGCGACATCTATCCGCTCGAAGACGAAGCCGGCGGGCATCTCGACGCAGAGAAATAAATCCACTGCTTTTTAACCCGGATTCGTCAATAGAACGCCGAATCCGGGACAATGTTCATAGCGGCGATCCGCTTCGTTATCGGCGCATTATTTTGTTCATGAACGTGGTCGCTCATTTGATGGGCACAGCATGCTGTGCCCCTACGAAAAAATACGTCTGCTGCCTCGCATCTCATCCGCTCTGAACCATTGCGCCCAAATCCTAATGGCGGATTTGAGCTTAACAATCAGAAAACGAGAACCGAAGACGCTTTGAATGTGAGGTAAAGCGTTGTTCCTATCGTGGGCTGAAGACTGTCGAAAGAGGCTCTGGTGATTGTCGCCACGACCGGCGCTCCGGCGTCGACGACGACGCGGACGCGTCCGTTATCGAGGGTTATGCCGGTCACCGGTCCGGACCAGCAGTTGCGCGCCGAGGAAACGAGAGGCGCCGAGGAAACTATGATTTCATCGGGCGGTATCGTGCATGAGACCGGCCCGGGCATTTTCGGAGTTGAAACTACCGCGCGAAGGTTGTCGCCGATTGTCACTAATTTTTCAAGCCCTGTTTGCGACAGAATTGCGCTGAAATGGTTGTCCGGATGGAACGGCACGAGGTTGCCGGCGTGGATGAGCAGAACGCGGTCGGCGAGCCGGACCGCCTGTTCGCGGTCGTGGGTGGCGATAATGACCGTCGCGCCGCGCTCGCGGCAGAGAGAGCGAACTGTTTCCTCTATGATCGCCGTGTTTTCGCCGTCCACGTTTGCCGTCGGCTCATCGAGCAGGAGCGCGCGCGGCGATATCGCAAGCGCTCGCGCGATCGCCACGCGTTTCGCCTCGCCGCCGGAAAGATTTTTAGCGCGCCGTTTTGAAAAATCCGACATCCTCACCGTTTCGAGCGCTGTTCTGACTGCCGCCGCATCAGTTCCCTGACGCGCGCGAAGCCCGTACGCTACGTTTTGCTCCACGGTCGAATTGAACATATAAGGCGACTGAAAAACAAGAGACATCTGTTTTCTCGAAGCGCTCTTGAGCGGTTCGCCGAAAAACAGAATCTCGCCTCCGTCGGGTTTAGCGAGTCCGTTAAGGCATTCGAGCAGTGTTGTTTTGCCGCAACCGTTCGGGCCGACGAGCGCGATTATCTCCCCGGCCGGAAGTTCGGCATGAGCGACGTTGAGAATCGCGCGCGGCCCGTATGTTTTCCGCAGATTTTTAATTTCGAACGCAGCCGCCATCAGGCCCGCCTCTGTATTAGATGAAATGCGCCTGTCACGGCGAACGCGAGCAGCAGCAGCAGAATGCCCAGCGCGAATGAAAATCCGAATTCGCCCTTGCCTGTCTCGAACGCGATCGCCGTCGTCAGCGTGCGCGTGACGCCGCGTATATTGCCGCCGAGCATCATCGCAGAGCCGACCTCCGCTATCACGCGGCCGAATCCGGCCACAACAGCCGCGAGGATGGCATATCGCGCCTCGCTGATGACCGTGAGCGCCGCCCGCAACGGCCCAGCTCCGAGCGTCATCGCCGTCTTGCGGGCGGACTCGTCCATCCCGTTCACCGCCGCGCACACAAGCGCCGTGATTATCGGCAGCGCGAGTATGACTTCGCCGATGATAATCGCTGCCGGCGTGAAAAGAAGGCCCATCGATCCCAATGGCCCGCGCCGCGAGATTATTCCGAAGACTATCAAGCCCACAGTCACCGTCGGAAGGCTCATCGCCGTGTTCAGAACCGCCAGCGCGATTCCTTTTCCACGAAACTTCGAGACGCCGATAATGAAACCGAGCGGCGCGCCGAGCAGCGTGGCGATCGCCGTGGCGATAATGGAGACGCGCAACGTAAGAAACAGGATGCCGAACGCTTCCCGGTCGCCGGAAGCGATGATGTGGAGCGATTTGACGAAACCTTCGCTTATAAAGTCCATAATTTACCAAACATAACTATACAAAAATTCCGGCGGTTTGAAAACCAATATCCTTTTGTGGGTCGCAGCGCGCTACGTTCTTATGTTTTCGAAAAATGACGGCTATTATGGAAACTGTCAGTTCTATTTTTTCGCGTCGGGCGTGAAAAGCCGGACGCCCTGGACTTTGTATTCGCCGATCAGCTTCTGGCCTTCCTGAGATGTGAGCCAGCCTATGAATTTCATCGCGAGATCGTATTTTACGTACTTGTTTTTTTTCGGGTTGACGGCGATGACGCCGTAGGGGTTAAAGAGAGCCGCGTCGCCTTCGACAAGCTCCGTGAGTTTGACCTTCGATTTGTACGAGATGAAAGTCGCGCGGTCCACGAGTGTGCATGCGCCGAGTTCGTCGGCCATAGTCAGCGTGGCGCCCATTCCCTGCCCGGATTCCATGAACCACTTGCCGGCCGGCGCGATTCCGGCGGCTTTCCAGATTTCTTTTTCCTTCATGTCGGTGCCGGATTTGTCGCCGCGCGAGATGAAAATAGATTGCTTATCAGCGATCTTTTTGAACGCTTCCGGCCCTTTGTCGTCTTTTTTCAGGCCGGCGGGATTGGCGGGCGGGCCGGCGATCAGAAAATCGTTGTGCATCACGTCGCGCCTGTTGACGCCGAATCCGTCCGCGACGAATTTATCCTCTGCCGCCCGCGCGTGCACCAGAATGACGTCTACGTCGCCGGACTCTCCGAGTTTGATCGCGTTGCCGGTGCCGACGGAGATGACTTCCACCTTCACCTTGAATTTTTTCTCGAAGTTCGGCAGCAGAAAGTCGAGCAGGCCTGAATCAACCGTGCTGGTCGTTGTCGCCATTCGAAGAACAGGGATTTTGGATTTCTTCGCGTGTGACGCGGTTGGAAGTAGAATCACGGCGGCCGCGGCGAGCGCGAAAGCGACCGTTAATAATCTTTTATATGTGAATTTCATTCTCTGCCCTCTCATTCGTCCGCCATTTATTTTGTAAGATTTCCAAACACAATAATACTCTTTTTCGCGATATAGTCCCAGCCGTTTTTCTCCCAGTCGAAATCGCGTGTTCCTTTCGGGAGCGGGTTGATTCTGATAGCGACAGTAGCGCGCGTGGCGTTGCCTGCGTTATGGTCGTAGTCTGTGTGGAAGCGGTTGGCTTCGGGGACTTTGGACGCGCACGAAGGATCTGCATGTTCCGGCAGGTCGGGCGGATCGTTTTTCGTCTGCGGAGTGATAACGCGATAGGGGCCGTCGCCTATGATTCTTCCGTCGGCTTTGTTGAAAACCGAGGGGTCCATCAGTTTTCCATTTTCCTCAAAGGCGATGATGATGTTTGCCGGAGGCAGCGGCTGGCCGGCTGCCAACTTCGAGGAATTGTAATGAACCCACCCGCAGTCGCCGAGTTCTTTCACGCCCAGGCCGAAGACTGGGGCGCCTTGCTTATACAGCTTTTCCAGTTCATCAATCTTGAAAGTTTTCGTATAGCCGTCGACGGAGATAACGTCGACGGAGTCCGCGTTTTTCGACATGCCGGCTTTTTTAAGAACGTCTATGAGGCGAACCCCGCCGTAGTCGTTGTAGGTGTCTCCGGACTTTGATTTCGTGGAACTCATGAAAATAGTCTGTTCAACATTCGCTATTTTTTTGAGTTGCTCAAGCGTGAAGGAGACGCTGGGCGCCGCTTTGAGATTCGGGTTGCTGTTCGCGTCGCCGGGCATGGCGCCTTTTGCGATTTCGGCGGCGTTTGTGAATTTGTCGCCGTCGGAATCCTTCGTCGCGATTTTTTTGAAAGCGGCCGCGTTGCGCCCGGCGGCGAGATAGGCGAGCCCGAACTTGTTAAGAGATTCCTTGTACGGTTTCTTGCCTTGCCATGATACGACGTGGCAGTAGTCGCAGGCGTTGATGTATTTTGTTTTTCCGGGCTTGTCCGGGTCGGGCACGTTGCCGTCGCGGTGGCATAGGGCGCAACTGTCGAGCGAGGTTCCCTTCGCCGCCGGGTAAGCTTTTAGAAACGCGGCGATGTCGCGGTCGTCCTCGTGGCCGACGTAGGCCGCATAGCAAACAGCGAAGGAAATCAGGACTGCCGCCGCCGCGATTCCCGCGGCGATCTTATTTCGGAATGTTTTCATAATATGCTCCTTATATTGATTGTTCTTTTCTGAACATCATTCTCATGATTATACCGATAAAAAATATTATTCCGCCCACCGCGTCGAGATAGAGGCCATAATTTTTTGTCAGCCTCACGGCGGGCGTCGCGTCGGCGGGAGCGAATTTGATTATTGCGCCGCCGGGCGAAGCTTTTCTTTTTGTTTTTGCTTCCATGTCTATCATGACGCCGTTATACCAGATGGATTTTCCCGGTTTCAGAACGATCTTTTCTTCATTATCGCGTCCGGGATTCATTGTCATGACGCCTGTTGCCATCAAGCGGCCCCGCATGCCCACGATGATTTCGGCTTTATCGCAGCGCATTGTGAAGGGGACCGGCGCGCCGCCGATTGTTTTGCCCGGCGCGATGTCGAGAGTTAGCCGGTAGCCTGAAACGGCTGTTGTCAGATGTCCGGAAAGTATGATGATATAAGAAAGGTGCACGACGAGTATGCTGAGTTTAGACAGCGCAAACCGCGAAGAGCCGTTTTTTCTTTTCAGCAAGCGGAGAAGCATGGCGAAGTCGTCGAGCATGCAGGCGGCGAGGTTGAGGCCCAGAAGGGCAATGAGCGCGATCAGCCCGAGGAGCCATATTCTTACCGGGTCGCCGAACAGGCTTTTCGAGAACAGCCAGTCGATCAGCACGTTGCGATCAATTTCCTTGAAGAGCGCGAAATATTTAAGATAGAGTAGAAGGGCGGCGGAGAACCAGAAAGCGATGAGAAAAGCGAGGATGCAGAAAAGACGCATTGACGCCAGCGCCCGCCAGGCCTTTGCAATAAATCCGTTGTTGCCAGACACGTTTGTTATGCCCATCATTCAGCCGCGTTTCACCTGATTTCGAAATATGCGGAATAATAATACAGATAAAAAATCTGCATGAAAAATCCGAAAACGGCTAATGCCGGAAACAGTTTTTCGGGCCATTTCGGGATGTAGCGTGCGTGGAGCATGCCGCCGTAGTAAATCCAGACAACCGCCGAGAAAAGGAAAGACTGTTTCCAGAGCCAGACGTCTCCGTAGCTGCTTGACAAAGCCCAGAGCGATCCGAAAAGCTGGCAAAAGCAAAATGCGATGAATCCCCATAGAACAGGGCTGTACATGGCGTCGGACATTCTGCCGGTCGGCGTGAAAGTCTTCCCGGGCCGGAAGAGTTCGACTGCGGAAACGGCAGCGCTGAACGCGAAGAACATGAGGGAAACGTCCCGGAATATTACGAACAGCAGAGCTGCGGGAATCATGTTCGTCAGCCGCATGACCGCCTCGACCTTGGCGCCGTATATTCCGGCGGCGGAAAAGACGAGAAGGATTGAGGCGGCGATTGCGAGAGGCGCCCGCGATTTCAGGCTTTTCATGTAAAGAAGGACAATAAGAGACAGAGTGAATGTGCCGAAGAAGAAGCCGTCATATTTGTGGTTGAGAGGAAAATTCGGTCCGTAAGCGAAATAGAGAGCGAGAATAATCGCGTTTACGGCGACAAAAAACAAGAGCAGCGCGCGAATCGCCGAACGGGCGGCCGATTCGCCGCGAATGAATACCGCTGAAAAAAAAGCGGCGGCGCTCAACGCTATCCGCGACCAGAGCGCCGCCGTGACAATAAATTCCATGAGGCTCCAAATTCCGCTTGCGCGGAAATGATGTTAGAAGTTGTACTCGAGCATTCCGCGCACTGTGCGGCCTGCCTGAGGATAACCGTCTTCTTGCATGTAGTTTCTGTCGTTAACGTTGTTGACGTACAGATGCCACTTTGTGTTGAGACTCTTGAGCTCGCCGCTCAAACCGGCGTTGATGACGGTGTAGGACGGGAGCATGTTGGTTGCCGATGTGTATCTCGGCGAGGCATATATGCTCGAAAGATCGAACACCATCGATTTGTAGAAGTTGTAAGCGAGGTCGAAATCGGTTTTTCGCAGGGGAATATTCGTCAGGAAGATTTTATTGTCCCTGTCTCGTGCGCTCACATAAGTTCTCATCAGGCTGCCGGTCAGTTTTCCGGTTGTTTTCTTGAGACCGATTTCATATCCCTTGAATGACGCGCGGCTCATGTTGGTGAGCTGGATGGTCGAGGAAGGCGAATAAATCAGTCCGGAAACCCTGTTGGAGAAAGCCGTGAGGTTTAACGCATAGCCGCAATCATATTTGTATTCATATCCGGTTTCAAACGAGTTGCTTTTCTGGGGTTTGAGGTCCGGATTGCCGTTGTTGCTGCCGTAAAGTTCGCTTTGAGTGGGGAATCGCGTTTTTCTTCCGAAAGTGACATGGAGCGAATTCTTCTCGTCGGGAGTGATGTTGATTCCGAACATCGGGTTAATGGCCGAATTCGTATCGCCGCCCGCCTTGGTCAGCGGTCCGGTCGCGACAACCGCGCCCGCCGTGTTGTAGGAGTAATACGAACTTGACTTCGGAGTCAGTCTGTCATAGCTTGCGCCGGTGACAAAGGCCAGTCTTTCGCTCAGCTTCACATTTGATTCCGCGCCGAGTGAAATTGTCCGGGTGACATACTCGTCCCAGGGAAGGCTCGGGCTGGGCTGTTTCTTGTGCTGATCTTCGACGACGTTGAGCGAGAAATTGAGCTGGTGATTCTTCGTGATCGCCCAGTCGGAAAGAAGGCGCATGCCGGCGTCGTAATCGTCGTATGCGCTGATGAACGGCGTGCCGCTCTGGTTTGCTATCGTTGAAAAAGTATTGTTTGTGTACTGGGTGACCGTGTTGCCGAATTTGTGATAGTAAACTTTTGCGCGGATTTTGAAGGTGTCGGAGAAATTCTGTTCCCTGCTGACGTCAGTAGTCCAGCTTTTCCAATCCGTGAATCTTGAGAACGACGAAAGTTTTCTCGTAAGAGTTCCTGTAATGGGATTCGAGGTGGTGTTGACCATCATGCCCATGTTGTTCTTCGTGTAGTTGAAATTAATGTAAAAAGGATTTGTGCCCTCATGTCCGTATTTGAGCCCGATGTTGTTCTTCTCGAACTCGCTGTTGAGGCGCCGCCCGCCGTCTTCAGTGGCCAGGTTTGTGGGAATGAAGTTGCCGGACATTTTAAATCCGTCCGATTTGCTTCCGGACGCGGAAATAGTCAGCGATCTGCCGCCGATCGGCAAATAGTAAGATATGGCCTCGTTGTAAGAGCCGACTTCATCGAGTCCGACTTTCAGCTTGCCTGCGGCTTTTCCGGACTGTTTCTTTGTGATAATGTTGATCACGCCGCCCATTGCGTCCGATCCGTACAGGGGGGACGCTATGCCCTTTACGACGGTGATCTTGGAGACGTTGTCGACCGGAATCTGGTTCAGATCGAGATAGCCGTCGTACGGCGAAGTCATCGGAACGCCGTCCAAAAGCACAAGAACTTTCCCCTGCAACATTCCGCGAATCTCGACATTCATCACGTTTTTGCCGCCGGTAGTCGTCCACACGCCGCTGAGGCCGGAGAGAGCCGCCCCAACTGATGTCGCGCCGGATTTTTCGATGTCAGCGGCGGTTACTTCTGTTGTCGTGTTGATAACAGGCGCCTTTTCCTGAGCGCCTGTCACAATAATTTCGCCCAGCTCGAAAACATCGCTTTCTTGCGCAGCGGCTGTCAGGCTGAATGAAATGAATGCAAACGCCATTGCCGATGCGCCGATTAGGAATCGGATTCCTTTTTTCATTATACTGCCTCCTTGGCTTTCCCCGGATAAATTATCCGTGTAGTAAGAATATTTATTGAAAGGCCCTCGCGTATCCGTGAAGAGATAGATGCGTTACGGCCGATAAATGAGAACGTCCGCGATATGTGTTATTAAGCGCAACGCCTGTCAAAAAAAACCGGCTTGCGCCGTATGAAAAATGCGTTGCGCTGAAATCCGTTAACCAACATTTCAAATTACTTCTCGAATTACATCTCGAACGCGCGTTATGCCACCTGCGACATAGCCGCAATCATTGGCTATTTTATTTACAACAGATGAGACTGTCAATTGTATTTGCGATTATGTGCATTCTGTCGAAAAAGGGACAAGCCGGAAAAGGTGTCGCTATTTGATTTGCCGCCGCCGGCGAAGCGGCTGATATTGTTTTTTCCAAGTATTAAGCCATAATAATTAGTATCATTATTTTTAAAGGATTTTTCGTATGATCGCGCCGGAGAAGGGGCTCGGGGATATCCCGGGCGTCAAGGTTGTCGGGTCCGAGATTATCTGCGGACAGCCGCGTTGCGTGCGCGTGAATCTTACAATTGAACGCGAGGGCCGCGAAGACAAGCAGGTCGCGATTTTCCTGAGCATGCCCGGGGGCGAAGGTTATGGGCTTATACCGGTGGCGGCGGGCGCCGCGACGGAAAACCCGGCGGCGCGGCTTAGCGACATACTGTCCGGCTGGACGGAGCAGCGCCGAAAAGATGGCGACGGAGGCGGCGTCATCGGCGCCGTGAACGGCGGCTTTTTCATCTTCATCGAGCGGCTGTGGTGCCGCGCATCCAGATTTTATCCGGATCACACGCGGGTGGGCGACGCAATCGGGTTGCTTATGACGGACGGAGTCATCCGGTTTCCGCCGTTGTATGGCCGCGCGGCGTTTCTGGCGTCTTCGGACGGCCGCTATAGGATCGCGCGCGCTGACATGACGCATGTCACCATTGAGTTCCGCGATTCCAAGCGCGCGCGGACGGCGCTAAATCCTGAATTGATAAACAAACCGGACGCGGAGCGGGTTGTGTGCTACACGCCGGCATGGAAGGACAAAGCGACCCCGCGCTGCAAAGGCGCAATCGAGGCGGCGCTGATCGGCGGCGCTGTCGCCGCGACAGGCAGGAACGGCGGTCTGCATGTGCCGGTGAACGGCTGTGTCGTCTCCGCGCCGGAACAGGCTTGGAGCGGCCTCAGCGAACGCGACGTAAGATATGTGGAGAAAGTTACGTATGTTTTGAACGAAAAGGGGCGCGCGGAACTTGGCGACGCGCGGCAGGCTCTCGAAGCCGGACCGGCGCTTGTCGAGAACGGCGTTCCGAACTCAATTGATACGGCGTTTCTTGTCGGACAGGGATTCGTTCAGGGAGCGCCGCCGTTTCCTGCGCTCAATTCCGTGCTGACGCACTATCGGCAGCTCGCGCCGCGCGTCTGCATCGGAATCACAGGCGGCGCTGATGTCACGGTGGCGTTGTTCGAGGGCCGCCGGCCGGGCGAGTCGGAAGGGCTGATTTTGTCCGAAGCAGCCCGGTTCATGGCCGCCGTCGGATGCGATGAAGCGGTCAACCTCGACGGCGGCGCATCCGCAGAACTCATCCTACACGGCGAAACTCTGAATACTCTTTTGCTCGGAGCGATGGAAAAAAAGTGGCTCGATCGCGGACTCGATTTTTTAAACAAATACGTTAGATCCGGAACGTTGCCTAACGCGGAGGACCTTGGGGGCGCGGAAGAGCGCACGATCGGCACGGCGCTGATGATCGTCAGTCGCGAATGAATATAAATGTTGTTGTATATTTAGTTAATTGATTTATGGCCGGGTAAATCCCCAGCGTTTCAAAGAAAAATCAGTAAGCGAGTCTAAGGATGCCGAGCGCTTCCTCGAAAGTGACGTCCTCCGGATTATAAACGATTGAGCCGTCATTTATGGCGACGCGGGCGATCGCTTCGAGTTTATCCTCCGGGACTCCGGCGTCGCGCAGACGGTTGGGCAGTCCGCTCAGTTCATTCAATTTTTTATTTAGATCTCGCACAGCCTGAATGGCGGCCCTGGCGCGTTCCATGTCGCAGCCCGCTGTTTCGCGGGCGCAGAGCTCCGAAGCGAGTTCGGCGATGACAGCGGCGCGTTTTCCGAGGTTGTGCTCCATGCCGAACGGCAACAGGACCGCATTGGCGACGCCGTGAGGCACGTGGCAGACGCCGCCCGCGGCATGAGCGAGCGCATGCACGACGCCGACCATGGCGTTGGAAAACGCCATGCCGGCGAGCAGCGAGGCGTTTGCCATAGATAGACGCGCCCGTTCATCGCTTCCGTTTTCCACGCATTTCACGAGCGAGGCTGCGATGAGTTTTATCGCGCTGAGCGCGAGAGAGTCGGATATGGGATTTTTCTGCAAGGAGCAATAGGCCTCGATGGCATGAGTGAGGGCGTCCATGCCGGTGGCGGCGGTGATTTTTGGCGGCAGGGTCAACGTCATTTTCGGGTCGAGGATTGCAACGTTCGGGTACAGGCGGTCGGAGGTGAAAGCCATTTTGACTCCGGCCTGAACGTTGCTGATGACCGCCACGAGCGTGACTTCCGAGCCGGTTCCGGCGGTGGTCGGGACGACGAGAAGCGGCTTCATGGGTTTCTTTAAGCGCTCGGCGCCCCGGAATTTCATCAGGTCGTCTGTTTCCTCGGTGACGACGATGTTTGCGCCTTTCGCGGTGTCTATGCAACTGCCGCCGCCGACCGCAACGAAGCAGTCGCATTTTTTCTCGTGGAACAGGTCGGCAACCTGATTGACAACGACGTTGCTCGAGTCGACCGGCGTTTCTTCGAATATGTGGCCGATTGAGCAATTTGAGCCTTCGAAAGCGGCTTCGACGTGTTTGATAAGGCCCGCGCCGGCGACGCCTTTGTCGGTGATGACGAGCGCCCGGTGAACGCTTAGTTGATCCATTTCATGCGGCAGATTGGAAAGCGCCTGTAAGCCGCTGATTACTTTGACCGGGCAGAAAAATTCGTAGAAATCGGAGTTCATTTTGCCAGCTCCCTTGTCAATTGATATCGGATTGCCTGCCTGCGGCGGCGAGGAGGCCCGGCCCGAGGCGCATCATGAACCATGCCTTGAACAGCAGTTCGCCGGGGCTGAGTTTCGGCGGCCGCCTGAATGTATTCTTGAGGACAAAACCGGGAAACAAATAGATTTGAACGACGCTCATTGCTCTCAGGATTTCCATAGCGGCGCCGATGTCGCCGTGGACAATTGTGCGATGCTGCACGGTAGCTGTATGCGCGCCGATCATCCCGACAAAGACCATCAGCGCGGAATCGATGTTTTTGAAATAAAATGTAAGACTCGAATCTTTCAAACCGCTG
>Ga0172379_10007270_pt1 | contig 14426 bp, 12 predicted proteins | sample GrowelOW334metaG_FD_119756 | JGI IMG/M metagenome (GOLD analysis project Ga0172379, IMG submission 119756) | Groundwater microbial communities from an aquifer near a municipal landfill in Southern Ontario, Canada - Groundwater well OW334 metaG | ecosystem: Environmental > Aquatic > Deep... | reverse complement strand
TTGAAAAACTGATCCTGTGCGGGATAAGCGCCCCACCGCCGCACCGGGATATCCACAAATCCGCCCTGGGTGCAGAATTATCAGTCGAATGGCAGTATTTCGAACACACTACCGACGCCATCGTTGATCTTAAGGCCAAAGGTTACCATGTATTTGCGGCAGAGCAAACCACCCTGAGCATCAACCTTAATGATTTCAATCCCGCCGGTCCCGTTGCTATCGTTTTTGGCCATGAAATCCATGGCGTTTCCCCCGAAGTCCTCGCTGTCTCCGAAGCCGCCATCGAAATTCCTCAGTATGGAACCAAACACTCACTCAATGTTGCCGTCAGCGTCGGCATCGTACTCTTCCACTTAATTTGCTAATTAGCAAATTAGCAAATTAGTATATTAACTAATATTTTAGTTGGTTATTTAAATTTATCGTTGTACCTTTGAAATAAATGAGACAACATGCGCGATTTAACCAAGGCCGAAGAACAGATCATGCAGGTATTGTGGAACATTCAACCTGCATTCGTTAAAGACATCATTGCAGAGCTGCCGGCTCCGAAACCCGCATACAGCACGGTTTCCACAATCGTACGCATCCTGGAATCCAAAGGGTTTATCGATCATGAGGCATTCGGTCCCACCCACCGTTATTCCACCATGGTCAGCAAGGAGGAATACTCGCATTTCTCGATGAAGAAGATGCTGGAGAATTACTTCGATGGCAGTCTGAAGCAAATGGTTTCTGCCTTTTCCAAACAGGAGAATATCAACTTGAAGGAAATGGATGAAGTACTAAAAAAACTGGATCAACTTAAAGATAAGAAACCATGAGCCTGATTCAAAATCTCATCCTCACTAACCTCTTTATCATCCTGATATACGGAGTTTATAAGGCAGGCTTTAGTAAAAGCAGTTCCTTCATGGCCAACCGGATTTTTTTGGTGGCAGGTTTAGCCGCCGCCCTGATTTTGCCCTGGATCAGTCCCGTTATGAATTTCCTCGTTCCCGTCAACGAGATCCAATGGCTGCCATCAGCTCCGGTCGCTTTGGAAGAGCCTTTAAACCAGGCTGAACCCATGGTCATGACTTCCTTAGTCCACACTAATCCGGCTGATCTTGCACTTTGGATATATTTTTCCATGGCAGGACTACTTCTGCTGATCAGTGTGGTACTTTGGATCAGGCTGATACTAATGACGAGAAAAGCACCCGTTCACCGTTATAACCGGTTGAAAATAGTGGTGATTGATAAAGGATGGACCGCATTCAGCATCTTCAGAACCGTTTTCTATCCAAAACCCTTCGTGCCCGATCGGCCCGAAACAAAACTCATCCTGGAGCATGAATTGGTTCATGCAAGGCAATTGCACACCGTCGATAATATCTTTTATGGTGCCGTGAGACTGCTGTTTTTCATCAATCCATTCATCCATTTATTGCATAAGGAATTAATGATTACCCATGAATACCTGGCCGACCGGCTGACTTCAACCGCAGACCGAACCGGGTATTCGCAAATATTGGTCAGCCATCAGTTTAAAGTCCCCCATTTTATTTTGATGCATCCATTTAACAAACAATCATTTTTAAAAAGGAGACTTGACATGCTTTCGAAAAACACAACAAACCACCTGGCAGGATGGAAATACCTGCTCCTGCTACCGTTGTTGGCAGGGATGATTCTGGGCAGTTCCTGGAGTGCCACCGCTCAGGACAAAAATCAGAAGATAAAGGCAGAGACTGCAGCAAAGGTTGAGAAGCAGCTAAAGAGAATGGGATTCGTAAAAACCGGGGAAAAGACCTGGAGCAAAGACGGTATTACCGTTATGGCCATGGACGATGTAACCATGGATGAAATCAAAGCCAAACTCAAGGAAGCGGAGGAAGCCAAAATCCGGAATAAATCAGAGGAAGCAAAACAGGTTTTTCTGATCGTTGAAGAAATGCCAACCTTTCAGGGTGGCACAATCGAGGGTTTCCGGAATTGGGTGCAGAGTAACGTGAAGTACCCGCCGGACGCAAAAGTGGGAGGAACAGTATATGTTTCATTTATGGTGAACAAAAAGGGAGAGGTGGAAGATATTAACATTATCAGAAGTGCCAGCCCGATTTTAGATGCGGAAGTCGTTAAAACCCTTCAGTCTGCACCGGCCTGGAGTCCTGGTAAGCAAAGGGGGCAAGAGGTCAATGTAGCCTTTTCCATACCTATTAAATTCATCATCAACGGGAAAGCCGGCAATCCGGATAAAGTAACAAAAGAGGATCTGGGTATCCCGGTAAAGCCCCCGGTTACTGAAGAGTCGGAGATGGAACGCGAAGACTCCCAGGTTTTTATGATCGTTGAAGAAATGCCGACCTTTCAGGGCGGCGAACTCGAGGATTTCAGAAACTGGGTTCAGGCTCATCTGGAGTATCCGGCGATAGCTTTGGAAAATAAAATACAAGGTACGGTATATGTTTCCTTTGTGGTCAATTCAAAAGGGAAAATCGTGATGCCTAACATTGTCAGAAAGGTTGACCCCGTGCTGGATGAAGAAGCATTCAGATTGCTGAAATCCGCGCCCGACTGGACACCCGGGAGGCAACAGGGAAAACCAGTCAACGTATCCTTCTCCTTACCGGTAGCATTCGTGTTGGACGGCAAGCGTGCAGATCCGTCGCTCAACGATAAAACTATTGAAGATGATGCAGACAAGATGCTCTTCCTGGTTTGCGAGGAAATGCCGGAATTTGAGGGAGGAAACCTCGATCATTTCAGGAATTGGGCGCAGGCTAATGTCAAGTACCCATATAAAGCTATGGAGGAAAGCATCTCCGGAACCGTTGAGGTTTCATTCGTGGTCAATAAAGAAGGGAAAGTGATCGATGTCTCCATCACAAAGAGCGCCGATCCGGTCCTCGACGAAGCCGCCCTGAACGTCGTGCGATCCTCCCCAACCTGGAAGCCCGGTAAGCAAAGAAGCCGCCTGGTAAATGTCCGCCAGACTATTCCAATCAAATTCATCCTGCAATAACTTACTCCCAATAGAAGTGTCATCCCCGCGAAGGCGGGGACCGGCTGACTCTAAGGAGGTTCTTATTAAAGCTCTATTGAATGTCATGATGTGCGACACGGTCCCCGCGTTCGCGGGGATGACACTTCTCCGAAGGGCACTCGTGACAATAAAAAAAGGGCCGCTTCGGTTGAAGCGGCCCTTTTTAATATTCGGTGCATCGATTATTTCACGATTCCCTGGAATTTGGCATCTGCAAAGAATTTGCCGAATTCGAGGTCGGTTTTTGCCATCTGTTTCAGATCAGACTGGGCAGCAACGGCTGCCTCGAGTGATTTGAACATATTGGCGCTCTGACCCTGGCGTGCATAAATGACTGCCCTCAGGTAGTTAGTCATGCCGGTTGGTTCGGTGATGCAATCAAGGGTTTTCAGTGCTTTTGCATAATCCTTGTTCAAGGTCTGGGCCAAAGCTGCATTAAACAGGCAGGAAGAACCAAAATTGGTAACAGCCTGACTATAGTTGCCTTTCTTGATATTGACAACACCCATGTTGTGATCGGCCTGGCTGCCAACGCTTGATGCGCTGCGGAACAGACCTTCAGCTTTATCATAATCGCCTTCGGCAAGAGCAACCACACCCAGGTTATTCAATACGATCGGGTCATTGGCTTTCAGGCTGTTGGCTTTTTCAATCGCTGTTTTGGCGGTTTTAAAATCGCCCAACTGAGCAGAAGTCATACCATAATCATTCCATGCACGATAGCAAGTCGGGAATTTTTCAGTTGCAGCTTTATAAATACCATTCTGAACCTTAACATCCTTGGTCAGGGTAGCAGCATACAGGACTTCCTCAATATCGAGATCTGAAGGATTGGCTGTAGCAATTCTCAGCAATTCGGCATCTGATTTCCCAACAACGTCAACATTAACAGTAAACTTTGAACGACGCAGGGCAGGCAGTATCTGGTCAGCCAATTCGGTAAAAGCAGCTGAAATATTCTTGATTTCTTTTTCGCGAACATCCGGATCGTTATACATTGATAATACACGTAAAATCAAGTCTTTATCCTGAATATTTGATTTCGAAACCAAATCTTTGAAACCTTCCCAATCTTCAGCGGTCGACATCAGTTTAAAGAATTCACTCTGATCGGCTTTTGAAACCTTCATGTTTTCCAGCTCTTTTTTGAAGAAGGAAGAACCTGTTTTCAAACGCTCTTTAGCCAGTTTATCATTGAGTGCAAGGGTTCCGTCAGGTGATGCATAAGCAGACACATCAACACTCTTGATATTATAATTTGATTTTGAATTGGCAGATTTGACCTTTTCCTTCATAGCAGTAACATCAGCCTTTGCAGTTTCACTCTTCTTGACATCAGCCTTGTTGATATCATATTTAATATCAGCCTGATAAGTTTCAGGAACGATCCTTTGGAATTTGTCCGGAGCTAAGGTGGTTTCACCTGCCTGATTGGCCAGCAGCAATGGAGTTGAGATGACCCCATCAGCAACTTTTACTGGTTCAAAAGCAACTTTTTTTGCTTTCATGGAGGCTTCAACCTTGATGATAAGTTCAGACTGGCGCATTTCCTTGGTATAAGGAATGGTTCCTTCATAAGTAACCTTGCCACCCGAAGCATAATTCACCACTTTGTTGTTAGCGGTAACTTTTTCACCCTGGAGGGTCAGAGGTTTGTATTCAACTTCGCCCGAGGGAGTTTTCAACACGGGAGTAGCGACCACAATCGCCTTTTTATTAAAGAATTTTGCAGGGTACTGAGCGTCGAGAGTAAGCCCCACATTTCCGCCATGCATTTCCAGGATTTCTGGTTTCACTTCATACTTGATCCCAGAGGCGGATTTCTTCATTTTATTCAGCCCGCTGCAGCCCGAAAAAAGGGCAATAAGTGCAATAGCTGTCAAAATACTAAGGTTGAATTTCTTCATAACTACCGGTTTTATGTTTGTTATTTCGTTTTTCAATGTACGACAAAAATATAAATCTTTTGGAGATGAACTTCAAAAATCAAACGGTTAGTGAAAATTGTTAAACATACACTTTACTCAGCCCTGTGAGGAAAAACTCTGGTTAATCCCAGGGGATAATCCGGAACGAAAATGGTTTCAAGAAGGGATTGATAATCTTCCCGATTGTTGACAAAATCTATTTCGCGGGTGTCCACTACTAATATCCGCATTGACGGTTCCTGTCGGAAAAAATCAAAATATCCGGTGGTTATCTTTTTCAGATAATCGGCGGTAATGGCGGATTCGTAATCCCGTCCCCGGTTCCAGATATTGGTCAGTAAATTTTCAGGGTCCTGATGAAGATAAACGTAAAGATCCGGTTTGGGCAAGGATGAATACATGATATGGAAAAGCTGTGCGTAAAGCTTGTATTCATCTCCGTTCAGGGTATTACCGGCGAAAATCAGTGATTTCATGAAATAATAATCGGCTACGATAAAAGGGGCAAAGATATCCGGATCAATAAGTTCTTTTTTGAGCTGGGTATACCTGTCGGCCAGGAACGACATCTCCAGCGGGAAGGCAAAACGTTCAGGATCCTGATAAAATTTTGGCAGGAACGGATTATCGGCAAACCTTTCGAGGATCAAATGACTGCCATAGTCGCTGCTGATCCGGGTGGCCAGTGAAGTCTTACCCGCCCCGATATTACCTTCGATGATAACCAGACGATAATGACACGGATATTTCTGCGCGATTTCCATCGTCTAAAAATAAAAAATCCCCGCGATTGCAGGGATTTTAAATGAGGTATCTTATTAACCGGTCTATCAACGACGGTCAAAGTCCCTGCGGGGAGGTCTCGGCCCCCGGTCTCCGCCATCACGACGGTCCCGGTTGTCGCGTCCACCACGGTCATCGCGTCCGCCACGGTCATCGCGCCTGGGACCACGATCATGGGGTGCAGGTTCAACGTAACCTTCAGGTTTTTCGAGAAGCGCTTTTCTTGACAAGCGGTATTTTCCTGTTTTTTCATCGATCTCAATGAGTTTCACCTCAAGCATCTGACCGACCTTGAGTTCTTCTTCAACGGTTTCGAGACGTTTGAAGGAAATCTCGGAGATGTGCAACAGGCCTTCCTTACCCGGGAGTATCTCAACAAATGCTCCGAAAGCAACGATGGAAACTACTTTTCCATTATAAACCTGACCCACTTCGGGAACAGCGCAGATACCCTGGATGATTTCCATGGCAGCTTCAATGGCTTCCTTGTCAGGAGCGGCAACTTCAATAAATCCGATACCGTCTTTTTCCTCAATAGTAATGATGGTATGGGTACGTAATTGAATTTCCTGAATGATCTTTCCACCGGTTCCGATGACTGCCCCGATCATATCTTTCGGGATCGTCATGGTCTGAATTCTCGGAACATGCGGTTTGTAATCTTCACGCGGTTCGGAAATGGTTTCCAGTATCTTACCCAGAATATGCATTCTTCCGCGGTTTGCCTGTTCGAGGGCCTCGGCTAAAATTTCGTAAGAGAGTCCGTCAACTTTAATATCCATCTGGCAAGCGGTAATCCCATCGCGGGTTCCACAGACTTTAAAGTCCATATCCCCCAGATGGTCCTCATCACCGAGGATATCCGAAAGCACTTTGTATCTTTTGTCTTTGCCAACCACGAGTCCCATGGCGATACCGGAAACCGGTTTCTTCATTTTAACTCCGGCATCCATCAGGGCAAGGGTTGCAGCGCAAACAGTGGCCATGGATGAAGATCCGTTCGACTCAAGGATATCAGAAACAATACGGATTACATAAGGATTGTCCTCAACACCCGGGAGCATGGGTTTGATGGCGCGGTGGGCCAGGTTGCCATGTCCGATTTCCCTGCGGCTGATTCCGCGAACCGGACGAGCTTCACCGGTGGAGAAAGGCGGGAAATTGTAGTGAAGAAGAAAACGGTCTTTACCCTGGGTCAGTACTTCGTCAACGATTTTCTCGTCGAGTTTGGTTCCCAGCGTAATGGTGGTCAGTGATTGGGTCTCTCCACGGGTGAAGATAGCCGATCCGTGAGCCATGGGAAGATAATCAATCTCGCTCCAGATGGGACGGATTTCATCAGTCTTCCTGCCATCCAGACGAATACCTTCATCGAGGAGCATGTTACGCGTAGCTTCTTTCATCACATCGTGGAAATACCGCTTCACCATCGCCTTAACAACGTCGGTGGCTTCTTCGCCTAATGAAAAGATATATTCCTCTTCCATTTTTTCCCAGGCTTCGGCACGTTCATGCTTAGGCTTCTGAGCTTTGGCGATGTCATAAACCTGCTGGTAAGTAGCAGCAAAAACCCTGGCTTTCAGGTCAGGATCGTTGGTTTCATGATTGTATTCCCGGATGCTGTCTTTTCCAAGATCTTTGCGCATTTCGAGCTGGGCGGTGCAGTGCCTCTTGATCTCATCGTGACCGAACTTGATCGCTTCAAGCATTTCAAATTCTGATACTTCGTGCATCTCACCTTCAACCATCATGATATTATCATAGGTCCCGGCGATAATGATGTCGAGGTCGGCATCTTCAAGTTCTTCCATGCCCGGGTTGATCACCATATCACCATTGATACGGGCCACGCGCACTTCGCTGATCGGTCCGGCGAAGGGGATATCGGTAAGGGCGAATGCAGCAGATGCAGCTAATCCTGCCAGGGCATCGGGCGGACAGGTTGTATCGCCTGACAGCAGGCTGATGCTGACAAAAACCTCTGCATGATAATCATCGGGAAAAAGTGGACGCAAAGCCCGGTCAACCAAGCGGGAAACGAGCACTTCATTGTCGTTCGGACGGGCTTCCCTTTTCATGAATCCACCGGGAAAACGGCCGGCTGCCGCAAATTTTTCTTTATATTCAACACTGAGCGGCATGAAGTCGACACCTTCTTTTGCCGTTTTGGAGGCACAAACGGCCGCCAGGATCATGGTCTTGCCCATGGTCACTACCACAGAACCGTCGGCCTGTTTGGCCAGTTTACCGGTTTCAATGGTTATCGTCCGTCCATCCTTCAATGTGATGGTCTTCTGATACGCTTGATACATGATATAAATTCGGATTTATTAAGAAGAAAAAAGGCAATTATGAAATTGCCTTTTCTTCCTGGGTTATTTACGTAAGTTCAATTCTTTAATAATCGCCCGGTAACGCGATATGTCCCGGTCTTTAAGGTAGTTGAGCAACCTTCTGCGTTTACCTACTAGTCTGATCAATGATCTCTGGGTGCTGAAGTCCTTGCGGTTTTTCTTCAAATGGCCCGTCAGGTGAGCGATACGGTAAGAGAATAAGGCAACCTGTCCCTCTGGTGAACCGGTGTCTGTATTGGACTTCCCGTACTTCTCGAAAAATTCTTGTTTCTTTTCTGCCGTTAAGTACATGTTTACTAAAATTTTACAGTTGTCTTAAAATTAACGCGCAAAGTTACAGAAAAGATTGAGTTCACCAAACGAAATCGTGAGGATTGTAAAGAAGGAGCTCCTGCATAATGAAAGGTTGAGTCAGCCGGTTCCCGCTTTCGCGGGAATGACACTTCTATCGATCTTTCTTTCGTCCACCGATCTTCTTCTTCGTCCACCGTCTCACAGTCTCAGTATCCATAAGTAAACGTTCCGAAATACGCCGACATCTCAGGCGAGCCCCTGAGGAGGAACTTGACTTCATGTTTATTCTTTTCACGGAGGGGAACCAGCGAAAACACCAGCCAACGGGTAATCCAGGCTTCACAAAGATCACCGTTTGAATTGTGCGAAAGAGCCAGCTCAATGGGAGGTGGATCGAGCGCATTGGTGGGAAGCCTCCACAGGTTAAATTCATGATCCCTGCACCCTCCGCTGTAACTTACCCGCATCAGCAGGTTGTCATCCTTCACAAAGGCTGAATCCAGACGGAAAGCATCCATGGAATACTTGTCCCATTCATTGTCATGCAAGATGCCGACTGCTGGAGCATTCATTTTTATCTCGGTAATCCTTATCGACGGATAAGTGGCACCTCCCCTGCCGCAACGGAATTCCTCCGGATCAGCTGTGTATTTTACCAGGACATTGAGGCCATTGACCTGATAATCTTTATCCAGATTAACCGGATGATAGGTAACGCCGTTGTCCGGGCTATCGAACGAAATCATCCAGCCGCAACCGTCCACCTCCGGCGCACCGGTAAACACGATAATACCCTCTTTAAATCCATATGGGCAATTCACATCCTGTTCTTGATGGCATGACACGAATAACCCCAAGGCTCCCAACACCAGCGCAGCTAAAAGAAGTTTTCGTTTTATCATTTGATATTCCTTGTTATCAATTATCAGTTTTCGCGGTTTGCCAAGCCGTCTCACAGTCTCACAGTCTCACAGTCCCCCGTCCCTACATCCACCACCCCTCACCTCTCGTCACGCAAAACTGCCCCTCCGGCTCTTTTTTCAGGTCGAGGTCAAAGATCAGCTGTGGTTCTGAATGATTAATGTAAGGCTCGACAAAACGAACATGATAAGTATCAGCCGGTATATTATGCACCAGTATATCAAGGTTATATAAACAATTGCATTTGCATCCCTGCTTGAAATCATCCTCGCGGATAATCAGGCTGTCGCCCTTGACTTCAATATCAACCGCAAACTTTTCAGGACAGCAATTAAACCCTGCATTCAAATGCTTTATGGTAAGCACACTATCCCCATCATAACTATACCTGATGCATGAATTCTCCTGCGGGGGATCATTACTTTTCAGCGGTACGCTGGCCCTGCACACCATGTCGGAAGCTACCGATACCGAAAGCGACCCAAGATCGCCACCCGGCCGCTCACAGCTGAACGTCCCACAGGCAATCCCAACTAAAACCACTAACCCGGATATTATTTTCATAACCAAATCTTAAGATTCTTAACATTCTTAACCTCTCTTAACCCCTCTTAACCCCTCTTAACCTCTCTTAACCTCTCTTAACCTCCTTAACGTTCCTCACTCCGGTCTCATCACCCTCCCAACAAACAGTATCGCCCCGGTGGATCTTTCGGCAATGGCAAAGAGGAAAGGCCGGTCGAAAGAGATGAAATTCCCGATTGAGGTGGTGCCGACCTCCACCGAAGTCACGGCAGCAGCTTCAGTCCCTTCCTCATTGACCTCAATAAAGGTTTTATGTTTTACACCGGTAATGAGCAATCCGCCTTCAGGCAGTATACCGGTAAAATCAGCCCGGTCAGTAAAGGCAACTTCCATGCCCATGGCTGACAGGACTTCTTTCAGACTTTCTTCATAGGAGAATGTGAATTTTGGAAGCGAAAACTGGACTTCGTGGATGCTGTCGTATTTGGTCAGCCAACTTTCCCAATTCGCGGCTGTCAATGTTTTTTCAACGTCAGCAACCGATTTTCCGGTTTCAGGCAGGAACAGGAACATCCGCCAGTTCCCTTTTCCATAAGGGAGCTCAACCGATGTAAACACCTCATTGGCATAGCTGTTCATATCCATTTTCTGGTGCATCATGTCCACCTGAACCGTATTACCGTCTTCAAGATAAAAGGATTGTCTACCGGTATTTTTAGGATTGAATTCATGCGTCCAGGCTCCCTTGAAATAGATCGCATTGATCAGGAACATGAAGGATTCAGGGTTGATCTGGTCGACTATCTTCTCGATCTTTTTATTCGTTTTATCGGAAACCCATTGATTGATTTCATCCTTACAGCCGGATGCGGCAAAATCCACCGGCCTGACTTCCGCATTATAATAAGTTTGATTCCGGCTGACAAAATCGGGCAGGATGGTGTACTCTTTCCTGTACCAGATGGAATTGGCCACCGAGATAATGACCTTTTCATCATGTGCCACCAGCGCTGTTACCAGAGCTTTATTCAGGTCGTTCAGTTCATCCATACTGTATCCGGCAACCCTTAAGGCCTCCTGCATGGCGGCTTTCGTACCGGCTCCGGCACCGTTCAATGTCATTGACAATGCTTGTGATACACTCAGCGGGGAGATCATCAGATTAGTCCCGGGAGCAGCTGCCGATGCCAGCCGTGCATACAAATCCAAGCCGAATGTGTTATCAGCCAAGATAATCCCGGCCGACTTGGTTGGAAGATCAAGGGGTTTTGGTTCATAGTCCTTATCCTTCGAACAAGAATACGCAGCACCGGCCATAGCCAATGTAAGCAGGAAATATTTAAACGACTTCATATCTGCAAAATTTCTATTATTTCATTCTTTATAATCCCCAGGGATAACTCTTTCGGGTCAGACAGAATTCTCCATCCGCATTCTTCCTGAGTTCTGCCCTGAACAGGATCTTTTCCTGATCCGAACCGTTGATATAGGGCTCCTCAACACGGATCCACCAGGTCTTTTTATCAATACCCGATATTTTGTAAGTCAGGTCATACAAACAGTTGCAATCACAAAGGGCCGAATTCTCATTTTCGGTGATGATGATCGTATCACCCTCTACCTTGACATCTGCCCTGAATCCTTCGGGACAGCAATTAAAGGCTGCATTCACGTGTTTGATGGCCAGCGAATCTCCGGATTCCCAGGAGTATTGAATGCAATCCTTGTCGGAAGATTGGTCAGTTGCTGCTTTCAAACCATTCCCCTTGCATACCGAGCCGCTCAAACGATTGATCGTCGGAGTTACCGAACCTTCTCTATCACAACTGTTGACGGCCAACAAAGAAAACAGGGCCAGCAAATATTTAGTTTTCATATCCTAACATAATTATTGGACTTTCCGGGGAGGTCAGATTTCTAAATATCAGAATTGACAAGCAAATTTCGTACCACATTGAGGCCCTGAGTAAGTGTCCGTGGAGAAAAATCAAGTTCATCCTGTGCTTTTTCAAGAATAAATCCTGTTGAAACCGGACGGTGGCCGGATTGTTTAAGTTCATCCGAATGAACCGGTGAAATAAGCGATTCATCCAGATTAAAAGAGCGGGCTATAATCCTTGCAAAATCAAGAACCGAAGTCATTTCCGGTCCTGAAAGATGGTAAATGCCGGTTTTATTCCGCACAACAATCTCCATTATGCCCTCAGCCAGATCATCGACCAGGGTCGGCATCCGGAACTGATCGTCGACCACCCGGATGGATTTGTGACCCATGAGCGAATCACGGACCCAGGTGACCAGGTTGCTCCGGTTCATCGAGGGTGTGACACCATATACCAGGATCGTGCGGACAATCACCCATGGGATTTTCAGCGAGCGGGTGATAAATTCGCCCTGCAGTTTCGACCACCCATATGCGCTCACCGGATTTGGATGATCATCCTCGCTGTACGGACCCTTCAGCCCGTCGAAAACAAAATCCGTGGATAGATAAATAAACCGCGCCCCACAGGCTTCGGCAGCTTTCCCCACATTCCGGGTTCCCTCGATATTAACCAGGTCGCACCGTTCAGGGTCCAGTTCACAGGGATCCACCTGGGTCATGGCGGCACAGTGAATAACCGTATCGGGTTTAAACTCACTTACAATTTCCTTAACCTCTTCATTCACGGCGATATCCATCTGACGGAAACGAAGATTTCCGGGATTCTTTATCTTACATCCGGAGGCTGAAGTGGCCAATAGTTCAAATCCTGACATGGATTGAATCCGGTGGACAAGGGTTTGTCCGACGAGTCCGTTGGCTCCGGTAAGCAGAATTTTCACCATCAGGTAAAGTTAGCAAAAATCCATTCAGCTTCCCTTGCCCCTGATGAGGAGCTGGCCGATATGGCACCCGAGACAACAACGGCAGTGGCAATATTTGGTGTAGAGATGCAAAAAAGCTTGTGAATAAAAAGCATTGGGCACCCGGTAGCCATATCCGGTCCAGATACGGGTTATCCTGTTATTTTCCGATGGCAGCTTTTCAAGCTTCTCCATCCAGCTTTCCCAGGCATGCGAGTCCCCGTTCCAGTGTGCATAGCTGGCATGGAAAGGCAAGACAGCGTTGATCTGAAAAAGGTTTTTCGTTTCGGAGCCCATGCCGGTATCCCGGTCAGCCCATTTCTTACCGAAATCATAATGAAGTTTCCAATAAGATGATACCGGAAAATCGAATTTCAGGTGCATTTCATTTTCCGATCCGTGAATGACCGACTGGAGGCGTTCAGGGTTGCCAGCCAGGAATGCAGCCAGTTGAGCGATCCTCACGGTTGGAAAGTTTGACGGTCTCATTCTCAGAAATTTCCAGCCCGGATTCTTCAAAGCCACCAGGTTGAACTTTTGGCGGACAAATCCATATTCAACCATTAACGCCCTGGAATAGGGATCCGGTTTCCTCACCGGTATCAGATCTGCCTGGCCGTAAAGTATGGCCTCCAGCCTGAAAAGGTTGGATCCGGTCGAACGTATGGCGGACAATGGGATAGATTGACCCAAGCGGTCGAAAATATCCTGGTTGATTCCAAAACCGAACGACCGTGCAATCATCTGAACCCAGGTTTCGTCCCACCCTCCCCTGTTGATTGTCAATCGTTTATAAACCTCATCTGATTTAGTCTGCATACGCTCGATGCCCATGTTCACAATCCAGTTTTCCACCTCCGACGGTTCAAGTTTTTTCCAGTTATCCTCGCAGGGAACCGTGGAAATAGTCGAAAGTATTCGGTGGTAATTATCAAGAAAAGAGGGTTTTACAGGAAGAACAACCGCCGGGATCTGATCTCCGTTAGTCCTTTTGACGGTGCAATCCGCTTCGTAAACAACATGCAGAATGACCGGATCATAGACAGGATCCTCATGGTGGTTGTGACGGTACCAATCGGAAGCCTTGACATGGATTTCCACATGTCCGGCCCATATGGCTTCCCCAATCCGAATCCGTGCCATTAAAAAATCGGGACCTGCGTCGGTATTAAGCTGTCCGGGGGTCAGCACTTCAACGTGCTGATGATCGGCTGTTAATAACTGATCGGCCGGAAACAATCCATATTTCCAGAGATATTGAAGAAAATCTTCCTGCATCTGTTTTCTTTTTCAGATATAGATGCAGAACGGACATGGAAATGGAAATTATCGGCCCATTATTTTATAAACCGAATTCATAGAGCATCGACTGGGCGGCTTCACGGGCTTTCTGTGCGAAGTCCAGGCCGCTGCCCGCATAAAGGATTCCTCTTGAATTATTGATGAGGAGTCCGCCTTTTGCGGATCTGCCGTTATGGATCACCATCTCCATCGATCCTCCCTGGGCACCTATCCCCGGTACCAAAAGAAAATGCTCGGGAGCAATACGGCGTACATTGCGAAAATAATCGGGACGGGTGGCGCCCACCACAAACATAAGGTTATCGGTTGTACCCCAGGAAGTTGCCTGCATAAGCACATGTTCATAAAGCGGCTGGTCCTGTTCGACATTCAACAGCTGGAAATCGCTCGCCCCGGGATTGGAGGTCAGCGTCAGCACAATCGCCCATTTGCCCGGAAACTGGA
>Ga0172379_10007269_pt1 | contig 14428 bp, 14 predicted proteins | sample GrowelOW334metaG_FD_119756 | JGI IMG/M metagenome (GOLD analysis project Ga0172379, IMG submission 119756) | Groundwater microbial communities from an aquifer near a municipal landfill in Southern Ontario, Canada - Groundwater well OW334 metaG | ecosystem: Environmental > Aquatic > Deep... | reverse complement strand
TGCATCCTCGACCCTTGCAACGGCCGATGGGAGCGGCCCGTTCGCCTGGCTGGCCAACGGCCTTAATGCGCTGGGACTGGCCTTGAAGGACGGCGCGGCGAGTTTGAGGGAGGTGGCGGCGGATACGTTTACGGCGAAACAAGCCAATATTGAGCAAATTCAAAACGACCGGATTACAACTAATCAAATTAGCGCCAACCAAATTTGCGTTAAGGATAGCGGCAATAATGATATTTGTCTGACCGGCGACCAGCTTAAAGAACTGATCCAAAAGGCCGGAGCATCAATGATGTCGGTTAAAACTTACGCGCCCGCGGACAGCGGCGGGAATGTTCCGGCGACCACGACCGAAGCGGCCGGGGGAGAAAATTCTGTCGAAGTTTTGGCCGACGATGGCGAAACCGCGACCACGACCGGGGAGATCAGCCAGGATCAAGCGGCGGCAATTGTTAACCAGATTGCCGCGGAAACCGCGAGCAGCACGGAACCTGTCCAATAGTCTAGAAGCAATCAAGGTATTGCCGCGCGTTTTGTGTCGCGCGGCGGAGCGGGCGGGAACTAATGTGCAAAAACTCCGTTTTAACGCGGAGTTTTTGCATGCAAGATCGCATTTCGCCACCGGGCAAGTTTGTAAAATCTATTCAAAGGGCGAGGCATCGCAGTTGTTGTTTTCCGGGGCGCAGCCGATTTGGAGCCATTCATAGAAAGGCGCGGGATCGCTATTGATCGCCAAGATCACTTTTTTAATTTTTCCATCCTGACCCAAAGTGCTTTTGATCTCGCTTAAAAATTCCGAGCTGCCGCAACTGGTTGAGGCATTAGGGATGAGCGTCCGAACGTCCTTTAAATCGACATAGGCGGTTTCGCCGTCGGTTTTAACGCTGACCAGGATATCCGCGGTTTGAGTTGAGAAAAACGAGGTATAGCCAAGATCAGCTTCCTGCGGGGTGGGCCCGCTAAAAAGCTGTTTAAGCAATTCATCATAACCGGAATTGTCCGAAACTATCCGTTCCACCGGGAACACCGCGCCGCAATCGATCGCGTTGGGATTTTTTTGCGTATTTCCAAAAAACACTTGGATGGTTTTATTGGGAATGGGCCTGTTTCCGTCCGGTTTGGGTTTGTTTGATCCGGTGCCGATAAATGCCAAAATAGCAATCGCGATCACCGCCAACACGATAAAAAGATATATTTTTTTCATGGTTTATAATTATAAATTAAGAATAACAGTGAATTGTTCACTAAAGCAAGATTTGTGGTTGGGCGGGTTGCTTTTATGAGGGAATTGGGTTAAAATTAATAATCATGGACATATCGGATCTGGATAAAATCAAAGATGGGGCGGCCGTGGAAATCGAGGGCGCCAAGGACCAAAAAGAGCTTGACGCGATCGGTAAGAAGTACCTGGATAAGGACGGAGTTCTCGGGGAATTTTTTAAATCTTTAGGGACGCTATCCAAGGAAGAACGCGGAAAAGCCGGAGTGAAAGCCAACCAAATAAAACAAGAAATTGTGGCGCTTTTTGATAACAAAGCGGCCCAAATCAAAGATAAAAACCTGGCGCAGGCCGAGCAAAATGACTGGATCGACGTGACTCTCCCGGGAATCAAGCCTGGGGTAGGACATTTGCATCCTTTGACCTTGGTTGAGCGGCGGATTGCCGAAATATTCCACGGCATGGGTTTTGAGATCGTGGAAAGCCCCGAGGCGGAAAACGAATGGTATAATTTTGATGCGTTGAACATCCCTAAGGAACATCCGGCGCGCGATGTGTTCGACACTCTATTTTTGAGCGATGGGTCATGCCTGCGGCCCCACACCAGTCCGGGGCAGGTGCGCTACATGGAAAAAACCCAGCCGCCGCTGCGTATCATCGCGCCGGGCCGGGTTTACCGCCGCGACGCGGTTGACGCGTCGCATATGCCGAATTTCCACCAGATGGAAGGGCTGATGATCGACAAGGATATTTCGGTGGCGAATTTCAAAGCAATCATCGATGAGTTTTTCAAACAGTTTTTTTGCGATTCCGAAGCGGAAAGCCTTGCGGGCGGCAGTGATGTTTCCAAAGTTGTTTCAGCGGAAAATATCCGCTTGCGGCCGTCGTTTTTTCCGTTCACGGAGCCTTCTTTTGAAGTTGATTTGAGATGTGTTAATTGCATGGGCAAAGGCTGCTCGGCATGCAAGGCTACCGGCTGGATGGAGATCATGGGCGCGGGAATGGTGCACCCCAATGTTTTGAAGAATTCCGGGGTCAACCCGCAATTCTGGCAGGGCTTCGCGTTTGGCATCGGCATGGACCGGCTGGCAATGATAAAATACAAAATCAACGATATCCGCTTGCTTTACGGCGGCGACCAGAGATTTTTGGAACAATTCTGATATGAAATACGCAGAATTATGAATTACGAATAAGGAATTATGAATTTAAATTCCTGATTCATAATTCATAATTCTTAATTCATCATTCGATTATGCTGTTTAGTTACAATTGGCTGCAAACTTTTTTTGACAAGAAACTTCCCGAACCAAACGAATTGGCGCGCTTGATAATCAAGCACGTTTTTGAGGTTGAAGGAATTGAAAAAACCGCCAAGGATACTATTTTTGATATTTCGATATTATCCAACCGGCCGGATTGTTTCTCGCATATCGGTATCGCGCGCGAAATTTCCGCCATTTTGGGTTTGAAATTGGTCCTTCCCAAGAACAAGGCGGTAAAATCAAAAAATCTTGCCGCGGTGAAATCGCTGGTTGAGGTGAAGATCGAGGCTCCCGATGCGTGCTTGCGTTATACCGCGAAAGCGATAACCGGCGTAAAAGTTGGGCCTTCGCCCAAATGGATCCAGGAAAGATTGGAGGCGTGCGGATTGAGGTCGATAAATAACATCGTTGACGCGACCAACTACGCGATGCTGGAAACCGGCCAGCCATTGCACGCTTTCGATTGGGACAAGCTGCAAAATTGCCAATCCAAGTCCAAAACCAAAAAAATTATCGTAAGATATGCCGCCGAAGGCGAAACGATCGACGTCTTGGGGGAAAAGAAATACCGGCTGACGCCCGCAATGCTGCTTATCGCCGATGAAACCGGGCCTTTGGCGATCGCGGGCATTAAAGGCGGCAAGCGCGCCGAAATTTCCGGCGGTACAAAAACGATCATTATCGAATCCGCGAATTTCAATTCGCGCAAGATACGCAACGCATCGCGCAACCTTGGTTTGCAGACCGACGCGTCTTTGAAATATGAACACGTTCTTGATCCGGGCGGTACCGCGGAGGTTGCCGAGAGGGTAAGCGATCTGATTGTCCAGATCGGCGGCGGGCAAGTGCTGGCGGGCGCGGTTGATCGTTATCCGCAGCCGGTGAGGCCCAAGAAGATCGTTCTGGGCTTGGAACGCGCCGAAAATATGCTGGGAACCGATATTCAGAGCGCCCAGGCTAAAAAGAAGCTGGAGCTGCTTGGCTTTTCGGTCAGAAAGGGCGCGGGATTGAGTTTGGAAGTGGTTTCGCCGACACGGCGGACCGATATTTCGGTTGCCGAGGACCTGATCGAAGAAATCGGCCGGATAATCGGTTACGATAAGGTAACCCCCGAATTGCCCAGCGCGGCGGTATTGCCGGCGGTAAGGAATTACGAATGGCTATGGAAAAATAGCGCCAAAGACTTGCTGGCCGCCTGCGGGTATTCGGAAACGCGCAATTACTCGTTTATTTCCAAGACCGATGCCGAAATTTTTGGTTTTGCCGAAAAAGAACTTTTGGAAGTGAAAAACCCCGTCAATGCCGACCTGCGGTTTTTGCGGCCCAGCCTTTTGATAAATTTATTGAAGAATATCGCCGCCAATCCGGAAAAAAAATCATTGCGGCAATTCGAGATCGGCAAAGTTTTCGCGCCGGACAAAAAAATGGAACCGGTGATGATCGCCGGAATGGATAAAGGCGGGGATTTCTTTAAAGTTAAAGGTGAAATTGAAAGGCTGTTCCATTCGCTGGGAATCAGCGATTTTGCCGCGATGCCGGTCGAAGTTAAAGACAAGGAAATCGGGCAAAGCCTGCTTGATCCGTCCCGCCGGGCAAAAATTTTGGCGGGGAAGGCGGTCATCGGGATATTGGGTTATGTTTCCCGGAATATTTGCGATAAAACCGGTATCGAGCCGCTCGCAGTTTTTGAGTTGGATCTGGACGCAATGGCGCGCACGGCCACGCAAAGGATAGATAACAAGCCGTTATCGATATACCCCGAAGCTACCCGCGATATTTCCGTCGATATGCCGATCAGCACTCTTTCGGCGCAAGTGGCGGATGCGGTTCGCAAAGCCGATAGCCCGCGGTTGATCAATGGCATTGAAATTCCCGACGCCCCGTATGTTTCCGGGGAAAAGAAAAATATCCTGTTCAAATTCCATTTGCATTCCGATAAAAAAACTCTTGATTCAAAGGAGATTTCCGATTGGCAGGAAAAAACCATTGCCGCAATCGAAAAAAATCCGGAATGGAAAGTAAGAAAACAAGCGTAAAGTTAAAAGCGCAAAGCGCAAAGTAAAAAACGAAAATCGACGAATTATTACTTTTAGTTTTTCGCTTTAAGCTTTACACTCACGATATGGCAAACGAAGACGAAAACAAAAAAGGACAGGAATCATACAGCGCCAAGGATATTTCCGTGCTTGAGGGTTTGGACCCGGTGCGCAAACGCCCGGGCATGTATATCGGTTCGACCGGACTGGACGGCTTGCATCATTTGATATGGGAGGTGGTGGACAATTCGCTGGATGAAGCGATGGCCGGCTATTGCAAGAACATCGATGTCTGGCTGTTGCCGGATAACCGTATAAAGGTAAAAGACGATGGCCGCGGCATCCCGGTGGATATCCATCCGCAAAAAAAGAAGTCGGCGCTGGAGATTGTTTTGACAACTTTGCACGCGGGCGCCAAATTCGAGAACAAAGCCTATCAAGTTTCGGGCGGCCTTCATGGCGTGGGTGTTTCGGTGGTGTGCGCGCTTTCGAAATGGTCTATGGCGGAAGTTTGCCGCGATGGCGGGCTTTACGTGCAGGAATATGACCGCGGCAAACCCCGCGCTGCAGTAAAAAAAATCGGAAAATGCGATGGTCATGGGACCACGATCACTTTTGATGCCGATCCGCAGATATTCAAGGAGATCGAATTCGAGCCCAAACGAATCATCACCCATTTGCGCCAGCAGGCCTATCTGACCAAGGGCATTAAGATAAATATTATCAACCAGTCGGTCGAGCCGGAGACGTCTTATTCGTTTTATTTCGAAGGCGGTCTTTACGCGTACGTAAAACATTTGACCCGCGGCAAGAATGCCATCCACCAGAATGTGTTTTACGCCAATGGCATAAGGAACGACGTGCAAGTAGAGGCGGCTTTCATATACACCGATGAGTTCGAGGGAATGGAGCAAAGTTTTGCCAACAACATCGTAACCGCGGAAGGCGGCACGCATCTGACGGGTTTCCGTACCGCGATGACCCGCGTTTTCAACGATTACGTGCGGAAGAACAATATCTTAAAAGCCAGCGATGATAACCTGACTGGCGAAGATCTTCGAGAGGGACTGACGGTCGTGGTGTCGATCAAGATCCGCGAACCGCAATTCGAAGGCCAGACAAAGGGAAAGCTGGGCAATCCGGAAGCCAAGAATGCGGTCGAAGGCGTGGTTGCCGAGGCTTTGACGGATTTTCTGGAACGCAATCCGACCGCCGCGCGTAGCATTGTGGAAAAATGCATTTTGTCGCATAAGGCGCGCAAGGCGGCTAAAGCCGCCCGCGAAACGGTTTTGCGCAAGGGCATATTGGATGGTTTGTCGCTGCCCGGTAAATTGGCGGATTGCACCTCGCGCTCTCCGGAAGATTCCGAGATTTATATCGTTGAGGGCGAGTCGGCCGGCGGTTCGGCCAAACAGGCGCGCGACCGCAAGTTTCAGGCGATATTGCCGTTGCGCGGCAAGATCCTGAACGTGGAGCGCACCCGGCTGGACAAGATGCTGGAATCCAAAGAGGTCAAGGCGCTGATCATTGCGCTTGGCACGGCTGTGGCCGAGGATTTCAACCTGGAAAAATTGCGTTACCAGCATATCGTGATTATGGCCGATGCGGATTCGGATGGAAACCATATCCGGACGCTTTTGCTGACTCTTTTCTACCGTTATTTCAAGCCGATCATCGAGCGGGGTTTTGTGTATATCGCCCAGCCGCCGCTGTACAAAATGACGGCAAGCAAGGAAGTAAGGTATGCATATACCGAGGATGAGAAGATTGAGATCTTGAAAACTTTTAACAAGCCCGGGCTAAGCATTCAGCGCTACAAGGGTCTCGGTGAAATGAATGCCGAAGAATTGTGGGAAACCACGATGAACCCGCGCAACCGGGTACTGCTTCAGGTTAAAATTGAGGACGCGATCGAGGCGGACGCGGTATTCGATATGCTGATGGGCGACGAAGTCCTGCCACGCAAGAAATTCATTCAAACCTGTGCCAAGAACGTCAAGAATCTGGATGTGTAGGCGTGATTTTGACAATTTTGCGAGTTTGTAGTATTGTCGGCTTGTAGGCCTTCGGGTCTGTTTTAATAAACTACCACGGGGCAGAGCCCCGAGGTATTCCGAACGCTACGCTGACGCTTCGCGATCGGAAAAGTTTGATTCCCCACCATTCATCCCCGGAGCAAAGCTCCGAGGTATTCTGGCGGGTAAATAAAGGGGTACGCTGAAACTATGGATATCATTGCTAAAATTACGACATTTTTAAAAGAAGTGCGCTTGGAGGTCAAGAAAGTCAACTGGCTGTCGAGGGAGCAGCTTTTGAACTACACCTTGGTGGTGATCGGTTTTATGGTGGTGACGGGGATATTTTTCGGGACTCTCGATTATGGCTTCGCGTTTTTGCTGCAAAAATTCGTGCTCGGCCAATAATTTATAATTTTACTTTGCGCTTTGCGTTTTTAGCTCTGCGCTTCTAACATGCCAAAACAACAAATTTTACCTGAAAAAAACTGGTACGTAATCCACACGTATTCGGGGTACGAGGAAGCGGTTGCCAAAAACCTCAAGCAAAGGATTGAGTCTTTGGGAATGGAAGACAAGATTTTCAATGTGATTGTTCCGAAAGAGAAAAAGATCAAAATCAAGGAGGGGAAAAGAAAAACCATTGAAGAAAAGATCTATCCGGGGTATATCCTGGTGGAGATGATTGTGACTGATGATTCATGGTATGTGGTGCGCAATACGCCCAACGTTACGGGGTTTGTTGGCGCGGGGACCACTCCGATACCGGTTTCGTTTGATGAAATAACGAGCTTGAAGAAACGGATGGAGCTTTCCGAACCGGCATTCAATATCGATGTTAGCATTGATGAGTTGGTGAAGATAATCGACGGCCCTTTCAAAGATTCCGAAGGAAAGGTGTCCGAGATCGACCGGGAACGCGGCAAAGTCAAGGTTTTGGTCAATATGTTCGGCCGCGATACGCCTGTGGAATTGGATTCGTTACAAATTAAAAAGATGTAAAAACCGAATATCCCGAATCCAGCGGTTCGGGCCGGATGAACTCCGGCCGGAAGCGAAACAATCCTGGTTGCGGGAAATTGGTAAATAAAATGGCAAAAAAAGTAAAGAAAGTAATCGGACTTCAAATACAAGCGGGGAAAGCGACTCCCGCCCCGCCGATCGGCCCTTCTCTGGCGCCGCACGGCATCAATCTGGCCGAATTCGTCAAACAATTCAACGATCTTTCCCGCCCGATGATGGGGTTCAAGGTTCCGGTGGAAATCACGATCTACGAAGATAGGTCATTCTCGCTGAAACTGAAACAGCCGCCGGCGTCCGAGCTTTTGAAGAAGGCCGCGGGCGTGGAGGCCGGTTCGGGCAATCCGAACAAGAAGAAAGTCGGCAAGATCACCAAAGCCCAATTGAAAAAGATTGCCGAACAAAAAATGCCTGACCTGAACGCTTCCACGGTTGAAGCCGCGATGAGAACCATCGCCGGCACCGCCCGCAACATGGGAATCGAGGTGGAGTAATCGTTTTGTTACGTAACATGTTACGTAACAAGGTAAGTAACAAAATAAAAAGCCCCGCGCAAGCGGGGTTTTATAATAAAAAAGAGACTTAGTTTTGTTCCTCATTTTCGATAATGACATTTGCTCCGACAGTCATTTTGACTACCGCAGCATTTGATTCGCCATTAATCTGCAATTCATCGCCCAGATGAACGATATGCACATCTACAATGTGCAGGAACGCAACATAATTCTCGTTAGCTGCTGTTAAAATTTGTACGGCGCGGGCACCATGCCGTAGCGAAATTCTTTTGATCCCGTTATAAAAGGTCATTTATTATCACAAAAAAATAATATCACAAAGTTTCAAATAAGTCAAGATAGGCATGCCAATTAAAAAAAGATATAATCAAAGATTAAATATAAGAATCTATGATTTTATCCGATACCGATATCCGCCGGTTTATGGCCGAGGGGAAAATTAAAATTGATCCGGCGCCGGATTTTGAGGCGCAATTGGGGCCTTGCTCGCTTGATCTGCGGCTGGGCAATAATTTCAAGATGTTCAGGCCGTCGAATTATTCGTTCATCGATGTTAAAAACAACCATAACGGCGACTTGATGCAGGAAGTGATCGTGGGCGATGATGCGCCATTCATTATCCAGCCGCGGGAATTCGTGATCGCGGTGACCAAGGAAACAATCACTCTGACGCCCGACATCATGGGTCGTTTGGACGGACGGTCGTCTTTGGGGCGGCTGGGATTGGTGGTGCATTCCACCGCGGCCAGGTTTGACCCGGGATGGACCGGCAAAGCCGTGATGGAATTCGGCAATCTGGGTACCCGGCCGATAATTTTGTACGCGGGCATGAGGATTTGCGCCATGACTTTCGAGACCTTATCCAGCCCGTCCGGGATTCCATACACCAAGCAGAAAGACCACAAATACGCGGGCCAAAGCGGTGCGGTGGCGTCAAAGATCACGGAAGAACCGAAATAAATAACACAATGCAAGTTGTGCAGGGTCGCACCTTGCACAACTTGCAAGGTGCGACCCTGCACAAACTTATGCTTTCGACTAAAGACTTAAAAGTAAAATTCTTGGGTATTACGCCGGTTTTCGAGGATGAAACCGGAATCATGACGCCGCAACAAATTGTGGCGCTTTCCGGATTGCTGACCTATAGCGGGAAATCGATCGACGTGATACTAAAGGAGGCCCAGGACAGCGGCAAGGATGTGAACAAAAAAATCGCGGCGGTTTTAAGGAAATCATCTTTAAAGGGGCATGCTTCGATGGCGACCACGCCAGTTATCTCGTTTTCTTATGAAGCCAGCAAGTTTATCGATTCAGGGCTGACCGGGATCGTCTTTGCGTCAGCGATTATGGCTTCGGGTCGGCGTACGGACACGACGAATGAGGATATCGTCTATCCGGAGGCCATCCAGGCGATGGGCGACGCGGCTCAACTATACCGGGAGGCTTCCGAAAAAAACATCGAAGTGCTGAACCATTTACTTGCCAATGGCATTAACAAGGATGAGGCGAGCAAAATACTGCAATACGGGATCTACGGCACCGGCATCATCCAGTTCCCGATCGAATCCTTGGTGACTTTGAAGCGGGAATACGAAGCCGAAAAGGAATGGATGCCCGAAGATATCGGTTATTTGATCCGTGCCATCGAAGCGAAGCTGAAAGAATTCGGCGTGGATATGCTGTACGCGACCCGGGTGGCGGCGCCGCGCAATACTTATCCCTATCCGAATATTTTTAAGGATCCGGCCCAGACTAATTTCGCGCGGGAGATGGGCGAAGAAAACCGCGGCGGAGACAATTTCAAAATAGTTTCAAGCGATTTCGTCCCGACGGCCGGATTGAAAAAAAGATTGCAGGACCTGGAAAGCAAGATAAAAAGCGCGGCGCTGGATGCCAAAACGATCAAGGACAAATGGATGGGAATATTGGAGGAACGCCAGTTGATCGCGCGCGATTATCCGCTGTCGGCGAACATTAAAATGTTCTCGTCGGCGGCGTGGCGCGTTTGGGGCGACAAAAAGCGACATCGCACGGTGCCGATGGTCGTTGATTCGGTCTATCGGAGCGCGGCGGCTGCCGCGAAGGTTATGGGCGCCCTTAAAGCCGAGATCGAGGGCAAAAAACTGACCCATGCGATGATTGATAAGATCGACAGCGTGTTTTCGGTGCCGCCGGGGATTTGCAACGACAATGAATTTTTATACCAATACATACAAAGGGCGCTGGATTCGCTGGAAGTTTACCAAAAGCTGGTAAGTTTGGGAGTAAAAGAAAAGGATGCGATATTTGTGGTGCCGCGGGGGTTGAAATTGAGCGTGGTCCAGGACTACAATTTTTATAACCTGATCGCAGGCTACTATCCTTTAAGGATATGTTCGACCGCCGAGGAGGAATTGCGGCGGCTGAGCATCAAGGAAGTCGTTGCAATAAAAAATCTCCTGCAGCAAAAAGGATTGGATTGGCTGGCTTGGCACATTCAGCCCAAATGCCAGTGCGCGGGATTCTGTCTGGAGGAGCCAAGTTGTGGCGCCGTAAAAAACCTGGTCAAGGATTACAATGACGATCTGCATAAAGAGATACACAAAGATCTGGAGGCAAAATTTTACCAGGTATTGAAAGATACCGAATAACCATGATATTGGGAATTAAAGAATTGCATAAATTAGTGGAAGAAAAACAGCTGGTCGGGGGTCTCTGCGAACGGGAATTGAAATCTCCCGAAGGCGCGGGTTTTGATCTGCGGCTGGGGGAGGTCTACGAGCTTTCCGGGGACGGTTTTTTGGGGGTCGAGGAAAGGAAAACTCCCCAGGCTAAGCTGCTTGCGGCGAACGACCCGGCAAAACCGGAAAGCGATAACTTTTTTATTTTCAAGCCCGGAGAATATTATCTTGTTAAAACAATGGAAAAAGTCAATCTGCCGGTAACATTGTCCGGCGTCATTTTCCCGCGCACCACGCTGTTCAGGTCGGGACTGGGGCTGTTTAACGGCATTGCCCAACCCGGTTACCAAGGGGAGCTCACTTTCGGGCTTGGCAATCTTGGCAAGGGTGAAATAAAAGTGTCGTTTGGCGCCCGGATCGCGCACATAACTTTTCAGGAAGTTATTGGGGAGGGCAATCAATACCGCGGCCAATGGCAGGGCGGAAGGGTAGCGACTGGGGGCAGGGAAACACAAATTTGAAGCGTGAATATCGAATCTGGAATTATGAATTTAGAATTTAAATTCCAAATTCCAAATTCCAGATTCATAATTCGGTCACAATGATAAAGAATACTTTTCCGGGAAAATTCATCGCACTTGAGGGGATCGATGGCGCGGGCAAATCGACCCAGGCGGCGCTTATGGCCAGCCGTTTCTTTAAGAACGGGGCGGCGGTTTGCTTGACCGGCGAACCCTCGCAGTTTATGCTGGGCGGATTGATCCGCGCACGGCTTTTGGGAGAATGGCGCTCTTCCCCGGAATGTTTGCAGTTATTATTTGCGGCCGACCGCGCCGAACATTTGGAAAAAGAAATTTTATTGCGGCTTGGCGAGGGCATAAACGTGGTTTCCGACCGTTATTTCCTATCGTCGGTCGCTTATGGCGCGGTGGATTGCGATTTTGACTGGCTGGCACATATGAATAGCCCGTTTCTTGCGCCCGATCTGACGATTTTTCTGGACATTGATGCCAAAACCGGCGCGGACCGGATCGCGGCCAATGGCAGATCAATCGAGCTTTTCGAGAAAACGGAAATCCTGGAAAAAGTGCGCAAAAACTACGATACCGCGATAAATATGTTCAAAACAGACATGGCCATGAAAATTATTGACGGGAAACGCTCCAAGGAGGCGGTTTTTGAGGATGTGAAAAGCGCGATTGGAAAAATTTTATAAAATATTTAACTAATAATTTTAAATAATTTAAAAAATATGGCTGCAAAAACAAAGAAAACCTTAAAAATTGTCCCGCTGGCGCAACGCATCGACCAGACCAATATCGACCTTAAGGCCAGCTTGATTGATATCAAGAAAACCTGCGCCGAAGTCGCGAAATACGGATTTCGCGGGATTTGCGTCAACCCGCAGTGGGTCGAAGCCGCGAAAAACGAATTGAAGGATACTTCGGCGAAAGTTATCTGCCTGGTGGACGCGCCGATCGGCGACAGTTCCCACGAGGAGCGGATGCAGATTTGCCTTACTGCCAAAGGAAATGGGGCCGACGAACTTGACGTGGTGGCATCGCTTCCCGATATAAAACACGACCGCTGGGAAAATCTTTACAAGAACTTTGTCGAGATTTGCAAGATCCTGCCGACAAAGGTGATTATCGGTTCGGGATACCTCACCGACAAGGAAATCGCGATGGTTTCGCGGCTGGTGAAGCAAGCGGGCGCGATTTGCGTGAAAACCGCGACTGCCAAGGATCCGCTGGAAGAACGCGAACTGAAAGAAAAATCCTGGCATCTTGAGATCATGAGGAAGAACGCCCCGGGGCTGCTTATCAAAGCTTCCGGAAACATCAAGGACGCCAAAGAGGCCAAGGCTTATATTCGCGCCGGAGCGGACATTATCGGCACGTCGAACGGACCGAAGATAGTCAGGGGTGAATAATAAAATAATTTTCAATTATCAATTTTCAATTTACAATGAATTTTCAATGGATTAATTTTCAAACGGATGCGCTTTTGTTTGAGCCATTGGAACATTGTTTATTCAATGAAAATTGAAAATTGAAAATTGAAAATTTTATGGAGTATATACCAACAATCGGGCTGGAAATTCATTGCGAACTTAAGACCGGGTCAAAGATGTTTTGCTCGTGTCCCAACAATCCCGAGGAGCTTAAGCCGAACAAGAATGTTTGCCCGGTATGCTTGGGCCATCCGGGAACGTTGCCGGTGGCCAATGAGGACGCTATCCGCAAAGTAAGACTTGTCGGTTTGGCGTTGGGTTCAAAAGTTTTAACCAGTTCGAAATTCGACCGGAAAAATTATTTTTATCCTGATCTGCCGAAGGGCTACCAGATATCGCAGTACGACTTGCCGCTTTGTTTGGGCGGGGTGTTGGAGATCGGTTCCGGAGATAGCAAAAAAACCGTCGGGATAACCCGCGTCCATATGGAAGAAGATACCGGAAAACTGTCGCATCCGGATGGCGCGGACTATTCATTGGTTGATTTTAACCGGGGCGGGGTGCCGCTGATGGAATTGGTAACCGAGCCGGATATCGAGAACGCGGCCCAGGCGCGCGATTTCGTAAAGGAGTTGCAGATGATACTTCGTTACTTGGAAGTTTCGGACGCGGATATGGAAAAGGGGGAAATGCGCGTCGAGGTCAATATCAGTTTGAGCCCGAAAGACAATGGCGGCAAAAAAGCGCTGGGTACGAAAGTTGAAATAAAGAATTTGAATTCACTCAAGGCGGTCGAAGGTTCGGTGGCTTATGAAATAGTCCGCCAGGGGGAAATTTTGGAGCAAGGCGGCAAAGTGGCGCAGGAAACGCGCGGCTGGCACGATGTCAAACAGATCACGTTCAGCCAGCGGGAGAAAGAGGAAGCATTCGATTACCGTTATTTTCCCGAACCTGATATTCCGCCCATGACTATTTCCGAAGAAGAAATCGGAAAGCTCAAAGGCCTTATTTGCGAGCTGCCTGCGCAAAAAAGGTTGCGCTTTGCGGAGCAATACGGTTTAACCGCGCCCGCGATCGCGGAAATTTTTATCGTCAATCGCGCGATGGCCGATTATTTCGAGAAGGCCATATCCGAGGCGGAAGAATGGATCAACGTCGCCGAAGCCGACCGCGAGAACACGGAAGGGCAGAAGTTCTTGGTGGCGCAAATGTGCGCCAATTATCTGGCGAGCGATGTGCGCGGAATTTTGGCCGGGGCAGAATTCTGTTCCGGGAATTTCAAGGTAACTCCGGAAAATTTTGCCGAATTCATCAAGCTGATCTATAAAAAGGAAATTTCGTCCAAGATTGCCAAGGCGGTGCTGGCCAAGATGGCGCAAACCGGTGCGGATCCGAGCGACATCATCGAAAAAGAAGGATTGAGCCAGATCACCGATCCCGGCCAGATCAATGCGGCAGTCGATGGGGTGTTGGAAAAAAATCCCAAAGCGGCCGCGGATTATAAGGCAGGCAAAGCCGCGGTTTTCCAGTTTTTAGTGGGCCAGGTTCTGGCCGCGACCAAAGGCCGGGCAAATCCGGATATGGTTAAAAAGACTCTTTTGGACAAGCTTTCCAAATAATTCGGAATTTATTCCGAGGTAGACCCCGGGCTTGCCCGGGGAACCGACGGAATGAGGATTCCAAAGGAAACATCCTTTGGCCGCCAGGCGTGGTTTCAGACCACGTCGGGCGGAATACCGCTTAAAAT
>Ga0172379_10007268_pt1 | contig 14431 bp, 12 predicted proteins | sample GrowelOW334metaG_FD_119756 | JGI IMG/M metagenome (GOLD analysis project Ga0172379, IMG submission 119756) | Groundwater microbial communities from an aquifer near a municipal landfill in Southern Ontario, Canada - Groundwater well OW334 metaG | ecosystem: Environmental > Aquatic > Deep... | reverse complement strand
GTGATTTGTCCATTACCTCTGACCGAGGCAAAGTCACGCAAACGGCGTAGGAGCCGATTGGCAATGCGTGGGGTGCGGCGAGCTCGGGTGGAAAGAATCTCCACAGCTTCCGGATGCGCTTCGACCTCAAGACGTTGGGCGTTGCGCTCAATGATTTTTTTTATCTCCCCGTTTTCGTAAAAGTTTAAATGATAAGTCACGCCAAAGCGATCGCGTAGTGGGGAAGAGAGCAGAGACAAACGTGTTGTGGCCCCGATAATGGTAAATGGTTCCAAATTAAGGCGGAGGGTTCTGGCCGTTGGCCCCTTACCGACTACCAAATCAAGAGCGTAATCTTCCATGGCCGGATACAAAATTTCCTCAATGGTTTTATTAAGGCGATGAATTTCGTCGATAAAAAGAATATCACCCTTTTGTAGGTTGGAAAGAATTGCGGCCAAGTCACCGACGCGCTCCAAAGCCGGGCCGCTGGTGACGCGAATTTGGGCGTTCATTTCTTTGGCAATAATGTGAGCCAAAGTGGTTTTGCCAAGTCCCGGGTTACCATATAAAAGGACGTGTTCGATTGGTTCACTACGGCCTTTGGCAGCTTCAAGAAGAATTTTTAGATTGTCTTTCAAGGTTTCTTGGCCGACAAAATCGCCTAAAGTCTGCGGTCTGAGGCCAATTTCAAAAACTCGTTCTGGTTCCAAAGCTTCCTCGTCGGTCAGTCTTTCCGGTTTTATGGCCTCCTCATCTCGTTCAATCATACGCCTACATTATGGAGGAAAAATCGATAAAAATCAAAACAACCAGTTTTGACCGGTTGTTTTGATTGGTGCATTGAAGTAATAGGAAAGTTGCTGGTTACTCCTCTGGCTGTGTCTGTGGATCCCCGACATACATTCCGCAGGCATTGGCAATTTGATCTGCGGGAAAGGGTATGCCGTAGGTGATGATGGGGTTTTGAGTTTCGGTTGGGAGGAATACACGGGCAAGATTCCATGATCTCCAATCAGCGTTTCTGAAATGAAATTTATTCTCCCCTTCTTTATTAACCGGCTGCGTGAGCCAGCGATTTTGAAAATCAGCGATTTCTTGCCGTATGTAGACGTCTGTTGCCAGCGCTTCGTCTTTTAGTGGTTCTGGAATGAGAGTAAAGTTTAAAATGTATCCATCTCGATAATGCGCTCGCACGAAAGGACAATAATCTGTGATGGCGGCATCAAGTTTTCCAATCGGATATTGATCGCTAAAGAGCACCGTGCTCATAAGAGGAAAGGCCTCGGCCGATAATTGATCAAAGAGAGGAAAAGGATCAAGCTTTCCTGTTTGTTCCGCACGAGCAATGTTGAGCCGTACGGTAAGGGCGTCAGGCGCACAGGCGGTAAAAATAAGCATGGCGCAGCCCATAAAAACGAGTGCCTGGGAAATAAATTTAGCTTGAGAAAGGGAGCGTGCAATATGAACTCCCAGGAGGGCGGCTAGGAGCGCGCTTGAGAGAAAGAACCAAAATCCGAATAATCTTGCGGGCGTAAATCCATATTCCCCAACATACATTTGTAGACGAATCCAAGCAGAGATTAGAAGAGCGATCGTCTGAACCAAGAGTCCAAATTCTGTAAAAGACACGAGTTTCATTTTTATTTCTGATCCGTGAAAATGGCGCAACGTCAGAATGAGTAAAAGGACAAGCGTAGCGACGACGGCAAGCTGATTAAATCCCGCGACAGCATACTCTGAATAGGTCAGATTTTCGATACTGGCGAAAGCTTTTTGCCCGCCAAATAAGTAATATCCTTGGAAAACAAGAAAAAAAAGAAAGAGGGCGTTGCTTGTAAGAAGAATGACAGCGCTTTCAATGCGACTATGGCTTTCCGTGATTTTAGGAAGGGAAAAATTTAGGCGTTTCCAGAAGGTAGCTGCCAGGACAATTAGGAAAAAGAGCGTGAAAAGTACGACGAAAAAGAGATGTGCGACAATGTTGTAAGGTCCGAAAACATTTGAAAGCCAGATTTGGATATTTTGAGTTTTTATTTGCAACATGAGATCAGAGGAGACAAAGAGCAGAGAAAAGATAATCAAAATCGGCAGAGCAACAAGGCAACCGCGGACGATGGCCGATCCTTTTGTGCCCATTTTAGGAAGTCTGATGTCTCCGAAAATGTTGACGTGTGTTAAAAATACTTCAATACTATAGCGTAGTGTGTCGCCGATGATAGAAAAAGGATGTTGAAAAATACCGTGGTGACCCCAGACAAACAAAATGAGAAGTGCATTTGCACAGACAAGGCCAATAACGCTTAAGGCAAGTCCAATCGGCGAAGTCCAAATAGCAAACGTACCCGCAAAAAGTAAAGAAAATATTCCGGCGACAAGAATCTGTTTTGTGAGTTTCACGTCAGTGGGGCGTATGAGAAAATACAGGACGGCGCAAACAGCGATTTGGAGTAAAAAGATGTTGATTCCTGGCACGTAAGCTTGGTAAAGCAAAGTGTCGAAGACGACGCCTAAAAAAAGGGCAAAGAGCGCGATTCTAAGAGCTGAGTGTTTCATATTGAATTGGCTGTCTGGTATTGGTTGATCAAGCTTAGTTTGGCGGGTCAGACAGCTGCTTGGTGGGCAAGGTGGGATTCGAACCCACGAGGCCTTGCGGCCAGAGGATTTTAAGTCCTCCGCGTATACCAGCTCCGCCACTTGCCCACGGCGAGAAGATTAACAAAAAAACTCCGATTTGAAAAGGGTTGTCAGAATTCTGGGGATATGATATATTTTTTCCGTCAAAAAATGCGGCAGCAGTTTCCGCCGTCGCTCGAGGCGAGCTATGGCGGACACGCAGTGGTAAAATAAAACAATGCGGCAGTAGTTCAGTGGTAGAACGTCTCCTTGCCAAGGAGAAGGTCGCCGGTTCAATCCCGGTCTGCCGCTCCAAAAACACCTCGGAATTTTCCGGGGTGTTTTTGTTTTAGAGATTCAAGTCGGAATTACGCGGCTGCGGCGGCAGCTTGTTTTTCTCCCTTTTTTGCCCACCAATAACCGGATTTGCTGCCACTCTTAAACTGTTCGCGAGCGACACGTTCCACAAACTGACGTAGCTCGCTCATGTGAAAATCATCAAGACCAAAACGTTCGGCCATACTGTTGCATTCGGAAGTTAAGTTTTCAAACCAATTTTTTTTGTCGTTTTCCATATATTTTTTGAGACGTATTTTTTTTGCGTCTTTATGTTAATTATTAGTTTCGGCTGGTAGGACATTGGTGCTTAAACGACCAATGGCTTGCCACCAGCCATTCTGCCAGGCGGCGCGGAGCTTTCGGTAGACCACTTCACCGAGCAGAGTGCAAACGGTCGGTTGAATGCCATAGGCATAAGCCGCGCGTTCAAAATCATCCTGTTGGAGCAAAAGAAAATTTGTTGGTTTTTTCATATGATTTTGTTTTATGGCCGCGGCGTTTACTGACGGCGTAGATAATTAATCCGACAATAACAGCTGAGCCGATGTAAATCGCATTCTTTTGGTTCGCTGTTTCGGCTGTTTGTTTGCCAGTTGGTTCAGTGGGAACAGTCGACTCAACAGCAGCCACGGCCACGGCGATAACTAAGTCATCAACCGAGCGCGGTAAAAGAAAATAGTTTTCTTCTGATTGTCCGACAATCCCGGTAACAGTAATTTGACTTCCAGGTTTAAGTTCAGACAAAGAGATTCCGGTGTTTTCTTTTATTCTTATTTCTGACAACCCACCACTGGTTTCCATTGTAAAACGGTCGCTAGATTTTTCTGTGACCATTCCGGCCAGTCTTATGAGCTGTCCGGCCTCCGCCTCGGTCACGATTTTACGATCAGTGATGTCCAGAACAGTTTCGCCCGCGACAACCAAGATTTCACCCGTTTGATTTAGCTTTATTCTCGGCTCACCGCGGTTAGAGCTGATAGTGCCGCCTAATTCCACCAGGTCGCCGACTAACAGTTCCGGAAAATTACCATCAGATTTGTAAATCTGAATACCAGCCACGTTGTCGGATAGATAGAAGATTTGTCGACCAAAGATGCCAGGGGAAACAGCAACAATTCCTTCCACTGTTACCTTGGTGTCCTTAGCTAGACCACGAGCTTCGGCAATGGTTACGCTGACAGTGGATTCTGACGCATCAACTCTTTCGTTATTGATATCGGTACTAGCTTGTCGAACCAGTCCGTTATCTTCTGACTCGACAGTTTCCGAAAAGCGATTCGGTTCATTTGGCGTAACGATTGAAGTCCAACGCCATATATTGCCGTCGCGCGCATAGGTTGATTTTTTTGGTGCGTTTTCATATTGGATTTGGTCGAGCAGTGTTCCACCAGTTGAATAAAGTGTCACTGTTTCACTGCCCGAATTATTAAGAGCGAATTGATATTCGGTTCGGCTGATAACTAGGAATTTCCCCGCGGCCAGTTCGGTATGGTCGGTAAACGACCAGTCGTTTTCGGCCGCATCTTTTAAGGTCAGACCAAACAAATCAATTGTCTCCGAGCCATAGTTTTCCAGCTCAATGAATTCATCGGTGGCGTCGGCTCCATCGGTGTTGGGATAGAGTTCGGAAAGACGAATGTTTGGGAGCGCGGTCTCTTCGATAATTTCTGTTGAAGAAACCTCCTCGTCCACTTCGTCCTCTTCATCCACGGAGACCTCGCATGTCGTCGTCTTAGTTATTGTCACTGTGGTTGTAATGATATTCATTTTTCCCTTTGTTGGTGTTTCAGTTACCACGAAATTGTCGTCAGCCCCGCGAGCAACTGAATAAGGATCAGTCGTCGTCGGAATCGAGGCCGTGCCATATTCAATTTCATGAATCACGGTTTCGTCCGGAGCAATAATTTTAATTTTGTCACCATTATTTTTCAGAGTACTCGAGGAAAATTCGGCCACGGCGACTTGCCCGTAACCAAGTTCGACTTCTGGTAGAGGGACAGTTCTTCCTGATTCGTCGGAGACCTTCCAGCCAACAAGAGAAAGATTTTTGTTGTTCGGATTTATCACCTCAACCCATTCTTTCTCCCCACTCACCGGATCAGAAACAAATTCGTTAATCAACAGTTCGCCGACGGAATATGAAATTACCGTTTGATCAGAAACTTCTTCGAGTTCTGCTTCCTCAATAATTTCTTCGAGTTCTCCCTCGCCCTCAGCCTCTATTTCTTCAGGCTGCTCTTGTGCGGAGGGAATAATTTCTGTTTCAATTATTTCTTCTGTCACTGTTGGTTCTGTAGTCTCAGGAATAACTTCCTCGATTACTTCCACTGCTTCTCCCTCGTCTTCAGGGAGAGGTTCAGGTAGAGGTATGGTTTCCTCCACAATTTGTTCAACCGAGGATGATAATACATTTACCCAACTAATTGTTCCTGGCGTCCCCAAATCAATAGAATTGTCGAAACCATTAGAGGTTTCGCTTGCTGTCCAGGCTGTGGGTAGAGCCCCCTGGATTATTGGTTCAAGACGAATCATTGAAACCGTTCCCTCTGTTCCTGTTCCGCCAAAGAATGGAGCACCGCCGTCACCGGCTTCGTCAATTAGACAACCGTTTTGGTCCTTTAGAATTAAATGAATAGTTGAGTTCGAGAGCGAGATAGCTGTATTCACATAATTCGGCGGGGTGGCCAAAGACGATTTATCACTCTCGGCGCTGTAGTTAGCGACTAGGTATGTCGAGCGCGGAGAGATAATGACGCCTTCAGGTAGGGAGAGAGCCGAGTTGTTAGTGCCGGCCCCTTCAATTATCCAACCAGTCAGGTTGAATTCCGTTTCTCCGGCATTTGCCAACTCCAGCCATTCATCAGCCGCGCCTTTTGATGATCCGGCCCAACCGATTTCTGAAAAGAAGACGGGGGTGGCACATGAATTTTCTGCCTCAGCTGTGTCGGTTGTACTGAATGAAGAAATTAATAGCACGCCAATCACCAAGAGGCAGATTTTTTGCTTCATATATTTAATTGTTAATGATCTTTCGTGACTGTCGCGAACAGCCATACCCTCGTTAACGAGAAAAGAAACGACTCCCCGATACACAAAACACTTTGGATGTTCTATGTAAGTTGTGGGGAGTCGTTTCCTTTTGTTGCTTGATCACAATACATCATAATTTTTGTTTTTTGTCAATCCTGTTTTAGTGGATAAATCTATTTTTAACAGGATTGATACCGAGCTTGTCGAGGTGTCGTTGTGGAAAAATAAAAAAATAAGCGCGGGGTTAGCGCGCCATGACCTTTGGTTCACGTTTGCCGAGCAGTTCCTCGGCTGCTCGACGAACCAGGTCACAAGTTTCAAGATCGAAGGGAGCTTGTTTGACCAAGCCGATCTCGGCGATGACAGGAGTCACCTGTCGGCCGATGGCCATGGCGAATTGTTGAGCCCCCTTTGTAAGGCGGTGTTGAACCTTTCCTTCCGGTTTCACGACAACCTTCAGGTTGCTGTGCCGGATGCCTCCACATCCTTTGATTTGGAGGTAGAAAATATCGTCCCCCGAGGTCACCACCAGGTCGCCGCTGCAGTGGATATCGTAGTAGGCGGCCGGCATGTACACAACGTTGCGATCGTCTTGCAGAAAGGCATAAGCAAGTCGGGCCGAAGCGGCGGCTCCGGCAAAGGATCTTTCCCAAGCCGTGGGGTCAGTCTTCGACCAATTCGGAATGGCGCGGTGGAACTCACACCTTTCCGGGTAGCTCATGTTGAGAAAAGCTCTGGTCAGAGCACCCTGCATAATCGAAGCGATGTCGATAGCTCTCGGCCTTCGCTTCTTATCCTTATTCTCCCGCCCGATTTTATCGAGCATTCCAAAAGTGAACATAGCCAGGACAACCGAGCGCATTGGTTCTTCGGTGGCCCTGAAGTACTCAGCCACAGCTTCGGTTAGTTCTCTTTCGTTCTTTAGGGCTATGTCCCGATTGTCTCTTTCGATCTCGAAAACGTCTTCCAGTGGCTCTCGCTCAATACTCTTAGCGAAATAGCCCCCCTTCCATCTGACATATCGTACGATTTCCAACCAACCGTCAGGCATGGAATTCTGAGTGAACTCCAGACGGTCGGCCAGTTCTTCGATCGGCCGAACTACCTGGAGTGTCAGGGAAGACAATTTTTCTCCTTTCGAGGGTGAAAGAACCAGGTTGCTTAATCTATATGATTTATTTGTTTATGTCAAGTCCCCAGAGTTGAATTATTTTGCTGATTAAGGTAAGATTTTTTTGTTTTTAACGCTGGAGTGGCGGAATTGGTATACGCGCTAGCCTTAGGAGCTAGTTCCCAAAAGGATTGAGAGTTTCCCGCCTTTGGCGGGACCCCGTCCGAAGGCCTCCGAAGGCGGGGCGAGTCTCTCTATCTGTTTTAAATTAAAAAATATGGGCAGGTGGCGGAATTGGTATACGCGCTAGCCTTAGGAGCTAGTTCCCAAAAGGATTGAGAGTTCGAGTCTCTCCCTGCCCACCAATAAGTTATGAGAATAATTTTAATTCACGGCTTTAATGCTGATCCAGATAAAAATTTTCATCCTTGGCTTCGCAGTGAATTGCAAGACAAGGGTTTTGAAGTTATTTCGCCAAAACTAAATCTTCAGGCCGGCCAAGAATTAAACATGCCGGAGATCATGGAGGAAATGAAACGACAAATCGGTTACCTTAAAGGTGATGATATTTTGCTTGGTCATTCTCTTGGCGCCCTTTTAATGTTGCAATATCTTGAGGCGGCAGAAATGGTGGAAATTCCTCGAGCCGTCATTTTGGTGGCCGCGCCGTGGAAAGTTTCTCGGCCGGAACTGCGACAATTGTTTGTTGACGAACTTGATGCTGACGTCATTATGTGGAAAGCACGGGAGTTTATTGTTATCCATTCCGAGGACGACAAGTTGGTTCCGATTGAACACGGCAAAAAATTAGCCGAGTCAATTCGCGCTCGTTTTATTGAAAGAAAAGGGGACGACCATTACATGGGTCCTGAGTACCCAATCCTTCGTGATTTGATTTTAGAGATTGCCGAGACCCCGATTGTCTTTGCCCCGGGCGCGAATTTGAAAAATGATTTTGAATAAGCTTCTTAAAAGAAAAAAGAAGAGAGAAATCTCTTTTTTTGTTTTAAAAAAGGCCGGCTGGGCCGACCTAGAGAGAGGGAATTTTTCCGTACATGATTACACGCTCATCCGGTGATTCGGTTTTTATTCCATCGATGATCTTGGTAGAAACAACCGTCTGTCGAGCGACGACGCCTGCTTCCAACCAATCCAAATAAAGGTGTTGAATAATTTGTTGGTCGATCGAGGTACGAGCAGCCATGTGGGTGTAGCCATTTCGTTTAGCAATGGCCAAGTGATCAGCTATAAGGGAACGAGCCAAACCACGCTGGCGCGTTCGCGGATCAATAAAGATTTCGGCTGAATAGATGGTTTGGCCGAAAAGTGGGTGTTCTTTCAACAGCGCTCCGATATCTTCTCGTCGAGCGAAGTCATAGGCAATAAAACCGCCAGTGATATAATCATCTTTTTCGGCCACCAGGAAAATTATTTCTGGAAGTTCCAGCATTTTTTGGAAGTCAGCCATAACCTCATCGACCGTGAATTCCTCGAACCACGGCGGTTCACGGAAACAGACGCGATAAAGTTCGACAAGACGAGGAAGGTCAGACAACCGGACGTTGCGAATCATTTCGGGCTCCTATTTTAGTCGGCGCATTTTGTAGCAAACTAAACCGGGGTAGGCACCGACTAGAAGTGGGTAGAAAGTTTCCCCGGCCGTTGTGGTTAATTGGAAGTCTTCTAATTTTCGATGCTCTGAGTTTTTTAATGACCCGTAAACCTCAAAAATTTTTTGTTTTTGTTCTGGTTGTTCGTTGTTTAAAAATTTTTTAAGTATTTCCTTTAACTGTCTCGCTGTGCGCGGGTCGTCTTTTGAGCCGCATTCAATTTCCAAACCGCAAGAAAAATATTCACTTAGTGGACCTTTTAATTCCGGACTAAAACTTGGCCAAATCACAACACGCGATACTGAAAGCCAGGAAGCTAAACGTAAATTTTCCTCTTTTGGATTGGTAATGATTAGAAAGATACCGCTCGGCGTGGCCGTGCCATGGAGGTCAATGGTGTATTGATAGTTTTTAGCTATTTCGATAATTTCGGCCGCTCGACGGGGAGCATACAGCGATGAGTTTTTGTCACCTGGAGCGCTGCGGTTTAGATTGCCTTCAAATTCACGGGTGTTTTGTTGCAGAGCCGGCTCATTGCCGATTAACCAATCAAAGTCCAATCGTTCTTTTGAGAGTTCTTCAAGAACACGGACGCCAATTGGTTCATCACCGTGTGTTCCGCCAATAAAGAGAGTTGTATTTTTCATATAATTAAAATTAGATAGTTTAAAAAACCTCTCCCTTCCGGGAGAGGTCTTGGTTTAAATGTTGAAACATCAAAACTTATCCTTTCCTGGAAGGGGAAGGATGATGATGATTTTGATTTTGTTTGGCCAAAGCCAGTTTATAACCCTGCATACCTTGATTAAGCCATTTGGCTACACGAGCCACGGTGGTGGAGCTAAGGCCGGTTTCCTTCACGATGTTTGTATAAGGTATTTTAGCTTCCAACATTTGCGCCGCCTGCCAACGTCGGCCGAATTCAATTATTTCTTGTTCGGTTAAGAGATCGCGAAAGAATCGTTGGGCTTCGTCAATATTATCCAGGCCCAGAATTGCTTGATATAAATCTTCTGTTTTTTGGAGTTCCTTTTTATTCACAACACCATGTTAATACAGTCCTTTACTTTAGTCAAGTAAAGTAAAAATTAGGTTCGGTTTAATCTTTCTTGTTCCTGCCATTCCGCCAAATTTTTAACAAATTCACATAGCGGTGTTCCGATTGCTTTTTGCCAAAAAATATTTTGTTCTTCTTGCGTCATCTCGGAAATATATTTTCCGCTTTCCGGCTCGATTTGTAACGATTTCAATGGATAACCCGATACGGTCTTTTCGCTTTTTTTATTTACGAAAATTCTTGGTGAGATTATTGTTGCTTCTTTTATCGAACCGTCGGGGTAGGCCACACAGACAGCGAATTCCCAGCGGCCATTTATTCGATCGCCGAGTGTGCCGATTAAATTTTGATAATATTTGGTTAATTCCTCGTCAGTCGGTCGATCGTCTCTTTGATTAATACGACGGACGTTTATGCCGGGCTGTTGTTCTGGCTCCAGCTTTTCGAAATACAGCGCGTTGTCTATGGATAAAACCGGCTCACCCAAAGTTCGTGAATAAATCAAGGCTTTTTTTCTGGCGTTTTCCTGCGCCGTGGCCCCGTCTTCTTTAATTTCATCAAATTCAATATTAGGCGGCAACCCTTCGACGAAAATTCCATCGAGAGCCAGAGCTCCGCGGATCTGGTTGATTTTGGCGGTATTTTTTGTGCCGATTATTATTCGGTTCATATTTTATTCCCCTAGTAATTTTACTAACTCCTTGATAAGGAGAAGGACGGGGTGAGGTTAGTAATGGTAAGTCTTCTTTTTTAAAATCGTCGTCGCTCGATAAATTTGTTCCAACAAAACCACCCGGGCTAAATCATGTGGCATGGTCATGGGCGAAAGGGAAAGGAGAAGGTTGGCCTCTTTCTTTATCTCATCCGAGAGGCCAAGTGGCCCACCGATAATCAAGGCGAGCGTTCGGGTTCCGTTTTCGGACCATTGGTCCAGTTTTGCGGCAAAGGTCTCTGAAGAAAAAGTCTTTCCAGCTGCTTCGAGAATAATCGTAAAAGAATCATCAGGAATTACCTTACGTATTTTATCAGCTTCGGTTGTCAAAACCTTGGCCCGATCGGCTGGGGAGCGAAAGGGTGTTTCGGAAACCTCGACTAATTTAATCGAGGCGTCTGTTTTAAGGCGTTTTAGATATTCGGCAGCCAGGGTTTGGTGTGGACCAGCCTTTTGACTGCCGATGACTATCAATGATATTTTATACATATAACCTTTTAAATATAATCCTTTAATAAGTAAAGGACAAACAAAAAATATGAACCCCGAAAACCCCGCGCCACCAGATCAAGAAAATGATTTGGAAAGGCGGTTAGCCGAATCAGAGGCAGCTCGAGCAGAATTAGAAAAGAAAGTTGCTGAACTGGAAGCAAGAACTAAAACCCTTGAAGACCAAAACGAAGCATTAGAAAAACAAGTTGGCCGTGATGCTTTAACCGGCCTTTACAACCGTTTTGGTTTTAACGAACAAATGGCCCGAGAATTTTCTTTGGCCAAGCGCGATACAGGTCGTTTCGTCGGTCTCCTGTTAATCGACGTGAACGATTTCAAGAAAATTAATGACACCCTCGGGCATCCTGTTGGCGATAAGGCTTTGTGTTTAGTGGCCAAGGTTTTGTCGGGTAGTGTCCGTGAATCTGATTCGGTCTGCCGACTCGGTGGCGACGAATTTGCCATTATTTTACGGGAACCACTTAATGCAGATTCCCCTAAAATTATTGCCGAACGTATTGCCGCGGCTTTGGCAGCCAAACCTCTGGTTGAAGGCGAACAGACTGTTCCACTTACCTTATCGATCGGTGGGATTGCTGCTGCCGATAGTACTATTGAACAGTTGTACCAGGAGGGTGACAAAAATCTTTACGCGGCCAAAGCTAAAAAGTCTGAAGGGGGTAGTCCGGTCGTCTGCGGATAGTATTAATTTCACCCACCTATTTGTTGAATAGGTGGGTTTTATTTTGGCTAACTTTCGCTATATTTTGTACCTGTGGATTCTTCGGGTATAAAACCCTTGACAGCCTTAGTGGAATTGTGTAAAATTTTCGCGCACTAAAAATTAAGTTTTATCACCACCTTCTTTGTTCCTAGAATCATCGGGAGTTCTAGAGGAATAGAGGGAAGGCAGTGAAGATAGGAAATCGATTTGTGACAACTTTAGTCCAAACTAATCTTCAAGGCCTCGCGGGGAGGTGATCTCCCAATAGGATTTTTATGAAGTCCGCGCGGCCAAGCGCGGACTTTAAGTTTAAACAGATTGGAGTCAGAGACGAGTCGCAAGATTCATCCCTGATCCCAATAACAATGGGCGTCAGGCCAGATCATTCACAACTGAAGATCAAGAGAACCAAACAAGTATTAAAATATTTGGGCAATAAGCAATTAGAAGTTGCAATTAGCAAATAAATAATCACTGGAGATCTATTCTGCCAGTGATTGTAGAGCATTAAGGGCATACGGAGGATGGCTCGACAGAATGTGCTGATGAAGGACGTAGCAGCCTGCGATAAGCTTCGGGGAGGTGGCAAGCAACCTTTGATCCGGAGATTTCCGAATGGGGCAACCCAACTAGCTCCGCTAGTTATCCGTCGCTGAATACATAGGCGCCGGAAAGGCACCTGGGGAAGTGAAACATCTCAGTACCCAGAGGAAAGGAAAAAGAACAACTCATTGTGTGTAGAAAGAATGGGATCTTCCATTTTTTCTACACTTTAATGAGACCATTCCCTTAGTAGTGGCGAACGAAAAGGGAACAGTCCAAACCTTTTTGGTGAAGCCCGCCAAAGTTCTTCTTTATTGAAGAGTAGCGGCGAGGTGAAAGATGGCAGTCGTTGCCAGAAAGGTGTTGCAAGATGTTTATATGATCTCCTGCCGGGGATCGGCTATAACGGTTTATATAATGGAATCCACTGGAAAGTGGAACCACAGAAGGTGATAGTCCTGTACGTGAAATATATTTCGTTATTGTTTTAGACATTCTTAAGTACCACGAGACCCGCGAAATCTTGTGGGAACCCGCCGCGACTATGTGGCAAGACTAAATACGCATTCTGATCGATAGTGCACCAGTACCGTGAGGGAAAGCTGAAAAGCACCCCGGAAGGGGAATGAAATAGTATCTGAAACCGTATGCTTACAAGGAGTCAGAGTCCCACACCTTTTTGTTCATCATATTATTTATGATGGCGAACAAAAAGGTGTGGGATCATGGCGTTCCTATTGAAGAATGAGCCAACGAGTGTATTGTGTGTCGCTTGGTTAAGCCCCACGGGGCGAAGCCATAGTGAAAGCAAGCGTTCAAGCGCGTAATCTGACTTTGTTCAAGCTGGAGAAGCAATTCCCCTGCCTTGAACATGGTCAGAAGGTGACACGCATACGACCCGAAACCGGGTGACCTAACCATGGCCAGGGCGAAGCGAGCGTAACAGCTCGTGGAGGCCCGAACTCACGCGCCGTACAACACGCGGGGATGAGCTGTGGTTAGCGGAGAAATTCCAATCGAACCCGGTAATAGCTGGTTCTCCCCGAGATAGCTTTTGGGCTAGCGTCGGTAAATAACACATTGGGGGTAGAGCACTGAATGGGACGTTCGTCGCAAGATAGAACTCCTAACCAAACTCCGAATACCAATGTGTGTTCCCGGCAGTCAGACGATGGGGGCTAAGCTCCATACGTCAAAAGGAAAACAGTCCAGATCTCAAACTAAGGTCCCTAAATCATCATTAAGTGTAAAAGGTGGTGAAGAGGCTTATACAACCAGGAGGTTGGCTTAGAAGCAGCCATCCTTTAAAGATAGCGTAACAGCTCACTGGTCAAGCCTTTTTGCGCCGAAAATGTTCGGGGCTAAATGATGTACCGAAGTTGAGGGTTTAATCGCAAGATTAAGCGGTAGGGGAGCATTCGCATCTGCGCTGAAGTCGTGTCGTGAGGCACGGTGGAGCGTTGCGAAGAGAGAATGTTGGCATGAGTAGCAAAAAGACAGGTGAGAATCCTGTCCGCCGTAAACCCAAGGTTTCCTGGGCAACGAGAATCGTCCTAGGGTTAGTCGGGAGCTAAGGCGAGGCCGAAAGGCGTAGTCGATGCACAGCAGGTTAATATTCCTGCACTCCGTTTCGTTTCGAAGAGGGGACGCTTTCTGTATCTTCCCGCGTCATATGGCTATGACGTTGGGCGCGCGATGATGGTTGGTAGGCAAATCCGCCAGCCGTTAAATCGTTGCGTGAGCGCAAGTTGGCCGCAAGGCTGACAAGGGGAAGAAAAAGAGAGCCAAGAAAAGCCTCTAAGGTTAGGCGAGATGGACCCGTACCAGAAACCGACACAGGTGGGTGGGCACGCGAATGTGCTAAGGCGTATGAGAGAACCCTTTGTTAAGGAACTCGGCAAAACAGTGGCTGTAACTTTGGAATAAAGCCTGGTTGCTCCCGGGAGGGAGCGACCCGCAGCGAAAGACATCAACCGACTGTTTACCAAAAACACAGGTCCCTGCTAAAGCGCAAGCTGAAATATAGGGGCTGATGCCTGGCCAGTGTCAGAACGTTAAGGGAGGGGGTCATGTCCGCAAGGACGGCAGCCTCCAACTGAAGCGCTGATGAACGCCGGCGATAACTATAATCGTCCTAAGGTAGCGAAATTCCTTGTCGGGTAAGTTCCGACCTGCACGAATGGCATAACGAGTTGATGACTGTCTCAACAAGGGACTC
>Ga0172379_10007267_pt1 | contig 14431 bp, 7 predicted proteins | sample GrowelOW334metaG_FD_119756 | JGI IMG/M metagenome (GOLD analysis project Ga0172379, IMG submission 119756) | Groundwater microbial communities from an aquifer near a municipal landfill in Southern Ontario, Canada - Groundwater well OW334 metaG | ecosystem: Environmental > Aquatic > Deep... | reverse complement strand
GCACTTAAGTATGCCGGCCTCATATAGATTAGCAAATCTGAACAGCGGCACTATAACAACTGCCGCACTTGCGATTTCGGCGCTGGATAATAATGTAGTTGCTAATCCTAATAATACGCTTCCCTTGCCAGAGACGCCTGCTGGTTATAAAACCAGAATCAGAACCAGATTAGTATGGATCAGGGATCATTAAGAAGTGAATTAAATTAGCAGCCGAAGAGATAAGCATTTAAAGTCTTTTTGGACAAATGCAGTGCAAATACTCAGGCAGTACCATGATGGCTATCCGGGTACTGCCTGAATTGTTATAGCAACCGATTGAAATGGCGGGTTATTCCCAAATGGCGGGTTATTCTTACTTGCGTATTCATCGGTAACGAGTTAAACTGTTGCCAGGTTTTTAAAACATAAAATTTTAATTCTATATATAAGGATATACAATGAAGGAATTATCTAAGGGACAGAAATTCTGTTATTGCGGCGATGACCGGAAAGACATTTTGGCAGAATTCCACAAATATGTTAATGAATGGGGCGTTGTAATGCCTAAACAGGAACCTTTAATTTTGGATTTTGGAATTAACCGGTTTCGCGAAATTGGGTTGATTGAATTCTGGATAGCAAATGAGCTGAATGCCGGTTATTGCGCTAAATATTTGTTTTTGTTTGACCGGCAAACCTGTCCAAAACACCAACATCATGAAAAAACAGAAACTTTTTTTGTGATAAAAGGAACTATAGAAGTTGATTATGACGGCAGCATCCTGCGAATGGAGGCGGGGGACTCGCTTTTGGTTCAACCGGGGAAGTACCATTCAATTACGGGGCTGGGGCCGGCTCTGTTTCTTGAAGTCTCCACACCGTGTATTATAAAAGACAACTATTTTGAAAACACTTCAATTCCAATAGGCGGGAACTTTCGGGGATAATGTTTTAAAGAACTATTTGCATTTTAATGTATTCGGGAACACTTATGAAAATAATCGGAATGTATATTCATCAGCATTGGCCTTACAAGTACCCGTATGCGGCAAGAACCTGGGAAATAAGCGATTGGCGTGGTTATCTTGATGGTCTGAAAAAGCTCGGTTACAATACGGTGCAAATATGGCCGATGCTTGAGACTATACCGAATCCCCTCACGGCCAGCGATCTGGAGCATTTACAGAAAATGACTCAGGTCATAGACATTGCACATAAAGAATTCGGTATGCTGGTCTTTGTCGTACTTTGCCCAAATATCGCAGCAAATAATGAAAAGGCCTGTCAATCCAGCTTTCAGGAACGGCACTATTTTCAATGCGATATTAACGTAAATCCCGCCAACAAAGATGAAGTAGCCAAAATGATTGCCTGGCGTGAGTATCTTTTCAGCTTTCTTAAAGAGGCCGATGGAGTTCCGATTATCGACAGCGACCCGGGCGGATATCCTGATTCAACGAATGATGAATATGTGCATATCCTTTTAGAACATCGTAAGATGTTTGACCGGCTTCGTCCTGGTATCGAACTGGTTTTATGGCTGCATGTAGGCTGGAATAAGTTCTGTCGATTTTATAAAACCGGCCATATTGACTGGAAAAACTTAAACAATTCTGATTTTGAGGAAGTTCTGTTAAAAATTAAAGACGCAAGTCCTGAGCCATGGGGTATTGCCAATGGTATGCCAAGCGCGCGTGAACTTGGACTTGAGTCTCGCGTCATCAGTTTCAGCTACGGCGCTATAGAGGCGGAACCATCGTTCCCATTAACTAATTTCGGACCATTTCGCGGCGCATACGAGGCCGGCAAAAAACAATTATCTCGCGGAGTTATGGGAAATGCCCAGACGCACTGTCTCCAATTGCCGAATACATTCGCATTCGTTCAGGGCGCTCTTGCAAAGGAAATTACCAGGGATAGTTATATCAATTTTGCCGAAAGGTTAATTCCAGGATTAGGGATGCCTATTGTAGAGTGCTGGGAAGCATTGGGACAGACAAATTCAGAAAAAATGCGTATCGCATCAGAAAAGCTTAATCGCCTGGCGGTTCCTAATGTAAAATCTGGAGATTTGGGCGGGCTTTTGTTTAATGACCCGCAAAGATTTTTGACGGATTTACTTATTCAGCTCCGTTACAAAGCTGCTTATGAAGAGTTTTGCGAGGCATGTGAAAAAAATCGTTTTAATAAAAATGTGTTCAGGACATATATAGAAGCTCTTGAAATCTGGCAAAACCGACACGGGTACAAAAGCGATTGGGCATGGTATGACACCGATAATCAGCGATTTGCCGCGGCGCTGAAAACGCTGAACTCCGAGTATATCGAGCAGGTAATGTCGCCAATTTGCACTTCTAAAACACCATTTGAGCAAGTAAAGGAAAAATATTTGATAAATGAGACCTTTACTCCGCGATTTATTGAAGCAATGAAACAAACTTTAAACAGGATGAGCTCATAAGTGTTCGCGATTTTTTTCTGAATGCTGCGCCGCGAAATAAGAGATAACGGGAAATTAAATTATGAGTATCTCCATGACATCTCGTCAACGAATGATAACTGCTTTAAGGAATAAGCAGCCGGATAGGATTCCAGTCGCCCCTGATATATCAAATATGATTCCCAGCAGACTTACCGGCAAACCATTTTGGGATGTGTATTTCAATGAGAATCCGCCGCTTTGGCAGGCATACATTAATGCTGTTAGGCATTTTGGCATCGATGGCTGGTTTATTTATGGCGATATTCAATATAAGTCCAAGCATACGGTTGAGACTGAAAATATAATAGAAAAGCAATTTGACCGATGGATTGCCAGGAAAATTCATCACACTCCTGAAGGTGATTTGACGAGCACTTCGGTGTGTATGAAAGGGGATCCGCCAACCACAACCGAGAAGATGATCAAAAACTTCAGAGATGACTTTCACAAGTTTAAGTACATTTTTGCTGAGGCAATCTCATATGACCCATGCAAGTTTAATGAACAGAAAGAAATGCTTGGAGAACTGGGCATAATGGGCGTTTGCATTTGCACACCTGGCCTCCACATTTTTAGTGAATTTTTTGAAGGCAGCGTCGAAGCGGCCACTTACGCTATGATAGATTATCCGGATTTATTCGAGGAGCTGGTTGCGATATACGATAAATTATGCCTGCAGCTCGTAGATATGGCAATTGATGCCGGTACTGACTCAATTTTGACCGGCGGCAGCGGTTCAATTACACTTCAATCGCCGCAATTATGGAGACAGTTTTCGCTTCCTACACTGAAAAAAATTACAAAACGTTGTAAAGAGGCTGGTGTTATTTCAGGCGTACATTCCTGTGGCAGGGAACGCTATCTGGTAGAAGTATGCGCAAATGAAACAGATTTAGACTATATAAATCCGCTTGAGATACCGCCTATGGGCGACTGCGATCTCGCTGAATGTAAACATCTGTTTGGAAAAAAGCTTGCGCTAATGGGCAACCTGCAGACAACGGATGTAATGCTGCGTGGCAGTGCAAATGATGTCAAGCGTGAAAGTCTTAAAGCCATTCTTGCCGCCGGAGAACATGGGGGATTCGTTCTTTCCACAGGCGATCAATGCGGTCGTGATACGCCTGATGAGAATCTGTTTATTATGGTTAAAACTGTTCAGGAATTCGGACAGTATCCATTAAACCATCATCGCATCGTGGATGAAATTTGTTCATTGCAGTAGTTGGCAATTAGAATTTGTAAATATAGTTGTTGTAACTTAAAAGCGTATGAAAACTGTTGTGATTAATTGAACAAAAAACACTTAAACATTTAAAGGAAACAATTATGCTGTTCAGAAAAGTGCTTATAGTTTTATCTGTAATGTTGTATTTATTTGATAGCAAATTACAAGCTGATAACAGCTCCGTAATCAACTCGAAGAATGCCCAAGGAGATTTTTCGGATTTGCGCGTTAAGGTGGCATATGAACATCTTAAGCCGGTTCTAAACGATCCTTGCTTTGCTCACTACAAAGTAGTTTTTGGGAAAGAATATTATAATAAGGATTCTCAGCCGAATTTGCCGGATGACGGTTTCATCTTAAAAGCCGAACGTCACAGCGATGTAACGGATATTAAAGTCATAGGTAAAACGGATACGGGAGTGGCATATGGTCTCTTCAGATTACGAAGAATTATGCTGCACGCCCCTGAAACGCTTGATTCGCTCAATTTGACGCTCTATCCTAAATACTCTCGACGAGTAATGTATGATGAAGCCAGTTGGGACAGAGAAAATGACTGGGATCGTTACGTCAGGAAATTGCATAGCTATCTGGAGGAAGGCGTTAATGTAGTAGATATTTGGGATGTCGGTTCAAGCATCTCCGCACCAAAGTACGTAAAGGATAATTCCCTTCAGACCAAACGGCTTAAGAATATCCAGCGATTAATAAATTATGCGCATAGCCTTGGTATGAAAATGTACATTGTGGAAGGAGTTAATTACAATCCGCTTACGCGAGCAATTGAGGAGAAGAATCTTTCGGATGCCATCAGTGTTGCCGAAATAAAAACGTTAGTTGCCGTCGGCCATGAGAACGACACCGGCTGGATGGAAAATTTTCTGCTCTGTATGAACAAGCCCAAATCAATTGAGATATTGAAAGAAAGCCGACAATATCTTTATTCTGCGCTGCCTGAACTCGACGGCGTTGTAATGTATCTGGGCGATCCGGGAGGCTGCGCCTGTCCGGTTTGCAGCAACTGGGGCGAGAAAACTACGGACCTTATAAATAATACATATCTTTCTCTTATCGAAAAAAGCCATCCTGGTTTGGACGTCGTCATAAGTTCCTGGGGATTGTCCTATGAACACCGGGATTACCTTGTTGAACATGTGGCACAATTCGGCCCGCAAGTACAATATTTTCAAATGCCGCCAACTGCTATGGTTCACGGGAAATATCTCATGTATGAACAGAGCCAGGTTGACGCTATGCTGAAAATGAGCAAGTCACGAAACGTGATAAATCAGCAATTTTTTGACGGCGTTGGATTCAAGAAAGGTCATGTCAATCTGTGGGAACATCCGATGCCGCGAGAAATGCATAAAAGCTTTCGCGCAACAAAAGATTTTGTAAAAGGCCTTTATGGCAGTGCATTTGATGTGTATTGGCAATATCTTGACCTAAGAATAATGATGGAATGGGCATGGCAGCCCGACAGGGATCCGGCTGATACATTAGCCGAATTTGGCGATGAGCATTTCGGTCCCGGCACGGGAAAATTCCTGCCTAATGCCGTTATGGCTATGGAAGATTACTGGAATAACTACTATGAACAATTTTTTTATGAGGCCAAAAATTTCGACGATGTTGAAAAAGCCTATACTTTAGCAAAACTGATATACGAACAATTGAAAGCCGGTGAATCCTATGTTAAATGGGATAAAGATTATTATACAGTTCTGCAGGAGCAGGCAGAAATTATGATGCTCACCTCGCATCAGTACTGTCTGAGAAAAAATGCCAAAGAAATGTTTGCCAAAGGTGATAAAAAAGCTGCAATCGAATTAATCGAACAGGCAATGGCTGACGCAAATAGCGTTACAAGGATTGCACTTGCTTCAAAGAAAACAGGAATGTTAAAAAGCAATGAATGGGGCACAATGTATGATCTCTTGAAAAGACCAGAACTAATTCGCCGCGAATTACTGCAATATCAGGGTAAAATGTCATGGCGAAAACTGGATATCCCGGATAGTTCGCTCGAAGAGAAACTATGGAATCAGACAGGATCAAGCGGCGTATTTGCATGGTCGGGTGATGCCCATAGCGGACATACGGCGGCTCATATAGAATCTTTAAACGGAGATAGCTGGCAAACACTCGAAAGTCCTTTTCTTCAGCTGCCGAGCAACGCTAAAGTTCGCGTATCGTTTTGGTACAAAACATCTCATCTTAATCAAGATTTGTTTTTAGATTTTCAATCAACAGGCATTGATGGCATAAATTCGGCCGCACAAATGACAACAACACAACAATGGGCGAAGTGCCATGTTGAACTAAGTACGCCCTCTCAAAGCAAATTGGAAAATCTGCGGCTGCGATTTGTATTAATAGGCCAAGCCCCAGGCGTTGACATTGACGACGTAGAATTAGAAATTCTCGAGAAAAAGTAATTACTCTCAATCTATTTTAGCCAAGGTGGATATTCAGATGAAAGAGATTTCGTTAAACGGCATCTGGCAGATGTGTGATTTCTCATTGACAATAGGGTCTGATGACTTTAAGCAAGTCAAAAAATCACGTCGGCCGTGGATTCCAACCCCTGTTCCTGGAGATGTTCGTCAGGGACTCATTGCGGCCGACAAAATCAAGGAACCTCTGCTTGGTCTCAACAGTGCCCAGGACAAATGGATAGCAGAAAAATCTTGGTGGTTGCGAAAAGAATTTAACGTCTCTTCTAAAGACATCCGGGCAAGTGAGGAAATAGAACTCGAACTCAACGGGTTGGATGTCAGTGCCTCCATTTTCCTTAACGGCAATTTCCTTGCCGACCACCGCTCTGCGTTTTATCCGTTTATTCGAAAGATAAAGAAAAATCTCGTTGTCGGAAAAAACATACTTGTCATTCGTTTAACCCATGGCATTGAACACATTGATATAAAAGCCCCATATAGTTTTGGAGGATTTATACCTACCGATAAGATAATCGGCAAACCGGAATGCATCGATCCCAGGAGGGTGTTTGTACGAAAACCACAATTCACCTGGGGCTGGGACTGGTCCCCGCGAGTACCAGGTATTGGAATAACTGGGAATACAGCGCTTCGTATGCTCAAAAAAAGCGCGGTTCGCGATATCGGCGTTCGTGCAGCACAAAAAGGAAAGGCTGTTGAATTAACCGTAACTATGACCGCCGAACGGCTGCCTGCTTACACCGCCGGGACAAATCAGATGACGTTAAAGATCATAGCCCCGAACGGCGATACAGTTTTCAAGACAAAACAAGACATTTTACTTCAAACCGGACTTAATTATATCGATCATCGCGTAACCATCAAAAAACCGGCTTTGTGGTGGCCCATACAGCTTGGAAAGCAAAATCTATACACAATTGACATCGAATTGTCGGACGGTCAGGAACGACTTGATTCGAAAAGCATAAAATACGGCATCCGCTTTATCCGCCTCGACACTGAAAATACGTTCGCAATCGAGATTAACGGGAAGAAAATATTCTGCAGGGGCGCAAACTGGGTTCCGGCAGATACTGTGTACGGACGTATTACCGATGATAAAATAAAAGAGTTGATTCGGCAGGCCAAACTTGCGAACTTTAATATGTTCAGAGTCTGGGGCGGAGGGCTCTACGAGAAAGACTGTTTTTATGAAACCTGTGACAAAGAAGGTATTCTATTGTGGCATGATTTTATGTTCGCATGTTCCCCCTATCCTGATCACATCCAGGCACTTTGTGAAGAAGTTGAAAAAGAAGTCGAATATCAAACAAGCCGCCTGAAGAATCACGCTTGCATTGTTCTATGGTGCGGCAGCAATGAATGCGTTCAATGTCAAACGCTTGATCAAAATAATATAACAGAAAGTGGCCGCGTCATCTGGGGTGAAATACTGCCCAGAGCCGTCAGGCGAAATTGCCCGGACGTACCGTACTGGTACTGTTCTCCTTACGGTGCCGGAGACAATTACAAATGCGATAACACCGATTCAGTAGGAAACTGTCATTTTTGGAGGACGCCCGGCAACACCGCCGAAAGCAGAATTGTTCCTGAAGTATTTGATACATGCACTGCAATGTTTGTATCGGAATTCGGTCATCCGGGGCCTTGCTCAAAAGAAACCACACTGCAATATCTGGATGGAGCCCCTTTTGACCCTAACGACAAAGTCTGGCTCCATCACCGCAATTCTGCTGAAGGTAACACTATCAGCGATGGAATCAGAAAATATTATACCGAGCCGGATAAAATAACTACTGATGATTACCTGTTATATGGCGGATTGCATCAGGGTTGTATGTATGAATACAGTCTTGATTCGTTACGGGCAAAGCCTGAATGCAACGGCTCGCTGTTTTGGATGCATCATGATAGTTGGGGCGAGGTCGGATGGTCGATTATTGACTATTATCTAAGGCGCAAGATTGCATGGTATTTTGTGAAACGTACATTTGCCCAGATAAGACTAATTCTTCGTCCGGCAGATAATTCCATCGATATAACACTTGCCAATGATTCATCACAGACTTTCTCTGCAACGCTGGAATATGGATATGTTTCGTGTGATGGGACTTTTACAAAGTCACGCCGCCGGAAAATTTCAGTTCCTGCAGGCAAACGCCTTATAGTGGCCGATTTCCCGCAAACACAGTTCGATCCCTCGTCGGGAATATGGTTTGCTCGCGTCAACGGGCATCCAGAGATTTCACCGGCCGTCTTCAGAGCCGTTCCTTACAGGAATCTGCATATCACAGCTCCGCATTTAAAATGGCAGATTACCTCTGCTGGTAAAGATGGATATAAGCTTAAACTTCAAGCCGATGTGTATGTCCATGCGGTTAATGTGTCGCTGCCGTCAGGCGCTGTTACCGACGACAATTATTTCGACCTGCTGCCCGGTCAGCAACGTACCATAGAAATAAAATCATTGAAAAAACTTAATAACCAGAATGTTTTTGTTGAGGTATTAAAATCATTATGAACCAGCGTGAATTAGTATTATCTGTGCTGAAGGGCACTTCGCCAGATCGAATCCCATGGTTCGCTGATTTGTCGTATTGGTATAACGGCAGCCAGATAAATGGAAAACTCCCTGAGAAATACCGTGGAGAGGAGGGGTATCTGCAGCTGCATAAGGATGTGGGCGTAGGTATTTACCTCTACGCGCCGTTTCCCGTCCTGGAACTCTATGATGAAACCGTTACCTATAACGAGCAGAAAGACGGCGATCTCCTGATTACAAGCTTTTCAACCCCTTTGGGCAAACTCACATCTCTACAGAAATATTCTGCACAAACTTATAGTATGGGCTACATTGAGCATTTCGTAAAAGAACCCAAAGATTTGGCGGTAATGAGATATATTTTTGAGCATATGCTCTTTAAACAAAATTACGAACAGTTCACCCGGGTAGATAAAGCCTGGGGTCCGTATGGACTGCCTGCAATACTTCCGCCGCATAGTACATCTCCGTTGCAGTTGCTGTTAACAAGATGGGCTGGTGTCGAAACAACCATTTCATTATATATGGATGCAAAAAACGAGCTTGAACAGACACTGTCTCATTTGCAGGCGTGCGATGACCCCCTTTTTGAGTTGTTGGCTGCCGCTCCAGGAACGTTGGTAATTTTTACTGAAAATTTGGATGCCGCGGTAACCGGACGGAATTTTATGCAGTTGTATGAAATTCCTTATTGGCAAAAAAGAGTAAAACAACTGCAGGATAAAGGCAAAATTATCGGCATTCACAATGATGGTTGTGTAGCCGGTTCATTGGGACTTTTGAGCGAAACTAATTTCGATTTTGTTGAAGCTGTTACGCCGGCCCCTGTGGGGGACATGGAAATCGAAAAAATCAGGGATATAACACAAGATAAAATTATTGTATGGGGTGGAGTTCCTGGGGCAATATTCTCGCCCGTGTATTCGGACGACTTTTTTAAACAATTTGTTAGTAAAGTGCTTATGACATTTCCAATTGGCTCAGGTTTCGTATTAGGCGTAGCAGACCAGGTGCCGCCCGATGCGAGTTTGGAACGGGTAAGAGTTGTCAGGGATATTATTGACAATTTTAATTATACATAATCAATGAATATTCAACGTTAGTTTAAGATTTTTTTAGGAGTTTATGAACAGTACAGAAATAACTGAAGGCAATATGATTCCAACCGGCATTTATGTGCCGAAACATACGTCATTGCGCAGGCCGATTCGTTTGATGGGAATATCATTTGTATTCTATATGACGTGGGTCTGGATCGTAAGCGGAATGCCGTTAACAATTTTAGCGAAAATGCTCAATATGAGCGAATTTGGTTTTGGCATTCTTGGCGGGCTGATGACTGGTACTCAGATATCGCAGTTGCTGGGCAGTTATGTTGTTGAGCGGTATGGTCATCGAAAATTAATGGTGATTTTGGGCGGCTTAATGCACCGTGGTATCTGGCTGTTGGCGGCGATGTTGCCCATTTTTGCCGGCTATGGAAATTGGACATGGCAAGTATTGCTTCTTCTTGCATGTTTCTCTTACACAGGGGCGTCTTTTATAGGTCCAGGCAGCGCATCCTGGATCGCCGATTTAGTTCCCGGCCGACTTCAAGGACGATTCTTTGGTCAGCGAATGCAGTTGGGCCTAATTGCTTCAATGGTTGTGCTGATTGGAGCAAGTTATATTCTTGACAAGGCTGAGGCCGGCGGTGTCGCCGCGATAAAATTTGCACTAATTTCAATTTTTATGTTTGCCTCAATTGCAGGTATGTTAGAATATGTGCTCTATATGTTTGTGCCTGACCCACCGAGGGGAAAAAACACGTCAACGGTCAGTCTGTGGAAAATACTTTGGAAGCCTTTATCTGACAAAGAATTCCGCTACTATTTAGGTTTGTACTGCACGCTGATTGCCAGTGCAGTATTTATGGGGCTGTTCACCTTCTTGTTTATGTTTGATGTAATTAAACTGTCTAATGTTCGCATAACGATTCTTCTGGTAGTAACCCCTAACCTTGTAAACGCTGTCTGTTATCCGTTCTGGGGCAGGGTTACTGACCGAGTAGGTTATAAACCCGCGCTGGCGATTGGAGGAATTGCGTACCTTTTCTATGCCTGCTGGTTCCTTATGGCAACACCTGCGCATTGGGTAGGGGCGTATGTCTTCGGTATAATCGCTTTCTGTTTTACAGGTGCGCTCGATACCGGAACGGCGGTACTGATGTACACCAAAATTTCAGGCCAGGGTAAAACTGATTTAGGAAGTTCGTATCCGGCAGTTTCCGGTGTGATATGTGCTATTGGAGGAGCTATAAGCGCGGTTGTCGCTGGCGCTTTAGCTTCATGGATAGGCAAGGACTGGCATGGCTCAGTGGCAGGTCATCCGCTGACATATCATTCCATTCTTTTTATGGTTATGATCGCAATGCGCCTTGTTGCATTAGTCTTCCTGGTCGGCATTAACAATTTACAACACTCGTCAGCAACAAATACCATCAAGGTTATTGCTGAGGAATTAAAAAACACTGTTTTTAAGGTTATGCGACTTCTACGATTTTCGAGTTCAGTTTCGGCTAATAAAGCCATCCATTGATAGATTTATTGGTTAACAGGTTGGTATTTTGTCCTATGACACTTATTTTTTGAGGGTTTGATATGTTATTAAACAAAACAGGTAGAATAGCCACGGTCTTATTTATCTTTTTAGCTTCGATTGCTTGCGGCGCGACCTCTCCTGTCCTCTTGGAATCGGACTTTCATTCCATTGATAAGCAATGGAATGCGGAATATGGTGGTACATGGAAGTTTGTTGATGGGGTATATGAAGGCACTGAACGGTCATCTTATGCCGGGGACCCAAATTGGACTGATTATAAAATTTCATTTATAGCCAGGTGTATGAATCCAGAAGATGATGGCCAGATTTGGGCGTCATTCCGGTACGGCGATGAATGGAACCGTTATGCGATTTCTTTGCGCGGCGGCCAGCTCAACGATGTTTTACTTTTGCGATATAGGGAAACTGATGGCTCTAAGCCTGATGTAACTATAGGAAAAGCATTTCCACTTGGATTTAAATATCAGCCAAAGCAATGGTACAAATTCCGTATAGAAATTCAGGGTGGGCAGATAAAAGTTTGGGTCGGTGATGTAAATAAACCCCAGATCGACTACATTGACTCGGATCCGATTAAGAGCGGTGCAATTGCCCTGGGAGGCAGCTGGCATCTGTGCCAGTTTGATAACGTCAAAGTCGAAAATCTTTCGGGAATTGCGTTGCCTGAACTTAATCGTCAGGAAGAACAACTTTGCCGCGAAAAAGCCGCCAACGATTTGAAATCCAGGATGGCTCAGCGAAGGGCGTCCTATAAGGCACGGCAAGTCGTGCTCGATCCCCAAAACCCGCGGACGGTTGTTTCGCTAAATGGCGACTGGCTCTTTATGCCTGAATATCAATTACCAAAAGACACCAATGCTTTTGATATGTCCGTTCAGGATTTAGACTGGCATACGATAGATGTTCCCAATTTTTGGAATCAAACCGCATGGTGGATTATAACGGGAGTACGCGGACAATCCGAAACATTCACACATAGAGAGATGGAAAGGACTGCTGATTATACTTTTGACTCAGCAAAAACAAATACCGCCTGGTATCGAGAGTGGGTCAGATTGCCGGAGCAGACGGCTGATAAGCGGTTGGTAATAAAATTCGACGCATCCGCTACTATTTCCAAAGTTTATTTCAATGGCGTGTTGATTGGATCGCACGTCGGTATGTTTGCGCCCTTTGAATTTGATGTTACGGATTATGCAAAATGGGGGCAGGACAATCTTCTGGCCGTTTATGTCGCAAATGCCTGGACAAATGTAAGTAAAGAGGTTAAGACGGTCGCTGTTACAGTTGCTGTCACCGATGCGATGCTCAAGTCTATCCCGCAGGGCATTTACACAAACGGCGTTGACACCACGGGGCATCCCGTTACATCCCGTGTCGGCGGTATATGGCAGCCCGTTACACTTATGCTGATCCCGTCGGCATCCATCGAGGATATTTTCTTCCAGCCTCGCCTTAATGGTGCAAAAGTCTTGGTGACCGTTAAGAATTCATCGAACCATAAATTTGATGGCGTTGTGGAAATTAGAGTAAATAATACCATTACTTCGCAGCGTATCGCGATGGATTCTAATTCACAGCAGATTTTTGATATCGACATAAACGCAGGTCAGCCCAAGCCCTGGTCTCCGGAATATCCCAATTTGTATAAATTGGAAACCAGTCTACGCCGGAACAATACTGTTATTGATAGTTTAACGCAGGATGTCGGTTTCAGAACATTTGAAGTACGCGGCACTGCTTTTTACCTGAATGGAAAGCCTTATTGGCTTCGTGGAGCTAATATGCCTCCGCACGGACTGAGGCCCAACGATGTGAATTTTGCCAACGCCTTTTTGAAAATAATGCACAATGGCAATGAATTGGTTACACGTTCCCATGGTTCGCCTCTGAGCCAGACATGGTGCGATGCTGCGGACAAGCAGGGAGTAGCCATTAGTCTTGAGGGTACCTGGCCATGGTTAATGATTAGGACTTCTGAAATTCCTGACGAAAATCTCCTTCAGATTTGGCGGCAGGATATGGTGGACCTGATTAAATCTCTGAAAAATCATCCGAGTATTATTATGTGGACTGTTGCTAATGAGCAATGTTTCTGGCAGGATCCTAATTATGAACGAAGGGTCAAAAAATGGCGGATTATTTCCGATATGGTTAAAACAATTCGAGAAATTGACCCAACCCGCCCGATAGTAATGGATTCTCATTATGTAAGAGATTACAGCGTAAATCCCGAAGCGCTTACTTACCATTTTGATGATGGCGATATCAGCGACGAACATATCTATCTCGGCTGGTATAGGCCGAGCGTATTCTCTGATGAGCTATATAACGGTCTTTACCTGCCCAGGCATTGTGCTCAGCCAATGATAAGTCAGGAAGCCTCCACAGGCTATCCAAATGGTGATACAGGTTGTGCGACTCGTTGGTATATACAAAACTTTGTTACACAGACATGGGTAGGCGATGACGCGTATGAACATCGAAATCCCGCCGCTTTTTTAGCTCATAATGCATTTGTAACCAAGGAATGGGTGGAAGATGTACGGAGAACAAGACGAACGGCCGGTTGGATGATGTTCAGTAATGTTTGCTGGTTTCAAAATGTCTCCGATATGGCTCATATAAAACCATATCCTGTTTACGATGCCTTTAAGACAGCAATGTCAGATGTGCTCATCTCGTTAGATCATCGCAACAGACATTATTTTGCCGGAGAAACAATAAAAGGCAACGTCTTTGTCGTCAATGATGATCGCGACAAAAGAAATTTAAAAAAATTACGATGTGAACTCACTTTGCTCTATCATAACGACGTTATAGCTCGTTCTGAGGTTTCTCTGCCCGACTGTAACTATTTTGAAAACCAGAGTTGTCCAGTGGAAATCCGGGTGCCTGACAAACTTCCTGCCGTTCGCGGTGAATATGAGCTAAAGCTGGATCTTTATTCAAAATCTGACAATATCGCTCAAAATTCATATACGATGTTATTAGCCTCGCCGAAATGGAGTATGCCGAATCTTCACTCGGACAGGATAATTGTCCTTTTGGGAAAAACTGATACTTATAAAGATTATTTTGGCAAGGTAAATTTACAGACATTAGGTTTCAATCAGGCAAAACTGTTAGATGTCAAT